>Ga0181539_1001202_pt1 | contig 29557 bp, 24 predicted proteins | sample PEATcosm2014_Bin_46_FD_119767 | JGI IMG/M metagenome (GOLD analysis project Ga0181539, IMG submission 119767) | Peatland microbial communities from MTU Mesocosm Facility, Houghton, MI, USA - PEATcosm2014_Bin23_60_metaG | ecosystem: Environmental > Terrestrial > Soil > Wetlands > Peat | place... | reverse complement strand
AGTAAAGGGGAGCATTTCGGAAAAATCGTACTCACGTGGTAATCGTGTAACCGTTCGCCGCTGAGACGCACGGACAAAAATTCTCACCACAGAGACGCAGAGGACACAGAGAAAAGCTTTGTAAGACAGGATTTACAGGATTAACAGAAATGGCTATGGATTAGGGAATTAAGGAATTAATCCCTGAATCCCTCAATTCACAATCCCTTAATTCTTGGGTATTCTAAGTCCTGAGAATAAGGTGAAATACTTTTACGTTCCTGTTGATCTTGTTGAATTTTGGTTTTCTCCGTGTCCTCTGTGTCTCTGTGGTGAACGCTTACGTAATCGTTTTAGCAGATGCAAAATGGAAAATTCCTGGATAAGCATCAAAAGTGTCCGGTTCGTAAGAAACCGAAGGCTGATACTGGACGATATTTCCTGGGATATAAGGCCGGGTGAGCACTGGGTTGTGCTAGGGGCAAACGGGTCCGGCAAAACGACCCTGCTTCAGATCCTTGCCGGCTACCTCTGGCCGACCTCGGGCGATGTAACCGTATTGGGAGAGCACTTCGGCGAGGTCGATCTTCGCGCTTTGCGAAGGAAAATCGGCTGGGTCGGATCTTTTCTCCAGGCCCAGGTGCCGCCTTCACAGAGCCCAATCGAGTTCATTGTGAGCGGAAAGTATGCCTCTCTTGGGATATTTGACAAGCCCGAGGCCGAGGATTTCGCGGAAGCCGCCAAGCTTGCCGCAAGGCTCGAATGCGGCAAGATACTCGATCTTCCATACGCGGTGCTCTCCCATGGAGAAAAGCAGCGCCTCCTGATCGCCAGGGCGCTCATTCACAAGCCTCGTCTTCTGATTCTCGATGAGCCCTGCGGGGGCTTGGACCTCGTTTCCCGAGAGCAACTCCTGTCGACCCTTGAAAGCCTGGGCCGGATGCCCGGCGGCCCTGCGATGATTTTGGTCACCCATTATCTTGAGGAGATCATGCCGGTCTTCAGTCATGTCCTTTTGCTAAAGTCGGGGTGCTGCGCGGCAAAAGGCAAAAAAGACCAAATACTGAGGGGCGATCTGCTGAGTCAGGCTTTTGGCATCCCGATTGAAGCCGGAGGCGAAAACGGCCGCTACTGGTCACGCGTAAGAGGGTAGAGGGTTGCGGCTTACCGGCCCTCTACCCGTAGAATTATTTGTTATGTGAAGGACAGAAATGACTGACACTCATCTCACGGCTTATTGTGGACTGTATTGTGGTGATTGTATCCGATTCAGGAGTAGGGCCTCCAGCTTGGCAAACGATCTGCTCAAAGAATTCGAGAAGACGCAGTTTTCTGAGTACGCAAGAGTGAAGCGGTCTCAAATTCCTGACTTTGAGTACTACGAACCGATGATAAGTCTCCTTGCTCATGTCTCACGGTTGCGGTGTGAAGTCCCTTGCAGGCTGGGCGGTGATGGTTGCATGGGTTCCTGCCGCATTATCGAGTGTGTGAAGGGTAAGTCATTTGAAGGCTGTTGGGAATGCTCTGAGTATGAGACGTGCGAAAAGCTGGATTTTTTGAAGCCTTTCCACGGGAATACGCCCCTGGAGAATTTGCGCAAGATCAAAGAGTTCAGCGTAAGGGCCTGGGCGAAGCACCGAGGGAAGTTCTATCCATGGTTAAAATGAAAGGTCACATTACGCAAACCCGAAGATGCTTAACCCGGTTTTACATTCCATTGCGCCCTGAACCCCAAAGCCGCGCCGGACGTGAAACACTCTTACCATCCCAGCAGAACTCGGCAATTTACAAAGTGTCCAGCTTTAGAAAGGCAATCTTAGCTAATTTCCGGTAGATTCGCTGTCCACATCTTGCGCCACTCTCCAAGCATCCCCGCCGCTTTGAAGATTCTATGAACCTTTCACATTTCAGCGGTCAGGCGGTTTATTGGCTTGAGCGGCTTCGCATGAGTCGACGGAGAGGCGTAGTGCTTGTGCCTCGGCACAATCCGGCGCGGTTTCCCGGTGACGGCCTTATGCGCAACGGGCCAGGTGATAGGCGGACAGGTCAAAGTGAGGGCGGAATATGCGCGGGGCGGCGGCCTAGACCCGCACGCCTGTTCTTTTTTCTATCTCCGGCCCGCTGCTTTGGCCTCTGGTCTGCGGCTCCCCCTCCGGCCCGAGCAGGAGCCTATTCTCGTTTCCGCAAACACGTCCGAATCGGAAGCCCCGCGTAGCGTCGAAATCGGTGATCGAGCCACCCGCCTCGCGGGTGGGTGGGCTGTCGAGATCCCCGGATCAAGTCCGGGGACCCATGGGCAGGCTCTGGTTAGCGGTCCCACCGCTTTAATCGATCTGCTCCACCAGGTAATTCTGGACGCCCATCTGCTTGATCTCGTCGAGTTGAGCTTCGATCCAGTCGATATGCGCTTCCTCGTCCTTCAATATGGAATCCATGAGTTCCCGTGACCCGTTGTCGCCGAGTTCCAGGGCGAGCCGAATTCCATCGTTGTAACTCTTGATGGCGCCGTCTTCGGCGTCCCAGTCATTTTGATGCTGCGCCGGGACTTCCGCGCCGATGCTTATCTTCTTCAAATTACTTACGACCGGTCGGCCATCCAGGAAAAGTATGCGGGCGATCAGCTTCTCGGCGTGTTTCATCTCGTCGATCGCCCGCTTCTCGATCAGCTTGTGAAGCTTTTCGTAACCCCAATTGTCGCACATCTCCGAGTGAACCATATACTGGTTGATGGCGGTCAGTTCGTCTGAAAGCAGGTCGTTCAGCTTATCAATGATTTTTGGGTTGCCCTTCATTTCATTCTCCTTAGTTAAGGTGAGTGGATACTAAACCGCAAAAGGTCCAATTTCAATTTTTCTGAGGAAGAATGTGCGTTGAGCTGCCGAGGAAGGCTTCGGCCGCCTCTTCCTCGGACTCTGAAAGAGTCGGATGAGGGTGAATCGACAGGCCTACGTCCTCTGCAAGAGCGCCCATCTCGATTGCAAGAACACCCTCGGATATCATTTCACCGGCTTCACGCCCGACAATGCCGACTCCCAGCACCCGTTGCGAACCGGGGTCGATTATCATCTTGGTCATCCCTTGGGCGACGCCCATGGATACGGCTCGACCGGACGCGGACCATGGGAAACGGGTGACCTTTACATTTCGTCCTCGCTTTTTTGCCGCCTCTTCGCTCAGTCCGCAAACCGCAATCTGCGGATCGGTGTAAAGGAATGCAGGAACGGCCTGAAAATCGAATGCCGAGGGCATTCCAGAGATCACTTCGGCAGCGACTTTGCCTTCATGCATGGCCTTGTGAGCCAGCATAGCCCCGCCTGTCACGTCACCGACCGCAAAAATTTTTTCATCCGTTGTGCGCCTCTGTTGGTCAACTATTATGAACCCCGGCTCGTTCACCTTGACTTTTGTATTCTCTAAGCCAATTCCCTGCGAATTCGGGGTCCTGCCGACAGCCGCGAGCACTCGGTCGAATCGCTGGTTCTTCTCCTCGATTGCCCCGCTGAAAGTAACATTTACGCCGCTCTCGTCTTCCTCGAGCGAGGTGACGCCGGTGTTGAAGTGAATGGATTCAAAGAGCGCTTCGAGCCGGGCAAGAAGAGGTTTCGAAAGATCGGGATCGATACCGCCCATGAGCTGTCCGTCATATTCGACAAGGACCACTTTGCTCCCCAGCGACGCGTAAACAGACCCGATTTCAAGCCCGACAAAGCCGCCCCCGACAACGAGCAGCCGTTTGGGGATATCCGCCAGGTCAAGCGCGCCTGTTGAATCCATGACTCGCCCGCCCGGTTTGAACTGCGCTCCTGCCAGGGTTCGGGTAGAGGAGCCGGTGGCGATGATCGCATGTTTGAACCTGATATGGCTGGACCCCGAATTTTGGACTCGCGCATGGCTTGAATCCTCTAATGCAGCTTGTCCCTGCATGAAAAGAATGCCGCGCCTTTTGGTAAGCTCGACCAGACCCTTCGCCAGCCTGTCGATGACCTTGTCCTTCCATTCGCGCATGCGGCTCAGGTCTATTTTCGGCTCGGCAAAGGTTATGCCCATCTCACTGGCGCGCCGGGCATCGTGCATGAGCTCAGTAGCGTAGAGCAGGGTCTTTGACGGGATACAGCCTCTGAACAGGCACACTCCTCCCGGTCTGGGGTCGGCTTCGACCATCGTTACGTCCATACCCAGATCGGCCGCCCGAAAAGCTGCCGCATAGCCTCCCGGACCTCCGCCGATCACCAGCAGATCGGTTTCCTGGGTAAACTCGCCCATTACCATTCGATCAAAGCTCCTGTATGGAAACTAGCTCATCATAAGAAGGTTTTCCGGGTTTTCCAGCGTCTCTATGATCACCTTTAGAAACCTGGCCGCTTCAGCGCCGTCCAGGACGCGATGATCGAAAGTGATGTTGAGCGGCAGCATCAGGCGAGGGATGATTTCATAATTCTTTTCATCTCCGATTACCTTCGGCTGCAATCTTGCCTGAGCCATTCCCAGGATGGCGACTTCAGGGTAATTGATGATCGGACAAAGTCCCGTCCCGCCCATCGGACCTACATTGGTTATTGTGAAAGTCCCACCGGACATGTCGTCCTTGGTTGCCTGGCCCTGGCGGGTCTTTTCCGCAAGGTCTTTGAGTTCAACCGCCAGATCGAAAATACTCTTGCAGTCAACGTCCCGGATCACTGGAACCAGCAGGCCGCGGTCGGTGTCAACCGCGAACCCGATGTTATGGTAATGTTTAATGATGATCTCTTCAGATTCCATATCGATGCTGGAATTGAAGCGGGGGAATTTTTTCAGTGCCGCCGCAGCGGCTTTCATTGCGAAAACCGTCAGGCTCAAAGCTCCGCCCTGCGCCACGACCTGCTGTTTGTGTTTGCGCCGGAACGCTTCGAGTTCGGTAAGGTCCGCGACGTCCATGTGCGTAACATGGGGTATTTGAGACCACGCAAGGGCAACGTGTTTCGCAGTGGTTCGGCGCACGGAGCGAAGCGGGATTCGCTCGACCGGCCCGGCCCGGTCGAATTGGAAGAGAGCAGGGACCTCGGGGGGTTCGGGCGGTTTTTTCTCCCCCCCCTTTTCTAAAGGGGGGCCGGGGGGGATTTTAGCCTCGGGGGGCGCCTTTTCTGCTTCGGCCTGTCTGGCGCCTTCGGCGAACGCGCGCACGTCCTCTGGGGTAACTCGCCCACCTGGGCCGCTTGGCTTTACCTGGCTGATATCTATGCCAAGCTCTCGAGCCAGGCGACGGGTGGAAGGAGCGGCGGCAATCGGACCCTCAGGCAGCCGCGTTTCGCGCTTTTCTTCGGGCGTTTTAGGCGGCGGCGCCTTAGTCTGCTCTTCGAACTCGCCCTCCTTCAGGAAAACAATGAGCACTTCACCTACGCGGACTGTCTGACCTGATTTTACCCTTACTTCCTTGACGATTCCGGTGACCGGCGAAGGGACCTCCGCTGTCGCTTTGTCAGTTTCGACGATCAGCACCGTTTGCCCGTCTTCGACTCTGTCCCCGGCCTGAACGAGAACTTCGATTATCTCACCCTCGTGAATTCCTTCTCCAAGGTCGGGAAGTTTGAACTCGACGGGCATACAATCCTCCAGGGCTAGAATGCCAAGGTTTCGCGAACGGCGTTTTTGATCCTGAGCACGCCGGGCAAATAATCCTGCTCGCGCTGGTAGTAAGGTATTACAATATCAAAACCAGTCGCTCTGCGGATGGGGGCTTCGAGGTAGAGCAGGGCCTTTTCCACTATTCTGGCAACGACTTCGGCGCCTGCTCCATAGGTGCGGTGGGCCTCGTGCACCACAACGGCTCGTCCGGTCTTTTTTACGGATTCAATGAAGATCTGGTCGTCAAGAGGCGATATTGACAGCAGATCGACGACTTCACACTTTACCCCATCCTTCTCATTTAGTTCCGATGCTGCCTCGAGGGTCGGCATGAGGCTTGCCCCGTACGATATGAGGGTTATGTCGCTGCCCTCCAAAGCTATCCGGGACTTGCCGATAGGGAAAGTTTCCTCTTCTTCGGGCACCTCTTCCCTGAATGCCCGATAGACTGCTTTCGGCTCATAGAAAACAACCGGGTCAGGGTCCCGTATGGCGCTTGTCAGAAGCGCGCGGGCCGTGCGTGGGGTGGAAGGGATTACCATCTTCAGCCCTGGGGTATGCGCCCAATAAATTTCCCGGCTCTCGGAGTGGTGTTCGAGTGCTCTTACTCCCCCGCCATAGGGGGCCCTCAACACCATTGGAATGCCGTAGCGGCCCTGTGACCTGCCCCTCATCCTGGACGCGTGAGCTTCCATCTGGTGGAAAGCGAAGTAGCTGAAGCCGGAAAACTGCATCTCGCATACCGGTCGAAGCCCGGAGATCGCCATTCCGACTGAGAATCCGGCAATTGCGGATTCAGCCAGCGGCGTGTCCATCACTCGTTGGGGCCCGAATTTGTCAAGCAGCCCGTCTGTCACACGGAAAACTCCCCCGTCTTTCCCGATATCTTCCCCCAGCAGGATAACCCTGTCGTCTTTTTCCATCTCCTGACGGAGCGCCATGTTTATGGCCTCAACCATGTTCATTTTGGGCATCGATGAAATCTCCCCGGCACGGAAAAAATCCTCGTATGAGTGACTATATGCAACACTAAGCAGAAGAATATCATTTCTATTGCGCACCCCTTAGCGATAATCCGGTCATAAGCTGGTCCCTTCCGCCTAAAGGCGGTACATTGAATGACCAGATTAACCCTTTTACCGCCTTTAGGCGGAAGATCAATTTACCGCCTTCGGGATTCAATCCGGGATAACCGTCCCTTTATCGACTGAGCCGCGCTTTTGTTCCAGTTCCCCTTTGAGTGTCTCCCTCTGCTCGCGTAGCGTCGGGGTAAGTTCCGCATAGGCATGCTCGAACATGTCCAAAGGATTCAATCGCTTTTCGACCAACTCCGACCAGCGGCGCTCGGCCGCGCTGATTTCTGTTTTGACTTGCTCTCCAACCGCCTGGCTTTTCCGGTCGTCGAGAATACCCTTGTCTCTCAGGTATTTTTCAAACCGGGTGATGGGGTCGCGTTTCTCCCATTCTCTGACTTCTTCTTCCGTGCGGTACTTTTTCGGATCATCCGCTGTAGTATGCATGGAGAGCCGGTAGGTTACCATTTCTATAAGAGTGGGTCCCTCGCCGCTTCTGGCGCGGTCCACCGCGTCTTTGACCCCCTTGTAAACGGCGAGAACGTCGTTTCCGTCCACCTGAAGCCCCGGCATATCGTAGGCAATCGCTTTCTGAGCCAGAGTTCTTGAATGGGTTTGCTCGCTCCGGGGCAGTGATATCGCCCATTGGTTGTTCTGACATATGAAAACGACCGGGGTCTGATAGACCGAGGCAAAATTCATAGCTTCATGGAAATCGCCCTGGGAGGTCCCCCCGTCGCCAAAAAATGTCGCTACGACCGCATTTTGCCCGCGGTACTTTATCCCGTAACCGATTCCCACCGCATGAAGCATTTGCGAGCCGACAGGAACGGATATGGGAAGCAGGTTCAGCCCGTCCGGTATTTGCCCGCCCTCGCTGTAGCCGCCATAATAGAGAAGAATGCGCTCCATCGGCTTTCCACGCCACATTTCGACAGGAGCTTCACGAAAGGAAGGCACGATCCAGTCATCAGGATCCAAGGCGGCGACTGCTCCAACCTGGGCCTCCTGTCCCTTGATCGGCGGGAAAGTTCCTATCTTGCCCTGCCTCTGAAGGATCAACATCCGTTCATCGAATCTTCGCCCAAGCAGCATGGCTCGATAGAGTTTGAGCAGCAGCTCGTCCGATAACTGCGGCTCCAGGGATTTGTCAACCTGCCCGCTTTGGTCCAGGATCGACAGGTGATTGATGCGGTATGGGAGATCGATTTCTGTGGTCGGCATTATCCTTTCTCTCACCTCGAAACTGTCTGAAAATAGCTATAGGCAAATGAACGGAATGAAAACTCAGGCAAAATACTTTGGCATTGAGCAATATAAGTACAAGCCTTTTTTTCTGCCAGAGGGCAACAGCTAATGTCCATCAGGAAAAACCGGATGAACGCAGGAGAATTTCACCTCAGGAGGCGCTGGCAGTTTTCGATTCGGATTTTTTGACCTGAAAGAAATAATTTTGCGATTGGTAATAAAATCAAGGCCTTATCTTGTAGGTGGGTGGCCTGTCGAGATACTACCCCTGCCGCCCGCCTTGCGGGTGGGTGGGCGACCTGTGGAGAACCCTGTTGGCGGTCCCGGTTCCCAAGCCCCGCCGCCCGCCGGAGCCCGCCCCGGAGGCGCGAAAAGGACTCTTTTAGGACAAAAAATCCGGACCGAAATGGGCTTGTCTGCCAAAGATAGATGTATCTTTTAGCTGGAATTCGAAACGCAAGTAACTATTTTGGTAACTATCCTGGTAAGAGAGACTTAAGGCACGGATGGAAGAAATACTCAGTAGCGTTAATAAACGTCATCTTACTTCAGACGCCGCTTTGCGGCTCATAAGGAAATCAGAGGGAGATATGAAAGTGCCGCTAATAAAGACCTCTCTGCCGGGGCCGAAAGCTTCGGAATTTATCCGCGCTGACGCCGAGTTCGTTTCTCCATCCTATACGAGGATTTACCCGCTGGTTGTCGAAAAGGCGCGGGGACTGTGGGTTCAGGATGTTGACGGGAATAGGTTCCTGGATTTCACAGCGGGTATAGCCGTTAACTCGACCGGACATTGTCATCCCGAAGTCGTTGAGGCAATCAGGGATCAAGCCGGAGAACTGATCCACATGTCAGGAGCGGATTTCTACTATCGTCCCCAGATACTTCTTGCCAAAAAACTGGTTGAGATTGCGAATATGACGGGCGGGGCCAGGGTCTTTTTTGGCAACTCCGGCGCAGAGGCCGTGGAAGCCTCGTTCAAACTCGCCCGCTATCATAGCAGGCGCGAACAGATGATCGCTTTTTTCGGGGCATTTCATGGCAGGACGATGGGTGCACTTTCGCTCACCGCAAGTAAAGCCTATCAGAAAAAATATTACCACCCGTTCGTGCCGGGTGTTACCCACGTGCCGTACCCGAACTGTTATCACTGCCCTCACGGGGCCTGTTATCCCACCTGCGGCTCAGCCTGCGTGCGGTGGATAGAAGATCCCCTTTTCCGCACCTGCATTCCTGCGGAGGAAGTTGCGGCCATATTCGTCGAACCAATTCAGGGAGAGGGCGGATACATAGTACCGCCGCCCGAATTCCACGTAGAACTCAGCAAACTGGCAAAAAAATACGGCATCCTTCTCGTTGCCGACGAGATTCAATCCGGGATGGGAAGAACTGGAAAAATGTTCGCTATGGAACACTTCGGCGTTGAACCTGACATAATGGCCCTTGCCAAGGGAATTGCTTCTGGCATGCCGCTGGGGGCCATGATCGCCAATGCGGAACTTATGGACTGGCATGCCGGATCGCACGCATCGACTTTCGGCGGCAATCCCATTTCCTGCCGGGCAGCCCTGGTAACCATTGATCTTCTTCAAAAAGCTCTGATCGGGAATGCGGAAATCAGGGGGCAGCAGCTAATGGCTGAGTTGAGGGAAATGCAGAAGGGATTCGAGTGCATGGGAGACGTGCGTGGAAAGGGACTGATGGTGGGTGTTGAACTCGTAAAGGACCGCGTCACGAAACAGAGCGCCCCCGATTTGCGTGATCTCATCGTTCAGCGCGCATTCCACAGTGGTTTGCTCTTGCTCGGTTGCGGTGAAAGCACGATTCGCTTTTGCCCCGCTCTTACCATCAGCGCAGAGGAAATAGCCACAGGGCTTTCCATTTTCGAGGAAACTCTAAGAAAGCTCGCCGGCTAAGATTGAGTGGAGAACAGCCGCGATTGATGCGGGCCGTATCGTCAAGCCTGGTCCTGCTCAATAGAAAGGCAATCAATGAAAGACCTGCTGGAAAGGCTCGGTATCGGCGAACTGAACCAGGGCGCTCTCACCGGACTGGATCGCCTGGACTGCCGGGGCAAGGTCCTGGAATCCACATCACCGATAGATGGGAAAATCCTCGCAAAGATCAGGCAGGCCGACTCGGCCGCTTATGAAAGGGTGTCGCAAACAGCCACGGCAGCTTTCGGTCAGTGGCGGGATGTCCCGGCCCCGAAGCGCGGCGAAGTGGTCCGGCAGATCGGCGCCGCCTTCCGTGAGCGGAAAAAAGATCTGGGCGCGTTGATCTCGCTGGAGATGGGGAAAATACTGGCGGAGGCCGAAGGCGAGGTCCAAGAGTTGATTGACGTCTGCGACTTTGCAGTCGGGCAGTCGCGTATGCTCTATGGTTTTTCCATGCACAGCGAAAGACCCGGGCATCGCATGTTCGAACAATATCACCCGCTTGGCCCTGTAGGTGTTATCACGGCGTTTAACTTTCCGGTTGCCGTATGGTCCTGGAACGCCATGCTGGCGCTGATTGCAGGCGACACGGTTGTCTGGAAGCCCTCGAGCAAGGTCGCGCTTTGCGCCATTGCCGCAAACATGATAGCCGCTCGTGTCGTAAATGATTGCGGCTTTCCCAAAGGACTTTTGAACGTCGTCGTCGGCACTGGAGAGGATATCGGTGGGCGGCTGGCCGCAGACAGGCGATTGCCGCTGATCTCGGCCACCGGCAGTGTGCCGATGGGAAGGCGCGTCGGGGAGATCGTTCTTTCGCGGCTCGGAAAACCTCTACTGGAGCTGGGAGGCAACAACGCCGTCATCGTTACTCCGGGTGCAGACCTGAAACTCGCTTCGCAGGCTATCCTGTTCGGCGCCGTGGGGACCGCCGGGCAGAGGTGCACCACCATCAGGCGGCTTATCGTGCAGAACTCGATCTTCGAGAGGCTGAAAGAACAGCTCATTTGCGCCTACAAGCAGGTTAAGATCGGCAACCCTCTGGAAGAGGGCGTGCTCATGGGGCCGCTCATTGACGCAAAGGCCGTGGAAGCGATGAGAATGGCGCTCGAAGAAATCCGAAAAGACGGCGGAAAGCTGCTTTACGGAGGCGAAGTACTCTCGGGCGGCGTATATGATGCCGGGACGTACGTCCGGCCCTGCATCTGCGAGGTGGAAAACAGCTATCCCATCGTAAAAAAAGAAACTTTTGCGCCCATTTTGTACATGATTCGATATGATGTCCTCGAACAGGCCATCGAGTTCCACAACGATGTTCCGCAGGGGCTTACTTCGTCGATTTTTACAAACGACCTGCGGGAGTCTGAACTGTTTCTCAGCAGCCGGGGGAGCGATTGCGGTATTGCCAACGTAAATATCAGCACCTCGGGGGCGGAAATCGGCGGCGCCTTCGGAGGTGAGAAGGAAAGCGGGGGCGGGCGGGAATCGGGGTCGGATTGCTGGAAAGCATACATGCGCCGCCAAACCTGCACAATTAACTGGTCGGGGGAAATGCCCCTTGCCCAGGGAATAAAATTCGAAATGGCATGATCACGCAGGTTGTGTTTCGGGATTGTGTGCGCAAAATTCTGCAAATAAAATAACTCCAGGCTCCGCCAGGCGCTCGCGCGTGGCCGAAATCCTGCGGGGGTGCGGGGGATCTTTAGACTGAAAAATCATTCCTCCGCTCTTTTCTAAATGCTTGTAGTCGCTTGGTATAAGGAGGATGCCTAAATGCAGGCCTCACGAAAACGAGACCCTTCCAACAAATCCTGGGCCGAGCCCTGGAAGGTGAAGATGGTCGAACCCGCCCGCTGGACAACCCGCCAATACCGCCGGGAGCGCATGCAGGAGGCCGGGTATAATACCTTTCTCCTTAAGTCCGAGGACGTCTATATTGACCTGCTCACCGACTCCGGCACTTCGGCGATGAGCGACTACCAGTGGGCCGGACTTATGCTCGGAGACGAGGCTTACGCGGGGAGCCGCAATTTCTACCACCTGGAGGCCAATATCCAACAATTTTACGGATATAAACATATAGTACCCACCCACCAGGGGCGCGGCGCAGAGCACCTGGTTTCCCAAATCTACATAAAAAAAGGGGATGTGGTACCGGGGAACATGTACTTCACGACGACGAGGATTCACCAGGAGCTTGCAGGCGGGAGTTTCGCGGACGTGATCGTCGACGAGGCTTACGATCCGCAGAGCGAGTACCCGTTTAAGGGTAACGTCGATCTGGGCAAACTGGAAGACCTTATTAAGAAAGTCGGACGTGACGGAATTCCTTACGTGAGCCTTGCCGCTACCGTGAACATGGCCGGGGGGCAGCCCGTGTCGATGCAAAACGTGCGTGAGCTGCGCGCGCTCTGCGACGGATATGGCGTTCCAGTCCTTTTGGATGCGACCAGGGCAATAGAAAACGCGTACTTCATCCAGCAAAGGGAGGAAGGGTACCGGGATAAAAAGCTGGCTGATATCCTGCTCGAGTTCTGTTCATATACCCATGGGTCGTGGATGAGCGCAAAAAAGGACAGCCTCGTTAACATCGGCGGCTGGCTTGCTCTCAACGACCGGGACAAGTTTGAGGAGGCGCGAAATCTCGTGGTGGTCTATGAAGGGCTTCACACATATGGCGGGCTTGCCGGGCGGGACATGGAGGCGATGGCGCGGGGCATCGAAGAATCTGTCGATGACGACCACATCCGGGCCAGGGTCGGGCAGGTGGAGTATCTGGGCACGAAACTCCTCGACTGGGGCGTACCGATAGTCCTCCCCGTTGGCGGGCATGCCGTTTTCCTTGACGCAAAGCGCTTCTATCCCCATATCCCGCAGGACCTGTTCCCGGCCCAGACCCTTGCGGCAGAAATCTACCTCGAGGCCGGGGTGCGAACGATGGAAAGAGGCATCCTTTCAGCTGGTCGGGACCCTGAGACCGGGCGGCACCGCTACCCAAAGCTTGAGCTTGTACGAGTCACCATTCCGCGCCGGGTCTATACGCAGGCGCACATGGACGTTACCGCCGAAGCAATCGAGGAAGTCTTCTGGAACCGGGAAAGAGCAAAAGGCCTAAAGCTCGTCTACGAACCGAAATACCTGCGCTTTTTCCAGGCGCGCTTCGAGCCGGCGGGAATTATGGCTTCTTTATGATTGTGTCTGCCTGACTCGTAAAAACCAGCGGTCTGAAAGAGCGGATTACCTTATTCCAGGATTTTACGGCCATATAATTTGATACAACATCTTACCAAGGGTGGTAAAATCCAAATTTGACATCAGTTATATACTCGCACCAGGCCATATACCAAGATGCCGGGAGAAACCAATAGGACCCTGGAAGGGTCAAACACGCGGCCGATTGTTGCTATAACAATGGGAGATCCATGCGGGATCGGGCCGGAAATCATCGTTAAAGCATTCGATTCGCCGGGGTTTCCGGTCGAGTGTGTTCCACTGGTGATCGGGGACAGCCTGCCGATCGAGCGCGCAATCAAGCTCCTGGGTTCGTCCGCAGTGATCCGGCCAATGACTGGCCAAATGCTGAGGTCGTATCTCTCCGTAGCCCTTGCGATAGATTCGGGCACGATTGCTCTTTTGGCGCCGGCTGCCCAGGACGGCAGTTCGACGACCGGGCTGACGCCTGCGGATATAGAATTCGGCAAACCAACACCTGCTGCATGCGAGGCGGCGGTCTCCTGCATCCGGACGGCGGTGGGGCTCGCCGTCGCCGGGCAGGCCGATGCCGTGTGCACCTGCCCCATAAACAAGGAACAGCTTCACAAGCAGGGTTTTCCCTTTGCGGGGCATACCGAATTCATACGGGAATTAACTCTGGCCGAAGATGTGGTCATGATGCTTGCCGGACCAAAGCTCAGGGTGGCGCTCGCGACGATTCACGTAGCCCTGGCCGACGTTGCGGGCCTGCTCACAAAGGAACTGCTACGAAAAGTGATCCGCATCACGGCAGAGTCGATGTCGCGCGACTTCGCCGTGAAATCGCCCCGCATTGCCGTTGCGGGCCTCAATCCGCACGCGGGGGAAGCCGGAAAGTTCGGGCGCGGGGAAATTGAAGTTATCAGGCCCGTAATCAAGGAATTCGAAGCCGCCCCCGTACAGACAGGCGGCTCCGGGAGCGGCCTTTACGCCCGTATCAGCGGTCCGTGGCCTGCTGATTCCGTTTTCCATCGCGCCATGTCAAATGAGTTTGACGCTGTTGTGGCGATGTACCACGATCAGGGGCTTATACCGGTGAAGCTCGTTCATTTCAACGAAGCTGTCAACGTCAGCCTCGGGCTTCCGGTCGTCCGCACCTCGGTCGATCATGGGACCGCCTACGACATTGCAGGTATGGGAACAGCCGACCCCGGGAGTCTCATCAAAGCCGTGAGCCTCGCGGCTTCCATCGCCCGAAACAGAAAAGACGAGAGTGAAAAGGTGAATGGGCGCTCTTCCGATTAAATACCAAGTCGCTTTCAAAGCGCGGGGGAATGATTCCCCCGCACCCCGCAAGGTTTCGGCCTCGCGCGCTCAGCGCGCGCGGCCGAGCGCTCGGCACTGCCGGCGTCTGGCTCCGCGTTTTCGCGGGGCCGCCGCCGCAGCGCCACATAGATCTCGACGCTCCGCGAGGCGGAGGGGGTGTGGGGGGCGAAGCTCCCCACGCTCTTGATCCTTCTATCTTTAGCCGAAACCGGCACAGGTTATGGCGGACGATTCGATCTACATACGGGGAGCACGCCAGAACAACCTCAAAGGCTTCGACCTGCGAATCCCTCGAAACAGGTTCGTCGTAATCACCGGGGTGAGCGGCTCGGGCAAATCTTCGCTCGCCTTCGACACCCTTTTCGCCGAAGGGCAGAGACGCTATCTTGAGGCCCTGTCCACCTACGCGCGCCAGATGGCCGGAAGGCTCAACGCACCGCTTGTCGATGAGATCGAGGGACTGAGCCCTTCGATTGCAATCGAACAAAAAGGCTTGCCGCATAATCCCCGGTCCACTGTCGGCACCCTGACCGAGATTTACGATTACCTGCGGCTTATTTTCGCTAGGCTGGGCACAATCTTTTGCCCGAACTGCGATTTGCCCGTCCGGGCTTGGACGGTCCCCGGGATCCTGGCCGACCTCTCGGAGAGCTTGCCCCCGAAGAGCAGGATACTGCTGCTTGCCCCCCTTGGCGAGGTTGCGGAAAATGAACTGCCCAATCTACTGAGAAGGCTAAGGCGCGATGGTTTCGGCAGGGTTCGCTCGGATGGATCGGTCTATGAGCTGGACCCGCTTCCCTCGCTCCCCCGCAGGCCCTCCCGCCTGATCGAAATTGTCATTGACCGGCTTGTCCTGGATGAAGAAAGGCGCAGGCGGCTCATCGATTCGCTTGAACTTGCCCTAAGGGTTGGAAAAGGAACAGCCGCGATCGCCACTCCCGAAGGCTGGGAAAAATTCTATTTTGAATCGGCCCGGTGCGCCTCATGCGGGTATACGGGGCCCGAGCTTACGCCCGGTCTGTTTTCTTTCCAGCACCCCTCCGGCATGTGCCCTTTGTGCCGGGGACTGGGACATGCCGGAACGGACGAAGAACAGGCGGCTCCGCAGGGGTCCGCTGCCATTGCTGCGGATACCGAAGAGGCCCCCGAGATTCCCGGATTGAGTTCCGAGCCGCCTCCCTGCCCGGCCTGTAACGGAACGAGGCTAAGCGAAGCCGCTCTCTCGGTTCGGCTCGGAGACCTGTCGATAGATCGTGTCTCCGCGATGAATCCGGCCGCTGTGGCGCAGTGGCTCGAAGCACTCGATTTTGATGAGTCCAGGCGGGAGATTTTAAAGCGCCCCAGAAAAGAAATCCTTAACCGGTTGAACAACCTGATCGAACTGGGGCTGCCATATCTTACCCTGGACCGGTCTTCGAACACGCTTTCAGGCGGCGAAGCCCAGCGCGTTCGACTGGCTCACCAGCTCAGCTCGAGCCTTTCCGGCGTGCTCTATGTTCTCGATGAGCCCAGCGTCGGCCTGCATCCGCGCGACCACCGAAGGCTTCTGGATATCCTGTTGCGGCTCCGGGACGCCGGTAACAGCCTGATCGTGGTCGAACACGACAGGGAGACGATCCTGCGCGCCGACCACGTCATCGATATGGGACCAGGGGCCGGAACGCAGGGAGGCGAGATCGTTTTCTCGGGCACGCCCGAAGGGATCGCAAACTGCCCCACCTCGCTTACCGGACTCTATATTTCGGGCAAAAAGCAGATTCACACTCCCAAACGCCGGAAAAAAAGCGGGGATTTTTTTAGTCTCACCGGGGCCTGCGGACACAACCTCAAGTCCATTTCCGCCGATTTCCCCTACGGATGCATGACATGCGTCACGGGTGTTTCCGGCTCAGGCAAGAGCACCCTTATTCTGGATACGCTCTACCGCGCGCTGGCCCGAAAAATCTATAATATCGAGACTTATCCCGCCCAGTTCTCCAGCCTTGACAACGCCGAACGCCTGAGAAAAGTGATCCTGGTCGATCAGTCGCCGATCGGCAGGACCCCGCGCTCCATACCGGCAACCTACACGGGAGTCTATGGCCTCATCAGGCAATTGTTTTCACGCGTGCCCGAAGCCCGCGCTCGAGGGTATTCCCCAGCCCGCTTTTCGTTCAACGCGAAAGGGGGCCGGTGCGAGCACTGCCGCGGGGAAGGCCTCCAACGGATCGAGATGTATTTTCTGCCGGATATCTACGTTACCTGTCCGGTCTGCCAGGGGAGCAGGTACAACCTGGAGACACTGGACATTACCTACCGGGGCCACTCGATAGCTTCAATACTGGAGATGACGGTTTACGAGGCTGCGGCCTTTTTCGGCAATTTCCGGGCAATCCGCTATAAGCTCGATGCACTCATCGGCGTTGGAATGGGATACATACGGCTGGGGCAGCCGGCCACCACTCTTTCGGGAGGCGAAGCCCAGAGGATCAAACTTGCGGCTGAATTGAGCAAGCGGGGCCAGGGCAAAGCACTATACATCCTCGATGAACCCACGACCGGCCTGCATTTTGAAGATATCAGCAAGCTCCTGCACGTCCTGCGAAAACTGGTGGATCAGCAGAACACGATTATCATAATCGAACATCATCCGGACGTGATCAAATCGGCCGATTACGTTATCGACCTCGGCCCCGAAGGTGGACAGGGCGGTGGGTGCATCGTTGCCGCCGGCACCCCCGAGGAGGTCGCCCGCTCAAAAAACTCCCGTACTGCGCCCTATCTGCGGGAAGCGCTGGGGATGCATTGAAGCGCCCAACTCTTTTTAATTTCTTTGACAGGATTAATAGCGGAAGAGTGGAAAGGGGACTTTATGCAAGACGCGACCCTGGCGGAAGAAATCGTTGGGTGCGCAATCGTTGGTGCAGACACACGAGGTACAACTCGTAAATTACCTGGCAACCACCGGCATAGAGACCGGACTGCTTCTGAACTTTGGGGCATCGAGTCTCCAGATTAAACGCAAGTATCGCACGTATCGTGCAAAAGGCAAAACAGGCCTCGACGCTCTGCGAGGTTATTTCTCGATCCTGTAATTTCTGTTAATCCTGTCTAAATCCTTCTGTTGAGAGCATTGCTCAACGAGCGAATCGTAATTAGAAGAATCATTAGTAGATAGTTACGGATGGTTTTGTGCACTCAAAAATCGGGAGAGATTTTGATATGGAAGGCCAACAACAGATCAGGGAGACCCTGTTTGAAATATTGGGAGAGCAAGGGTGCGGGATCACGTGCGAAGATGATGTGGACATCTTCCACGATGAGCAAGGCTGGAAACTCATGCTCTGCGGGTTCATGGAGCCATGGAACCTTGGAATGACGGTCGATGAAGCCAGGGCTGCTCTCAGGGAGTACGGCTCTATGCACTTCGGCCTGTCCTGAAAACGACGGCGAGGCGCCGCTGCCGGGATTGCCAAGCCTGGGTCACCGCTCAAACCTTCGGGTCGGTGTCCGGGGCAGGTTTTAGCGGCGGCGGGGCCGCACGCTTCGCGGGCGGGCGGGCTGTCGAGATCCTCGGATCGGCATCCGGTAGCGTGTCCCTATAACTACCACTGAAATCCTTCAAATAGGAGCTGACAAATGACGACACCGCAACACTGCCCCGGATTCGAGCAATTTAAGAACCTGCAGTCGTTCTCATGTTCTTGCCCGGAATGCGGCCAGGAAAAAGAAATCTTCTCCGATGAATTCAACGAGAAACATGTTTGTAAAAAATGCGGTAAGGAGATTGACTTTACCAGGTGCTCAATAGATGCGGCAGGTTCAACCTCTGATTCTCGTTAGTGTCCATCTGCACGCGCCCGATGAGACTCCGGGGGTTTTTCCGATTCGGATTTTTGACGTATAGTCAAGTGTGCAGCGCTTTGTCTCGATTTTAATGAGGCCATCTCCGATGGAGAACTCCCGGGTTGCTTTGCTTGCGATATTGAGCATTTGTTTTATCGGACTGCTTTTCCTCACCGGGATTGCCGCCGCCCAGCAACTGCCTTTGCCGGCAACAGTCGCGCCTCCTCAAACCAGCCGTCCGCAGCCCGCGCCTCCCCCCGTACCCGGATCGAGTCCCGGCCAGGTTCTCGTCCAGCCCCCTTCTTCCCCTGTCCCAGGCCCCGGATCGGTTCCGGGGCAGGCTAAGCCACCTCTCGGGAGCGACTTCATCAGAAATCATCCGGGCAAGATCGGCGGCCAAGCCTACGTTGCGCATGTCAAAAGCCATCCCCATCCCGGTTTCGTGGTGGCGGAAAATACAAATATTCAGGTCGTAAAGAATTATTATTTCATCATATTGAGCAACGGTTATCCATACTACGGCGGCGGCTATATTGACGTGGACCCTCAATTGGATTGCTATACCTGGTACGACGGCGATGATTCGTATCATCCGGGGTGGTACTGGACGTGTGACTGGTGACAGTGAGGTATGAGACAAATCGTTCTGGGCGTCGATGGCATGAGTCTGGAGGACCTGGTGGCGGTTGCCGCAAAGGGTGCCGGGGTCCGTCTGGCAAAGGAGTCGAAGGAGCGGATTATCAAGTGCCGGGCCCTTGTCGACAAATGGCTTCGGGAGGGTAGGATAATCTATGGCGTGACGACCGGCTTCGGGGCGCTGAGCGATGTGAAGATTCCGGCGCAGGCTGCCGTCCTACTGCAGCAAAATATTCTGTTGAGCCATTCATCCGGGGTTGGTGATGAGCTTGACGCGGATGCGGTTCGCGCGATGATGACGCTTCGTATAAAGGATCTGGCAAGGGGGCATTCCGGAGTACGGCTGATAACTGTTCAAAGGTTGATCGAACTGCTCAACCGTGGAATAGTGCCTGCAGTTCCCGAAAAAGGTTCCGTGGGCGCAAGTGGAGATCTGGCGCCTCTGGCGCACATGTGCCTCGTTCTGATCGGTCGGGGTGAAGCCTTTTACGACGGTCACAGGATGTCCGGGGCCCAGGCCCTTTCACGGTGCGGCATGGAGCCGCTCGAACTCGAAGCTGCCGAAGGGCTTGCACTGGTTAACGGCACCCAGATGTCTACCGCCATCGGCGGTCTTGCGGCATACGACGCCGCACAGCTTTGCAAACTGGCCGATATTGCCGCTGCCATGAGCCTTGAGGTGCTCATGGGGTCCAGGGTCGAGTTCGATCCCAGAATTCATCAGGTGCGACCTCATCCCGGCCAGGCGGCGGCCGCGTATAACATGCGCCGCATTACCCAGGACTCCCAGATCATATCCTCTCACAAAGACTGCGGGCGCATCCAGGACGCCTACACACTGAGGTGCTCCCCTCAGGTTCACGGAGCAAGCAAAGATGGCATTGACTACGCGAAAAGAGTACTGGAAACCGAGATGAACTCTTCGACCAATAATCCCCTCATTTTTGCGGATTCCGAAGAGTTTGTGCTTGGAGGCAACTTCCATGGCCAGCCGGTCGGGCTTGCGCTCGACTTTCTCGCCGTGGCCGCAGCGGGCCTTGCCAATATATCCGAGAGGCGTATAGAACGGCTGGTAAATCCTCAACTAAGCGGACTTCCGGCCTTCCTCGTAAGTGAAGGGGGGCTCAATTCAGGCTTCATGATAGCCCAGTATACGGCGGCATCTCTTGTTTCGGAAAACAAGGTGCTCGCACATCCCGCCAGCGTTGATTCCGTCCCAACTTCGGCCAACAAGGAAGACATTGTGCCGATGAGTGCTCTTTCCGCCCGCAAGTGCAGGGAAGTAGTCAGAAATGCCCAATTCGTCATTGCCATCGAACTGCTGTGCGGCGCCCAGGCCCTGGACCTTTTCACGAATCTGAAGCCGGGGGCTGGAACTCTGGCTGCATACAGGGCCGTTCGCAACGTGGTTCCGCACCTCGACAGGGACCGCATCCTCTCTTATGATATCAATACGATAGTGAGCCTCATGAAGAGCGGAGATCTGCTCAAAGAGGTGGAAGCCGAAGTGGGGCAGATGGTTTAGCGTCATCTTGAACATACAGAGATCGCTTCTTCAAAATTACCGGAATGGAGCGGCGCTATCACAAAAAGGCACGATTCGGCGGCGTTCGGAGCCAGTCTGATCGTTTCGTGATCGCGCAGCTCACCCGCCGCTATCACATCCGGGTTTTCCCGCAGGATATCTATGAGCCCCTTTCAGGATGTCCACCGCGAACGAGGAGTCCTGTTTTGCCAGGGTAGCCAACTCTTTTGCCGAGGCTCTCTGGCCTGAGATCGGTTCGATCAGCTCCCTGATATGCAGGGGGAGCCTTGACCGTCAGGAGCGGGAGCGGAAATCACGCGCAATGTCCTGAGTGTCCGCATAGGTCATCGTGAATAGAGGGGACAACCGCCGTCCACTACGCAGGGCAGCGGGATAAGCCGCCTTTTCGATCTCATATTGAAAGGCCGGCTGATCCCGGTCCCTTCGCCCTGAGCCTATTCCGGAAAAAATGCGCGAGTTACGGGACCCATTCCACACTGCCGTATAATTGAGTATTAGCTGCCGCAGGACCTCAGGACCTGCTGCGCGATATTTTCAAGTGAAACGACCCGGTCCACAGCCCCGCGCTTTATCGCCTCGCGCGGCATACCAAATACGACACAGGACTTCTCATCCTGGGCGAGAGTAACTGAGCCTGCCTCCTTCAATTCAGCCAGCCCCCTTGCGCCGTCGTCCCCCATTCCCGTCATGATAACGCCCACACAGTTTTTGCCAGCGTAGCGGGCGGCGGAGCGAAACAACACGTCCACGGAGGGACGGTGACGGCAAACAAGTGGACCGTCCTTAATTTCCACGAAATAGCGTGCGCCGCTGCGCTTGAGCAGCATGTGATGACTGCCCGGGGCTATCAGCGCGCGCCCCCGGATCAGCGTATCATTGTCCTCCGCCTCTTTGACTGAAATCCGGCAAATTCCGTCAAGGCGCCTTGCAAAGGCGGCCGTGAAATGCTCCGGCATGTGCTGTACGATCGCCACGGCGGGGGCGTCGGGAGGAAGTGATTCCAACAAAACCCGCAATGCCTCGGTCCCCCCGGTGGACGCTCCTACGACAACGACCTTTTCGGTCGTTTCGATCATAGCTCTAGTTTTCGGCTTCGCAATGACGGCGTCAGCGGTTAGTTTAGGCTCGACTTTGCTCCGTTCGCAAATGCGTCTGATCCTGGCCTGGGATGCGGCTTTCACGGCATCGCAGATGCGAACCCTGGATTCTTCAAGGAACTGTTTAGTGCCAAGCCTGGGCTTTTGGATGATCTCCACCGCCCCATATTCCAGTGCCTTCAACGTCGTCTCGGAATCCCTTTCGGTCAGACTCGAACATATCACCACAGGGATGGGATGCTGAGTCATCAGCTTCTCAAGGAAGGTGATGCCGTCCATACGCGGCATTTCGACGTCCAGCGTGATCACGTCAGGGACCTCATGGGATATCTTGTCTGCCGCGACGAAAGGATCCGGGGCTGTCGCCATTACTTCGATCCGGGGATCGGAACAAAGTATTTCAGCAAGCGTTTGGCGGACTATTGCCGAATCATCAACAATCAATACCCTGATTTTCTTACTCATCTGAGGTTCTCCATCACTAACGCGCGGCATTTAGGCTCCTTTTCAGTCGAACAGAGCTATATCTCCCGATTCTTCGGCTTTCCGTCGCGCCAATTCCAGAAGTTTTCTTTCTTCAAGACTGATATTTGGGTAGAGGGTGGAAGGGATACGTTTCAGGAATACTTCACCGCTATCTGTGTGGAAGTAGATCTTTCGGGCGTAATGCCCCCCCAGGTCCCGGCTGACGATGGAGATGGCCTCCATTTGAAGGAACTCGAGCACAAACTCGGAGTTCCTGGAGCCCATTCCGTTCTCGGGAGAGACAGCCTGAAGAACATGCGCCCCGCCAAAAAGCTTTGCGACCAAATGCTGTCTTTTGCCCCCGAGGGTCATGACCCTGTTGATCAACAGCTCCATGGCATTTATGGCGTACCGGGCCACATTGTCAAAGCGCTTCAGATCGGCCTTTCCCGGCAGCAGGATGTGGTTCATGCCTCCAATTCGCGCCACGGGTTCATACAGGCAGACGGCCACACAGGAGCCAAGAAGTGTCTCTATGACGGCGGGTTCCTTGCTGGCATGCAATCCACCGATATGAATGCTGATGTTCTTCTTCATTTCATCGGCCTTCGGCAGTCTGAATCCATCACTGCTTCCTGTAGATGGTGGTGGCCGTTTGCACCAGGGGCAAATCCATGCCATGAAGGCTCTCCGAGTGCCCCACAAACAGATATCCCCCGGATATCAGATGTTGAGAAAGCCGATTAACTAGCTTTTCTTGTGTAGGCCGGTCAAAATAGATGAGGACGTTGCGGCAAAACACGATCGCCATCGGTTCCTCTATTCCATATTCTTCTTCCAGAAAATTAAGTCTTTCGAATCGCACTAAATTCCGCAATTCCGGTGCGATCCGCACAAGCCCCTTGTCTTTTTCCCTGCTTTTAAGAAGATACTTTTTTCGAAGCATCATGGGAATCGGGATCACTCTGTCATGCTCGTATATGCCCGACCGTGCTTTTTCCAATACCGCCGTGGAGATGTCGGTTGCGAGGATCGAAAAGCTAAACCCCGGAAAACCTTTCGCGAACTCACTCAAAACCATTGCCAGCGTGTAGGACTCCTCTCCGGTTGAACATGCGGCACTCCACACGTTGAGCTTTTTCCGGGCGCCAACCCCGTGCAGACGGACCAGCTCTGGAAGAACCCTTTCGAAAAGGTAATCAAAGTGATCGGGCTCCCGAAAGAAATCGGTCTTATTGGTGGTTACCGCGTCGATCATTTGGATATGCTCCGACTGTGACCCGCCGGGGCTGAACAGAAACTCGCAGTAACTCTCAAACGACTCGATACCAAGAGCGCGCAACCGCTTGCGGAGTCGTCCTTCAAGCATCGTCTTCTTGGCGGGAGGCAATTTGATGCCGCATGAATCTCGAATAAATTTGCTCAGGCGCATAAAGTCCTTATCAGACATCTGCACCGAGAATATTCCGCCCTCCGAAATCCCATCCGTGTTTACCTGGAGAGAGGACGATTCCCTCCGCAATTCTTTTGGCAACTGTGCATCGTGCTCTATGCTCGTGGTAACAGCCCGCATTTTATGCGCGATCGCCTCCAGTTTTCAGGATGGCTCCTGACAAAGAGTTAACCTCGGAGTTCACAGATATAACAGAGAAAAACGTGGGAGGATGAATTCTGTCTTTCTGTCCGCTGGCTCCGCGCCCTCCGCGGTTGACCCTTATGCTCCGGCTTACGCGGCGGATTCCTCACCCATGTCGCGCGCCATGGCAAGTTCATCTAAAGAGAAAACCTTGTCGATATCCAGGATGATTATGAATTGTTTGTCCCGTTTACCCATTCCCTTGATGAACTTTGTATTCAAGCGGGTCCCGATACGCGGGGCCGGTTCAATCTGGTCGGGATCGAGGTCCATCACCTCCTGCACCGAATCCGCCAGAGCACCCAGCACCGTCGTCTCTCCGTCCAGCTCAATTTCCACAATGATGATACAGGTGTTCACTGACTTTTCTGTCATGGTCATCCCGAATTTCAGCCGCATGTCCACGACCGGCACCACGCTGCCGCGAAGATTAATCACCCCGAGCATGAAGTCGGGTGTCTGCGGCACCTTGGTTACCTTCGTAAAATCCATCACTTCACGGACTTTGGAGATATCCAGTGCAAACACCTCACCTGCAAGCTTAAAGGTCAGATATTGCGTTGTTTCCGCTATTGAAGATGCACTCATTTCGTTTGCCTCCCTAGTACCTCTCAAACTCCGCGTCGTCTCCATCTCGTCCAGAGGTCTTACCCAAGTTGAGAGGTACTCCCTTGCCGTTGCCTCCATCCACGGGCGCCTCCGGAGATGCGATTCCAGCACGGGCTGCTCCGGCTCCTTCGAGCTTTTTCTGTCCTCCACGAGCCTGGTGCGACGCCTGGGTCCTGCGGCTATCTCTTTGTTGGGTCTTCCCCGTGGACACGATCCCTCTTGTCATGGCGCCGGCGCCGTCAAGCTTGAAAAATGCGACGGTGCTCTGGAGCTGCTCAGCCTGGCCAAGCAACTCCTCAGCCGTCGATGCAACCTCCTCGGACCCTGTGGCGTTCTGCTGGATCACCTGATCCAACTGCTGGATGGCCTTGTTGATCTGCTCCGCTCCCGAGCGCTGCTCGTTGCTCGCAGCGTTGATTTCCTGGACCAGGTCCGCAGTCTTCTGGATGTCCGGAACAATCTTTGTCAGCATGTTCCCGGCATTTTCCGCCACCTGCACACTGGATCGAGCCAACTCGTTGATTTCGCCCGCCGCCCCCTGGCTGCGCTCCGCAAGCTTGCGCACCTCGGCGGCCACCACGGCAAATCCCTTGCCGTGCTCCCCTGCGCGAGCCGCCTCGATTGCGGCGTTCAACGCCAGAAGATTGGTCTGACGCGCGATCTCTTCAATGATCGAGATCTTCCCGGCAATGATCTTCATGGCGGACACCGTCTCAACCACCGCTTTACCACCCTCCCTGGCATCCTCGGCGGCCTTCAGACCAATTTTTTCGGTCTGATGCGCATTGTCGGAGTTCTGCTTGATGTTGGCGGCCATTTGGTCCATAGATGACGATACTTCTTCCACCGAGGACGATTGCTCGATCGCTCCCTGGGCGAGCTGCTCGGCGCTGGAGCTCAGCTCCTGGCCTCCCCGCATGACCTGACCGACCGCATTTTGCACTTCGACGGCAAACTGACTGAGATTCTCAATCATTGCGTTGAGGTTGTTCTTGATCACGTTGAAGTCGCCGTTGTAGGAGTCGGTGATCTTCGGCGGTATTTCACCCTTGCTGATCCTATCCACATAGTTTGCAGCCACTTTCAACGGGCCGACCACTGCATCCAGAGTATTGTTGACTCCTTCAACCATCTTGCGATAGCCCCCATTGTGCTTACCGGCGTCCACGCGTTTGGTCAGGTCGCCTTCAACGGCAGCACTCGACAGCACGGTCATGTCCTCGATCAGCAGGTTGATGTTTTGCATGCATTTGATGATCGCCGGGACGAGGACGTCCTCGTCGCTGCGCCTTACGATTTTCTCATACTCAGCCAAGTCCGAAGTATCGCCCATGGACAGGTGGCTAAACATCCTTGTTACCGCCAGCAGCCGTGTCCTCACCAAGTCGGTGGCTTCGGACACCGATGCGAAGATCCCTACATATTCTCCTTCGACCTTCTTGGTGTGATCGTTGAAGGCCATCCTCTTCAGCACGGCATTGCATTCCACAAGGCCGCCAAGTCCATCGATGCAGTTGTTGAGGTTGTTCTTGATCTCGTTGAAGTCGCCCTTATATTCATCCGTGATCTTGGGCGGGATGTCGCCCTTGCTGATCCGGTCGACATACTCGGCAGCCACATTCAAAGGTCCAATCACTGCATCCAGAGTGTCGTTTACGCCTTGTACGATTTCTTTGTATCCGCCTTGAAACTTGTCAACACTGCCTCGCGTGGCCAGTTTGCCCTCTACTGCGGCCTTGGTCAGCATCTTTGATTCAGCCAGCAGACCCCGTACGGATTCGATGGTCTGTTTCAAGGCCGGTGCGATTTCATCCTTGGAGTCTTTTGGGGTAATCTCGGTGCTCAGATCCCCTGCGGCGATCTTTTTCATGGTGCCCACAACAATGTTTTGCAGATCATCCGCAAACTGGTCCATTGCCTTGGCCATGACGCCAATTTCGTCACGGGCATCCATTTTCAGGCGATCACCCAGGTGACCCTGAAGCATCTCCTGGATCATGTGTGCCGCTTTGGCAACAGGCACGGTGACGCTGCGGGCGAGGAGCACCCCTATGAGCACGGCCGCCAACAAACCGATCGCTCCTGCGGCGAACATGGTCATAGATGCGTTGCTGAAGGTCTTGTCACCGTTTTTCTTATCCCCTTCGGCGAGCCTCACATTAATCTCGGCCAGCTTTTTCAAGGAGTCGTCGGTCGCTGTTCGGGCATTTGACGCCGCACCGCCATCCAGAAGAGCCTGGATGGCGCTCTTCTCATTGTTAGCCTTGACCTGTGTCAGAACGCCCGCCACTATCTTTTGATAGTTCGCCCATGCCGAATCGAACTTGGCCAGCAAGTCCTTTTCCTCCTGCGTCAGGTAGGTTGCGCGAAAGAGGCCTATTTGCCTGTCGATTTCCGTAATTTCATGGTTAATCTCCTGTTCATTCCTGGTGCGTTCTTCAGGAATCACGAACAACTTGTAGATATTTCCTCGAAGCTGAAACATGGCGCTGTCTGCACTTCCGAGTTGTTCGATGGGCACCAATCGATCATTGTACATGGTCGTCATAGCGCTGTTGATGGATTGCATTTTGAAGCAGCCGAGCACAGCCACAACCATGATGATAAGCGCAATGCACACGAAACCGCCGATCAGCTTGGCGCTCAATTTCAAGTTCTTAAACATTGTGTTTCTCCTTGTTTCCTTGTGCTTCTTGAAAGTTCATTTCAACTTGCGGGAGTTGTCGTTTTTTAATCTCTCTCCCGTTGCTCTGGTCTCTGACATTGAGTGGATTTTCAGGGTCCGGCGCCAAACTCTTGCAGGCGGACCAACTCCGGAAGAACCCTTTCGAAAATGTAATCAAAGTGATCGGGCTCCCGAAAGAAATCGGTCTTATTGGTGGTTACCGCGTCGATCATGTGGATATGCTCCGACTGTGATCCACCGGGGCTGAACAGAAACTCGCAGTAACTCTCAAACGACTCGATACCAAGAGCGCGCAACCGCTTGCCGAGTCGTCCTTCGAGCATCGTCTTTTTGGCGGGAGGCAATTTGATGCCGCACGAATCTCGAATAAATTCGCTCAGGCGCACAAAGTCCTTATCCGACATCTGCACCGAGAATATTCCGCCCTCTGAAATCTCATTTCAATTTACCTGGAGAGAAGACGATTCCCTCCGCACTTCTTTTGGCAACTGTGCATCGTGCTCTATGCTCGTGGTAACAGCCCGCATTTTATGCGCGATCGCCTCCAGTTTTTCTGTGGATTGCCGCGGAGTTCGCAGAGGTCGCAGAGAAAAACATGCGAGTAAGATTCTTATGTTTCTGTCCGCTCCCTCCGCTCCCTCCGCAGTTGACCCTTATGCTCCGGCTTACGCGGCGGATTCCTCACCCACGTCGCGTGCCATGGCAAGTTCATCTGAAGAGAATATCTTGTCGATATCCAGGATGATTATGAAATGATTGTCCCGCTTCCCCATTCCCTTGATGAACTTTGTATTCAAGCGGGTCCCGATACGCGGGGCCGGTTCAATCTGGTCGGGATCGAGGTCCATCACTTCCTGCACCGAATCGACCAGAGCGCCGAGCACGGTGTTCTCCCCGTCGACCTCAATCTCGACGATGATGATGCAGGTATTTACCGTGGTTTCCGTCCGGGTCATTCCGAACTTCAAACGCATATCCACGACCGGTACCACGGTTCCCCGAAGATTGATGACTCCCAGCATGAAATCAGGTGTCTGCGGCACTTTTGCAATTAATGTGAAGTCCAGGACTTCCCGGACCTTTGCGATGTCCAATGCAAACACCTCGTCTTCGAGCTTAAAGGTAAGATACTGACTTGTCTCGGTTATTGAAGATACACTCATGTCAACTCCTCCCTAATATCTCTCAAACTCCGTGTCGGCCATGTCTGCCTGGGTTTCCTTCGACAGATTCAGCGCAACACCACTCGATTGCACGCCTCCGTTGGTCTTCTTCGGCGCGGCGTGTTTTGAATGTGCCACTTGTGTCTTCGGGACTGTTTTAACCTGTCTGACGGCCGCCGCAATACTTGTCTTCGCAACGGCAGAGCCGCCGTTAAGTTTGAAGAATGCAATCGTGTTCTGAAGTTGCTCGGCCTGACTCAACAGTTCGGTAGACGTAGAAGCCATCTCCTCGGATGCCGAAGCGTTCTGCTGCACGACCTGATCCAATTGCTGAATGGCCTTGTTGATCTGGGCCGCTCCCGAAGACTGCTCGTTGCTGGCGGCAGTGATCTCCTGCACCAGGTCCGCGTTTTTCTGAATATCCGGGACCATTCTTGCCAGCATCTCTCCGGCTTTTTCGGCTATCTGTACACTCGATGCCGACAGTTTGTTGATCTCGCCTGCCGCAGTTTGGCTACGTTCAGCAAGTTTGCGCACCTCGGCGGCTACCACGGCGAATCCCTTCCCGTGTTCACCGGCGCGCGCCGCCTCAATGGCTGCGTTCAGCGCCAGCAGGTTTGTCTGGCGAGCGATTTCTTCGATGATGGAGATCTTGCCCGCGATTTCCTTCATCGCTGTAACCGTTTCAGAGACCGACTTGCCGCCTTCTTTCCCGTCTTCGGAAGCCTTGAGCGCGATCTTCTCCGTCTGCTGGGCATTGTCGGAATTCTGCTTGATGTTGGCCGCCATTTGCTCCATGGAGGAAGACACCTCTTCGACCGATGCCGATTGTTCCGTCGCACCCTGGGACAACTGCTCGGAACTGGCGCTCATTTCCTGGCTTCCCGCCATGACCTGATCCGCTACTGTCTGTATGTTTGACGCTACTTCCGAGAGACTGCCGACCATGTTCGTCATGGCCTGCATCAACTTGTCCTGGGCAGATCGTTCCTTGACCTTGACCGTGAGGTTTCCGGACGCTATTTGTTCAGCGGTTGTGGTTACCTCCTCCATGGCGTCAATCAGCATATGAAGGTTATTCTTGATGAGATTGTACTGCCCTTTGTATTCGGTGGTAATTTTCGGTGGATTGATTCCCTTGCTGATTTGATCCACGTAGCTTGCAGCCATTTGCAACGGGCCGATGACTGCATCCAGTGTATTGTTGACTCCTTCAACCATCTTGCGATAGCCTCCGTTGTGCTTACCGGCGTCCACGCGTTTGGCCAAGTCGCCTTCAACGGCGGCCGTCGACAGCACGGTCATGTCCTCGATCAGCAGGTTGATGTTTTGCATGCATTTGATGATCGCAGGGACGAGGACGTCCTCGTTGCTGCGCTTTCCGATTTTCTCATACTCAGCCAGGTCCGAAGTATCGCCCATGGACAGGTGGCTAAACATCCTTGTTACCGCCAGCAGCCGTTCCCTCACCAAGTCAGTGGCTTCGGACACCGATGCGAAGATCCCTACATATTCTCCTTCGACCTTCTTGGTGTGATCGT
>Ga0181539_1001198_pt1 | contig 29598 bp, 25 predicted proteins | sample PEATcosm2014_Bin_46_FD_119767 | JGI IMG/M metagenome (GOLD analysis project Ga0181539, IMG submission 119767) | Peatland microbial communities from MTU Mesocosm Facility, Houghton, MI, USA - PEATcosm2014_Bin23_60_metaG | ecosystem: Environmental > Terrestrial > Soil > Wetlands > Peat | place... | reverse complement strand
CATTTCGGCCCGCTGCTGATGACCCTCATCGAGCGCGGACCCCATGAGGGCCACATGGCGGGTGGTTGGGACAAGGGTCGCGGGGAGCATCGCGAGCACGGCGACTAGGCGAATTGACGCCGCGCGCAATCCCCGACGCGCGGGAATGGCCGGGCCGTAGCCCGTCTCGGGACGGGCGTCCTTCCGGACGCCCCGTAGCCCGTCTCAGAACGGGCGTCCTTCCGGACGCCCCGTAGCCCGTCTCGGGACGGGCGTCCTTCCGGACGCCCTATGGGACCGGGCCATTTCGTCATCGGCGGTTCAAGCGACGCGAGGCGCGCTCGCCTCGCGCACGAGCCTCAGGGTCGCGGCTTGCACCAACAGCGCCGCGAGCGTCGCGGCGGTGAAGGCGAAAACGATTCCGGCGCGCGGGATCGCCAGGCCGACGACGAAAAAGAAAAACGCGAAGGCGAACAGCGCGCTCGTCATGCCCCTGAGGACCGCGACGCCGGCGCGCGGCCCGTGGGCGCGATGGGCGAAGACGCCGAGCGCGGCGCCCATCAGCGGAAAAGTGGCGACGACGCCGCTGGCCCGCGCGCCGAGCAGCGAGGCGAAGCCGGTCACGGCCACCACCAGCGCGGTCACCAAGGCCATGCGCGCGGGAATTTCCCACCATGGCGCCGAGGTCGGCGCGGGTGCGCGAAAGTCGCGCGGCAGCAGGCGGAGCGTGACGACGAGCGCGCCGAGCGCCAGCGCGAACAGGATCGCCGGCGCGAGGCGGCCGGCCTGCAACGCGAGCGCGCTCGCCGCGAAGGCGCCGGCGCCGCCGACGAGGCCGGCCGGCCAACCCCACGGCGCCGCCAGCGCATAGCCCAGAACGAAACCGGCCTGCGCGATCACGCCGGCGAGCGAACCGGCGCTCGCTTCGGCGGCGAAACTCGCGCCGTGTTCGATCGCCAGAAACACCGCGACGGGCCCCGAGGTGAGCGGCAGGCCGACGAGCCAACCGCCCACGGCGGCGCCCCATCGCCGCCCGACGACGCTGGCGGCGAGAATCATCAGCGGCGTGACGATCAGTTTGACGGCGAGCAGGCTCACGCGGGCGTTCTTCTTCTCCCGGCCGGCCGGGCGCGCCTCGGCCCCGACCCTCGATTCGACGCGCGGGCTGGCGCGTTGTCGGGCGCCGAGACGGCTGTTGGCAAGCCGTCGCGTCTTTTTCTTATCGCGCGATAACAATTTGCCGCTCGGCTCCGGGCCTCGCGGCCGTTGTGCGCGCGGCCGGGATGGCGCAGTTTCGCAGCCGAGGATTCAGACCCTGGGCGGGAGGCGCGCGTGAACAACGAGGTCATCATCTCCTGCGCCGTGACGGGCGCGGGCGACACGGTCGGCAAGCATCCCGCCATTCCCGTCACGCCGCGCCAGATCGCCGATTCGGCGCTGGAGGCGGCGCGCGCCGGCGCGGCGATCGTCCATCTGCACGTGCGCGATCCCTAGACCGGCAAGGCCGCGCGGGATCCGGCCCGCTATCGGGAAACCGTGGGTTATATCAGTGAGGCGAGTGTCGACGTCGTCGTCAACCTCGCCGCCGGCATGGGCGGCGACTCCTTCTTCGATCCCGCGCATCCCGGCGGGCTCGGAACCGACGTGGCGGGCGCCGAGCAGGTCATCGCGCGAGTCGCTCCTCCGACGGAGCGAATCCGTTCCGTCGGCGTCCCATGCTCAAAGGCCACCCGATCGCATGCGTCGCTTGAAGACGCCGCCGGGGGCGTGAGCGATTACGTTTGTCGCGACAAAATGGCGCCGCCGCTACCTCCAGCACCCATCCTGCCTATCGTATGCCTCGGCGCGAAGATCCTCCGCGCTGGCGATCAAGACTTTCTTTTGGATCTTTCGAGAAGGGGTGCGCGGGAAATCGTCGACATAGGCCAGATAGCGAGGGATCTTGAATTTCGCGAGCCGCGTTTCGCAATGGGCGAAAACCTTATCCGGCGGGACGTCGAGTTTGGTAAGCCCCCCGCGAAGCTTAAGATAGGCCTTGACCTCCTCGCGGCGCAGCGGGTCCGGAACGGGAATCACTGCGGCCTCTTCAATCTCTGGCAGGTCGCGAAGCGCGGCCTCCACTTCATTGGCCGCGATGTTCTCGCCGCCGCGCTTGATCATGTCCTTGATTCGTCCGACGATGAAATAATACCCGTTCTCGTCGCGTCGAAAAAGGTCGCCGGTGCGAAACCAACGGCCGCGGAAACTTTCCGCGTTCGCTTCGGGGCGCTTGTAATAGCCCCATAGGAGCGCCCGCCCCGCGACCCACAGCTCACCGATCTCGCCCGCGGGCGTCTCCATCCCGTTTTCATCGACGATCTTGAGTTCGCGAAATGGAGAGGCAAGGCCGCAGGTGCGCACATAGGCCATGTGATCGGCGGACGGAGGCACGATGGCGCCTCCTCCAATTTCAGTCATCCCGTAGCCCTCGCGCGCCGTGACGCCGAAGCGCTCCTCGACTTCGCGCCGTGCTTCGGCGCGCCATCCGTAAATGCTTACGTATTTGAGCGACAGTTCCTTGTCCGCGGGCCCAGGAGGAAGCTGCTTCAGCGCTGGTTCGGGAAAGATGCAGTAATGGATGCGATAGTCCTTCAGCCAGCCGTAGAAGTGGGAGAGGCTCATGCGTCGGGCGACGATGGCCGTTCCCCCGAGCGCCATCGTCATCAGGAATTGCCACATCGGATCCATGTAGAAGAATGGCGCCCAGATCAGGACGTTCCGCACCTCGCCGCCGCGGCCGCGGAAAAAGGCGGCGCTGTGGGCTATCAGCATCCAATAGTCGTGGGACAGCATGCACCCCTTGGGGAAGCCCGTCGTGCCGGAGGTGTATTGCAGGTTCAGCAAGTCGGATCGATACACCGGCGTCGGAGCCTCGAATTTCTGCGCGGACCGACCGGCGAGCTTTTCCCAGGAACGCGTTCCATCAGGCGCGTCCCCCCGCACGATGATATTCGGATCGGCGAGCATCGCGGGACGACGCGGCATTGCCCGCGCGGTCGCCGCGAATTCGGCGTCGACGATCATGAATTGGGCGTCGGAATCATTCACGACGAATGAGATTTCGTCGCCGGTATAAGCGATGTTCACCGGCACCATGACGGCGCCGATCAACCCGAGCGCTATCCATGTGATGGGAAAGGCGGAGACGTTCGGCAGCATGACCGCGACATGCGTGCCCTTTCGGACGCCGATCTCGACGAGCCCGGCCGCGAGGCGCTCGGCGGCTTGGTCGAGCTCGCGGTAGGTGAGCGTCTTTCCTTCATCGAACCAATTGCCGACAATCCTGTCGCCATGAAGTTCAGCGCATCCGCGCGTGAAGCCGCCGAGCGTTTCCGGCAAATCTAGCTGCTCGAACTTCGCGCGCAATTCGGACATCTCCGCGACGCCGCGATCTCCTACCGACATGTACTTCCTCCTAGAGTCCCGGCGTAGCCGCGGCATCGGATTGGGGACGCGCGAGGGGTGGCGTAGAATCCATCGTCGTCCGCTGCAGCCGATAAAGATGGCCCGTGAACGCGGCCGCCTGTTCACGAGTCATGTCCTGGGCTCGATAGTAGGCCTCCATTTCAACGCGGACGGCGACCGGGGGATGGCTTGCGATCCTTGTCGCGATCTGGCGCGCGCGCTCGATCAGGCGGTTGGTTTCCACGATCTCGTTGATGAGGTGATTGCGAAGCGCGGCCTCGGCATCGAAAGGCTCCCCCGTCAACGCTAGCCACAACGCGGCGACCTGGGGGATTTGCCGGCCCAAGCGAGTCGAGCCGCTGGCGCCCGCCATCCCGTAGGCGATCTCAGGCAATCCGAAGGTCGCGTTGGGCGTTGCAATGCGGATGTCCGTGAGCTGGAGAAGGTAGATCATGCCTTGTCCCATGACTGGGCCGTTCACGGCGGCGATGATCGGTTTGAAGCGCTCCTCCGCTAAACGCCTCACTTCCGCTTCCCAGCCGGGATATTCGAGGGATTGCTCGGCGCGCTTGGGATAGAGGTGCCTTTCGACGGTTTCAGCGATCGTCCTCTTGGGGCGCGATGTCTTGATGTCGTCGCCGGCGCAGAACGCGCGGCTTCCGTTCGCGGTCAAAATTCCCACCCGAACGCCTCGGTCGGAAAGGAAATCCTTCAATATATGGAAGAGATCGCGGTGCAATTCCGGCGTGAAGACGTTCACGGGCGGGTTGTCGATTGTGATGGTGGCGATACCATCGGCCTTTTCGTAACGAAGCGACATTTCAGGAAGTCTCCACAGTGTTGCTGGTTAGGTTGCGTTGGCTTTGAGGCGCGAGGCGCGGCGACGGAGCGCTTCGGCGACGATCATCGCGACCGTCGTCAGAACCACCATGAGCGTCGAGATCGGCGCGATGGTCGGGCTCAACTCGAAGCGGAGATCGGTCCAGATACGGACGGGCAAGGTCTGTTTGTCGCCCATCAGGAACAGGGCCACGATCAGTTCGTCGAAGGAGATGAAGAACGCGAAGATTGCGGCCGCCACAACGCTCGACCGCAGCGATGGAAAGGTCGCGGTGAAGAAGCTTCTGGTCGGACCGGCGCCCATCACCCGCGCCGCGCGCTCGGGCGTCGGATCAATCTGTCTTAGCGCCGACGAAACAATAAGAACCGCGAAAGGCAAGCCCAGTGTGGCATGCGCCAACACCAGCACGTATTCCGTTCCGCTGAGGCCGAGCCAGACCGCGACAATAAAGAGGCCCAGCGCCAGGATGATTTGCGGGACGATCGCGGGCGCGGCGAACGCGGCCGTCAGAACGGCCCGAGCCGGCCAGCGACCGCGCTCAATCGAAATCGCCGCGAGTGTTCCAAGAATCGCCGCCAGCACGCTCGCGGCCGCCGCGATCCGCAAGGATCGAAAGGTGGCTTCAAGCCACGCCGAACTCGAAAAATATTCATTGTACCAACGGAGGCTGAGATTGCTCGGCGGAAATCGCAGGAAATCCTGGGCGCTGAAGGAGATTAGACCGATGATCGCGACCGGTAGGAGAAGATACGCTGTGACGAGCCAGAAATAGACCGCGAGCGCCCTTCTCCCCCAATGCCGACCGCCGATGCTCATGCGGCCGTCTCCCTGGCCGGCGAGAAGACAAAGCGTCGCGTCGCAAGGCGAATGACGGACATCGCCGCGAGGGTCGTCGCGAGCAGGACCAGGGCGAGCGCGGCGCCGAAACCCCAGTTCGTCTGCTCGACTTGGGTCGCGATGAGGTTGGCCATCATTGTGTCTCTTGGCCCTCCGACGAGGCCGGGAACAACAAAAACGCCCATCGAAAGCATGAAGACCAGCACGAAGCCGCTCACCGCTCCTTCAAGGCTCAGCGGCAAGAAGACACGGAGAAAGGCGCTCAACGGTCGCGCCCCGAGAAGGCGCGCCGCCCGAATATGAGTTTCATCGATCTCGGCCATGGCCGAGTAGCAGGTCATCACCATGAAGGGCAGGAGCACCTGCACCAACACCAGATAGACAGAGCCGGTCGTGTAGATCAGTCTGAGCGGCGCCGAAACGAGGCCGAGTTTCATGAGCGTCGCATTCACGATCCCCTCTCGGCCAAGCAAGATCATCCAAGAGTAAGTCCTCACCAGAATGCTCATCCACATCGGCACAAAGATCAGGAAGACGAGAAGCGGGCGCCATTTCTTCGTCTGCCGCGCGATGAAAAACGCGATGGGGTAACCGGCGAAAAGACAAATCGCCGAGACGATCGCCGAGAACGCCACCGTTCTCTCCATCACTTCGAGATAAGCGCCATTCGATATGAAGCGTGCGAGATAGCCGCTGGTTCCGCCGTCCTCGAAAAGCCCGGCCTTCAAGATCACCGCCAGAGGCGCGACGAAAAGGAAGAGCAAGAGCGCAAGACCCGGAAGGATCAGGAATCTGGTGGCGCTCAATCTTCGCATCGGATGTGCCGTGATTCGCTCATGGAAGTCGACGTGACGCCCCGCGAGCCCGATTTATTTCAGGAGCCAAGCCTCCCAGCGTTCGTTAAGTTTATCCCTGCGATCGACCCAAAACGAATTGTCGCTTGCAAATTGGACCGCTTGGTTTGGCGCGTAGGTCGGCATCGTCTTGGCCGCGTCGATCGGCATGAAATCGAACATCCCCGGCACAAAGCCGGGATAAGGCATCTGCATCGCGAAGTTGGCGTTCATTTTCGCGTCGGCGATGAGGAACGCAAGATATTCCAGCGCTTCCTTCCGGTGTTGGGCGCCCACCGGGATGCATTCGTAGGACGGCTTCAGCGAGCCTTCGTTCCACACGATGGCGGCCGGCACCCCGTCGGCCGCGAGCTTCGTGATGCGGCCGTTCCAGGCGCTCGTGTAGAAGACCTCTCCATTGGCGAGCATCTGCACCGGCTGGGCTCCGGCCTTCCACCAGGAAACGATACTGGGTTTGATTTCGTCGAGCTTCTTGAAGGCGCGGTCTATGCCCTCGTCGGTTCGCAGGATTTCGTAGATTTTGTCTTTCGAAACTCCATCCGCGAGCAAGGCGAACTCCAGGTTGTCGAGAGCTCCATTCTGAAGCGCGCGAGGGCCTGGAAAAGTCTTGACGTCCCAAAAGTCCTTCCAGGAAGTCATCTGCTTGCCGGGGGGCAACTTGTCCGTGCGAACGCCGATGATGGTGGAATAGCTCCCTGCCGCCAACCCGTATTCTTGGCGGGCGATTTCCGGCATTTGGTGCTTGGGGTCCACGACATTCCAATCTATCGGCTCCAGGTATCCCGCATTGGCCGCTTGCTGGAAGTCGGAGCCAGTCAGTTCCGTCACGTCCCACTGGGCCGTCCCAGTCATCTTCATCGCCTTGAGCGCGGAGACCCGACTGGTCGTGGCGATATTTTCAACCTGAATGCCGGTCTTGGCGGTGAACGGTTCCTGAAAGATGGATTTCTGGACGTCAGTGAGCGTTCCACCGGATCCACTTACAATAATAGTCGCATCCGCCGCGCAAGCGGCGCCGATCGTCGCGGCGAGAAGGCCGCCCAAGATCAAACTGCGTAACGCTTTCATGGCTCAATTCTCCCGCTCTCGCACTTCACTTCGTCAGCCGTCGCTTTCGACCGGCACAACGTCCTCGGGACGAAACCCGAGACGCACCGGATCGCTCGCCCGCAGCGTCGATTGGCCTGCTCCCCGGTCCTCGCGGAATTGAAGGGTGCGTCCGCTGGGAAGGCGCACCGTGTAGTGCACCGATTCACCAAGGAAGAGCGGCTGGTCGATCAGTGCGTCGAAAAAAACGAAATCGGGAGGGTCCATGCCCAGCGCCGCGCGTCGCAGATTCTCCGGCCGCAGGCTCACGACGGACGATCGCGGCAATTTGATTTCGCCGTTCATTTCCGCGAATCGGGCGCGACCGTCTCGTCCCGGAATGACCTCCAGGATATTGGTGTGACCGATGAATTCAGCGACGAAACGATGCGCCGGCCTGTCGTAGATTTGGTCTGGCGTATCGATCTGGATAATCGCGCCAGCGCGCATCACCGCGATGCGATCGCTCAGCGTGAGAGCTTCGCCCTGGTCATGCGTGACGAAAAGCACGGTGCAGCCAATCTGCGAATGGAGTCGTCTTATCTCGAGCTGCAACGCCTCCCGAAGCTTCAGGTCGAGGGAGCTCAACGATTCATCCATCAGGAGCACCGGAGGCTCGAAGACTACCGATCGCGCTAACGCCACACGCTGTTGCTGGCCGCCTGAAAGCGTGCGCGGCATGCGCTTCGCCAAGTCTGGGAGATGCACCATCTCGAGTGCGGCCATGACGCGTTCGCGCGTTTCGGCGCTTGGCGTGCGACGAAGTCGCAGCGGAAAGGCGACGTTGTCGAAGACGCTGAGGTGGGGAAAGAGAGAGAAGTTCTGAAACACCATTCCCAGATTGCGCCGCTCCGGCGGCAGGTTCGCGACTGACTTTCCGTCGATCAGGAGCTCGCCTTCCGTCATGTCGAGAAAGCCGGCAAGGATATTCAGCGCCGTCGTCTTTCCCGAACCCGAGGGGCCGAGGAGCGTCACGAACTCGCCGGCGGCGATTTCGAGAGCGAATCTGTCTAGCGCGACCAGATCCCCGAAGCGCTTCGTGACGCCGCGAAAGCTTACGGCCGCGCCTTTCCGCTTCACGCTCGGATCCTTTGCGCTCTATGACGTCGCGACGATGCATGAGAATGACGTCAATGTCAATTTGCCAAGCGCCCGCAATCTGACTATGGCTTCGACATGAACGCCGATGTCAGGGATTTCCGCCTCGCCGACGTGTTGACAGGGCGTCTGGCGAAAATGGGCGATCGCCCCAGGAGAGCGAGAACGCGCGCCGCGTTGGTGGCCGCAACCGCTCAGGAGATGGAACGCTCGGGGATCGACGGCTTGACGGTGGCAAGGATTGCGGAGGTCGCGGGAGTCGCGCACGGCACCTTTTATCTTTACTTCGACAACCGGATTGAGGCGGCGATGGCTGTCCGCCGCCTATATGACGCGGCGATACGTCTATTCCGCCCACGTGGCGGCGGAGAACTCCCCCCCTTCGAGGCGATCCAACGCATGAATCGCTTCTACGTCCGCAGCTACGCGAATAACGCGCGATTGCTTCGGGCGAGTCAGTTCCTGCTTTATGCGCGACCGGAGAACGCCGTTCGTCGCGATCGCATCAATCATCGCTGGAGCGTCGCCATTTTGCACGATCTCAAGCGGCGCCTGATCGTGGACAATTCCGGACCATCCGGGGTGACGCAGACGATGTTGGTTCGCACCGCCATCGCGATGGCCGACGAACTCTTGCGCGAAATCTATGTTTTTCGAGGTCCAAGTCTGGCGCGGCTCGCCGGCGACCAAGAGCAAATCGCCAACGTGATTTCACGCTCGTGGTATCGTATCCTTTACGGAGCCGATCCTCCGGTTTGATCGCGAACGACCGGAAGTCCGAAATGTCGCGAAACGGAACGAGTTCGGTGTCGCGCTCGTGCGAGACTGTTCCCATCGCTCGCTCCGACGCGTTCCGTCGCCGCGCGCCGCGACACGGGCGCGCGGGCGGCGGTGATCGCGTCGCCGCCGGAGACGATGCCGGAACGAATCGCCGACCGCCTCGCCGCCGAGGTCGGCGAGGCCTGGGCGCGCCCCGCGCCGGCGGCGTCCTGGCCGACCTCATCGGCGACAGCGCGACGCTGCTGCTTCCCCCAGCCGCGACGAGATCGCGCGCGCTCGACGGCCTCAGCGTTTCGCGGTTGCTGTGCGGCTATCGCGGCGCGGCGCACGCCGACACATTGGTGGAAATCGACGTCAATCCGCTGCTCGTGTTCGCGCAAGGGGCTGGCGTCGCGGCGGCCGATGCGCTTATTCGTCTCAGCGGAAAGGAACCCTCATGACGACGTCCGTTCGCGTCGCGCGCCACGGCGCGCTGTATCAGGTGACGCTCGACCGGCCGAAGGCCAACGCGGTCGACGCGGCGACGAGCCGCGCGCTCTATGTCGCCTTTCGCGCCTTCCAGGACGATCCGGACGCGCGCGTCGCCATCCTGACCGGCGCCGGCGACCGGTTCTTCTCGGCCGGCTGGGACCTGAAGGCCGCGGCGGAAGGCGAAGCGGCCGACGCCGACCACGGCCCCGGCGGCTTCGCCGGGATCACCGAATTCTTCGACCTCGACAAGCCGGTGATCGCGGCGGTCAACGGGCTGGCGCTGGGCGGCGGCTTCGAGCTGGCGCTGGCGTGCGACCTGATCGTCACGGCCGAGGGGGCCGAATTCGCGCTTCCCGAGGCCGGGCTCGGCATCGTCGCCAATTCCGGCGGCGTGCAGCGACTGCCGCGCCGCATCGCGCCCGCGCTGGCGATGGAGCTCTTGCTCACCGGCCGGCGCGTCGGCGCCGAGGAAGCCATGCGCATCGGCCTCGTCAACCGCGTCGCGCCGCTCGGTTCGCTGATGAGCGCGGCGCGCGAGCTCGCCACGACGATCGCCGCCAAGGCGCCGTTGGCGACGCGCGCCGCCAAGGCGCTGGCGCGCGCGGCCGAGGGGCTTTCCGTCGAGGCGGCGTTCGCGGCGATCCGCTCGGGGCGCGTCGCGGTCTACGAGGCGCTGCTCGCCTCGCAGGACGCGCGCGAGGGTCCGCGCGCCTTCGCCGAAAAGCGCCCCCCGGTATGGACGGGCCGGTAGGATGGTCGACGCGGCGGCGACGCGATCGCAGACCCGTTTCCTCGCCGGCGCGCTCCTCGTGCTCGCCGGAGGACTGTGCTGGAGCTTCACCGGCGTTTTCATCCGTCTGGCGCCGCATCTCGACGCTTGGCAATTCCTGATCTATCGCGGGCTCGGCGTCGCCGTCGTCTTCGCCTTTCTCGCGCGCTCGCGCGGTCGCGGCGCGAGACTCGCCGATTTCCTCACGCTGGGGCCGCTCGGCGTCGTCGCCACCTTCGCGCTGAGCGTCGCGGCGATCGGCTTCATCGTCGCGCTCAAACTGACCAGCGTCGCCAACGCGCTGTTCCTGTCGTCCTGCGCGCCGCTGCTGTCGGCGATCCTCGGCTTTCTCATCCTCGGCGAGCGGCTCGACCTCAGGCAGGTCGGATCGGTCGCGCTCGGCTTCTGTGGCCTGGCGATCATCGTCGGCGGCGGGTTCGAGGCCGGCCATCTCGCCGGCGACGCCTGGGGGCTCGCCTGCGCGCTCGCCTTCGCGGTCGTCAGCGTGTGCATGCGCCTCGCCCCCAAACGCGACTTCGGCCCGGCGATGATCGGCTACGGCGTCTGCTCGGCGCTGGTCGCGGCCGGCGTCGCCTGGAGCGAGGGCGCGACGCTGGCGCCGCCGCCGCTGGAGGCGCTTTGCGCCTTCGCCGCCGGCTTCGTGTTGATGGGATTGGGCTTCACCCTGTTCCTGCGCGGCGCCCCGTCGGTGCCGGCGGTCGGCCAGACATTGCTCGCCCAGACCGAAACGATTTTCGGCCCGGTCTGGGTCTGGCTGGCGTTCGCCGAGACTCCGTCTACGGCGACGCTCGTCGGCGGAGCGGTGATCTTCGCCGCCGTCGTCGCCATGGCCTTGTCGGGCGCCGCCGCGCCCGCCCCCAATGTCTCCAATTAGGCCGCGCGCCGAGCGGGACCGCGGCTACGACGCCGCGTCGATGACCACGATCTCGCTGCGCCGGACGTCGAGGGCGCCGGCGAGAAACTGCAAGCGTTCGACGACGACCTCGCTGTCGGGCGCATGGGCGGCCGCGGCGACTTCGAGCCGCACACAATCCGGCTCGATGCGCAGGCGGGCGCTCACCAGCACGGCTGGCACGACGCCGGAGAAGCGATAGGCCAACAGGATCGCGCGGCCGAGAATTTGCGCGCGTCGGCGGGCCGCAGGCGTGACGAGGTCGATGGCCGGGCTGAGCCAGGGCGCGTCGGGCCGGCCGGCGTAGCGGGCGTGGACCGCGGCGGCGACGAAGGCGCGCTCGGCGTGATCGACGCCGATGAACGGGAACCGCAGCAGGCGGCGAAAGCTTTCTTCCGAGCGCAGGTCGGGCGGGTCGCGCCAGGCGACGTCGGAAAGCGCGCAAACCGCGACGCGCAGGCGCGTCTCGGCCGGCGTCTCGCCGGAGAAGAGCCCGGCCGTCCACTGCACGAGCGCGGGGGCGAAATCGGGCACGCGCGCCGCCGGCAGGCCGATGAGCTGCGCCCCTTCGACGAGCGGATCGAGATATTGCTCCTCCACGGCGAGCTGGGAGTACAAAAGGCCCTCGCGCAGCCCGAGCGCGGAAAAGACGACGCGCTCCGGAGCGAGGCGCCTCAGCAGGCGATCCAACACCAGCGCCGCCGCCGGCAACGTGTCCGCCCGGCGTTCCGGCACGCCGGGCGTCGCCGCCAGTCTGGCCGGCGAAAGCCGCAACAGCGACTTGGCGAAGCCGCGCGCCGCCTCCGCAGCGAGCGTATAGCCGTGCACGACTTTCACCGGCGCGTCGACCGCTTCCATGTGCGCCTTGGCCAGCGCGCGCCAGCCGCCGCCGACCGCGTAGAACGCCGGCCTGCCGAGCGCGGGCGGCAGTTTCGCCTGCAGCATGGCGTCGATGCGTCGCTTGGCCTCCGCCGCGCCCTCGGCGAGCATCGCCCCGACCGGCAAGGCGCCGAGCGGCAGGCTGACCCAGCGGTCACCGACCCGGTCGTCGAGCGCCTCGGCGACTTCGAGACTGCCGCCGCCCATGTCGCCGACGGTCCCGATCGGGCGGAAGAAACCGGAGATCACGCCCAGTGCGGAGAACCGCGCCTCCTCGGCTCCGCTCAGGATGCGGACGTTCAGACCGGACTCGGCGGCGATTGCGGCGACGAGCGCCGGCCCGTTGGAGGCGCGCCGAATCGCTTCGGTGCCCGTCACGTCGATCTTGGCGACGCCCATCGCGTCGGCGATGGCGCGAAAGCGGCGCGCCGCCTGAACCGTCCGGCGAAACCCCTCCGGCGCGATGGCGCCGGTTTGGGCGAGGCGGTCGCCGAGGCGGCACAGCGACTTCTCGTTGAAGCGCGGCAGCGGCGCGCGGCCGAGTTGGTCGTAGACCACGAGCCGCACCGAATTCGAGCCGATGTCGACGATCGCATAGGGCGCCCGGACGGCGCGTCCGGCGCGCTGGGGATCGAGATCGAGCGGCCGCGACACGGCGCCGCCCGCGTCGGCGCTATCCTTGGCCATCGCGCTCCCTTCTTAGCGTTCGCTCCGATCATGCGCGACGACGAGTGACTTGGCTAGGGGCCTTACGTCGGCGACGGCGAAGGGCGCTGACGGACCCTCCCCTTTTGTGCTGCGCGTGCATGCCGTAGCTCGTGGGGAAAGTTCAGGGCGCGCCGATTCGGCGCGGCGAATTCCCTTCCCCGGCGGTCGATGCTAAGGAGCTTGCGGCCGACCTCGGCCCCGCCGCCGCGCTTTTTTTCGCTGTGGCGCGGGTCGAGCGGCGGCGGCCGGATCAGGATGGTGGAATTGCAAATCTGGCGACGAGCTCGCGGGGGCTTCGGCTCCTTTCTCAATGCGTCGTCGACGGCTCTGCTCAAGCGGCTGCTGACGGACCAGGGCGCCAAGCACTGGAAGGGCTATGCGCTGTCCTTCGCGATGCTGGGCGTCGTGGCGCTGACCACGGCGCTTTCCGCCTGGATCATCGGCAGCGTCGTGAACAACGTCTTCGTCGAGAAGAACGTCGCGGCCGTCTGGGGGATCACCGCGGCGATCGTCGTTCTCTATACCGTCAAGGGCCTTGCGACCTACGGTCAGCAGGTGACGCTGTCGCGGATCGCCAACAACATCATCGCCGACATCCAAAAGCGCATCTTCGACCAGATGCTGCGCATGAAGATCGCCTATTACGCCAACAGCCATTCGACCGAGTTCATCGCCCGGCAGTCGTTCATCGGCGCGTCGGCGAGCACCGCGCTCAATCTCGTCATCACGACGCTGGGGCGCGACCTGCTGACGCTCGTCGGCCTCATCCTCGTCATGGTCCTGCGCGATCCCGTGCTCGCTCTCATCGCGCTGATTTTCGTGCCCGCCGCTGCGCTCGCCGTGCGCAAGATCAGCGCCAGCGTGCGCAAGATCATGGCCAAGCAATTCCAGAACAGCATGGCGATCATGGAATCGCTGCAGGAAACGGCGCAGGGCATACGCGTCGTCAAGGCGTTCACGCTCGAAGGCTTCATGCGCGAGCGTCAGGCGCGCGCCATCGAGGGCTTCGAGCGCGCGGCGAACCGCCTGTCGGCGGTCGCCTCGCGCACCAGCCCGCTGATGGAAAGCCTCGCCGGCTTCGCCATCGCCGCCGTCGTGCTCTACGGCGGCCTTCGCGTGATCTACGGCGGACAAACTCCGGGCGCCCTCTTCTCGTTCATCACCTCGGTGATCATGAGCTACGAGCCGATGAAGCGGCTCGCGCGCTTCCACGTCGACCTCAATTCGTCGCTGTTCGGCGTCGGCTTGCTGTACGGCTTTCTCGACCAGCCCGACGAGGAGCGCGAGTCGCCCGACGAGCCTGAGCTCGCTGTCACGGCTGGGCGCATCGAGTTTCGCGGCGTGAGCTTCGGCTATCGCCCCGACGAGCCGGTGCTGCGCGACATCAACTTCGTCGCCGAGCCCGGCAAGACGACGGCCCTGGTGGGCCGCTCGGGCGGCGGCAAGTCGACGATCATGAATCTGATCTTGCGCTTCTACGACGTCGGCGAGGGCGAAATCCTGGTCGACGGGCAGAACGTCGCCCACGTCAAACGCTCGTCGCTGCGCCGCCAGATCGCCTATGTCAGCCAGGAGAATTTCCTGTTCAAGGGATCGGCGCGCGACAACATCGCGATGGGTCGTCCCGATGCGAGCGAGGAGGAGATCGTCGCGGCGGCCAAGGCGGCTTATGCGCACGACTTCATCGTCGGCTTCGAGCGCGGCTACGATACGCCCTGCGGCGAACACGGACTGCAGCTCTCCGGCGGCCAGCGGCAGCGCATCGCCATCGCGCGCGCCTTCCTGAAGAACGCGCCGATCATCCTGCTCGACGAGGCGACCTCGGCGCTCGACTCGGAATCCGAGCAGGCGATCCAAAAGGCGCTGCACGCCCTGTGCGAAGGGCGCACGACCCTGGTGATCGCGCACCGCCTCTCCACCGTGGCCAACGCCGACGAGATCTGCGTCGTCGAACGCGGCTGCGTCGTCGAACGCGGCCGACACCCCGAGCTGATGGCGAAGGGCGACACCTACTACCACATCGCCAAGTCGCAGTTCCCGCGCGACGCGGCGTGAAGCGCGCCGGCTCGGTCTTCCCCCACGAATTGCGCAAGACGCACGGCGGCGGGATCGGCTAAGGTGCAAACATGGCCGAGCCCAAGGCGCCAAACGATGTCCCTAACGCCGGCGCGCACGGCGGCGACCGCGTCGCGGCGGCGTTGCAGGCGCACGGCGTGCGCTTCCTCTTCACGCTGTGCGGCGGGCACATTTCGCCCATTCTCGTCGGCGCCAAGGCGCGCGGTATTCGCGTCGTCGACGTGCGCGACGAGGCGACCGCGGTGTTCGCGGCCGACGCGACGGCGCGGCTCGCCGGCGCGCCGGGCGTGGCGGCGGTCACCGCGGGTCCCGGCGTCACCAACGCGCTGACCGCGCTCGAGAACGCGCGGCTCGCCCAGTCGCCTGTGGTCCTGCTGGGCGGCGCAGCCCCCACTGCGCTGCAGGGGCGCGGCGCGCTGCAGGACATCGACCAGGGGCCGATCGTCGCGCCTTGCGTCAAGCTGGTCAAACGCGTCCGCCGCGTGCGCGACCTGGCGCCCGCGGTGGAGGAAGCCTTCGCGGTCGCCCGCGACGGCGTGCCGGGGCCGGCGTTCGTCGAGTGTCCGGTCGACCTGCTCTATGACGAGGCGAGCATTCGCGCCTGGTACGCCGAAGCGTCGGGCAAGGGAACCTCCATCCCCGAGCGGCTGCTGCGCTTCTATCTTCAGCGCCACGTCGCCAAGCTGTTTTCGGCGGGCGGCGAGGCTCGGCCGCCGCGCGCGCGCGATGTCGCGGCGCCGGCGGCGAGCGAGTCGAGCCTCGCGGCGGCCGTCGCGCGCCTCGCACGGGCCGAGCGGCCGCTCGTCGTCATCGGCAGCCAGGCCCTGACGCTCGCTCCCGACCCGGCGCGCCTCGCCGCCGCCGTCTCCCGCCTCGGGGCGCCGGTCTATCTCTCCGGCATGGCGCGCGGGCTGCTCGGGCGCGATCATCCCCTGCTGATGCGTCATCAACGTCGGCAGGCGTTGCGCGAGGCGGACTGCGTCGTGCTCGCCGGCGCGCCGTGCGACTTCCGCCTCGACTACGGCCGCCACGTGCGCCGCTCCAGCACCCTGATCGCCGCCAACCGCAGCGCCAGGGACGCGAGCCTCAATCGCCGCCCCGACGTCGCGGCGATCGGCGACGCCGGAGACTTCCTCGAGCGTCTCGCCGCCCGGTCAGGCGGCGTCGCGCCGCATCGCGACGCGTGGCTCGCGACGCTCTGCGCCCGGGACGGCGCGCGTGAGGCCGAGATCGACAAACAGACGCAAGTTCGCGGCGAGCATGTGAACCCGATCGCGCTGTTGCGCGCCGTCGATCGCGCGGCGAGCGACGACGCCGTCTTCGTCGCCGACGGCGGCGATTTCGTCGCCACGGCGTCCTATATCGTCAGGCCGCGCGGACCGCGCGGCTGGCTCGACCCCGGCGTCTTCGGCACGCTCGGGGTCGGCGCGGGGTTCGCGCTGGGAGCGGCGCTGTCGCGGCCGGGCGCGGAAGTCTGGATTCTGTTCGGCGACGGCGCCTGCGGCTGGAGCCTGACCGAATTCGACACCTTCGTGCGCCACGGCGTCCCGGTGATCGCGGTCGTCGGCAACGACGCTTGCTGGACCCAGATCGCCCGCGAGCAGGTGAAAATGCTTCACGACGACGTCGGCACGACGCTCGGCCGCACCGCCTATCATGAGGTCGCGGCGGGGTTCGGGGCGGAAGGGATCGTCGTCAAGACGGACGCCGAGGTCCCGCAAGCGCTCGAGCGCGCGCGCGCGAGCGCCCGAGCCGGCAAGCCGGCGCTGGTCAACGTGTGGCTCGACCGCACCGACTTCCGCGAGGGCTCAATCTCGATGTGAGACGGCGCGCGCTGGTCAGCCGGCGACGGGAATGTCGCCGCCCATGCGCTGGAGGATGGCTTCGGGCGGCTTGGAGAACCACATCTGGTACATCGTCGTCAGCCACATGACGGCGAAGCACGCCGCCATCAGCGCGCCGGCGACGATGAGCACCACGGCCTCCCGCAAGCCCTTCGCGTCGCGGCCTTGGCGCTACGTTTCGAACGGTCTCGCGGCGCACGCGGGTCGAAGCGGCAAGTCGCCGCGCGATGCGCAAGCGACGAACGCCGCGAGGCGTGATCTCGGGCCGGCTCGACGCTCAGTTTTCTTTGGCGCCGTCCCAAATCCAGGTGCGGATCGTGTCGCGATCGCAGATCGACAGTTGTTTCATTCCGTGCGGCATGCGGATCTCCGGCGAGACGCGCCAATCCAGCAGCCGCATCAGGTTGCTCGTTTCGGGATCGCCCGGAACGACCATGGGGCCGAATTTGGTGCCCTTCATCACGCTCTGATAGGAACTCACGTCGAACCCGCTCTGCGCCGCCCCCTCGCCGCCCGGCAGATGGCATTTGCCGCAGCGAAACTGCAGCAGCGGCAGAACGTCGTCGGAGAAGCTCACCTGCGGCGGCTTCGGCGGCGCGGCGCAAGCTTCGCCGATCGGCAATTCGATCCCCGCGCCGACGAGGACGATCGCCGACAGCGCCGTCGCCGCCCCAAACGTCAGAGAGAACGTAGATTTCATAGGAGCCTCCATTCGGACAACCTGCAACACGTGCTTTCGGCGGCGAGGAAAGAAGAAACGAATTCGAGGCTACCCAACTTTCGCCGTTTGCGCCGATCCCCGACGAAACGATTCTCTCTCTCGATACCCACTTGAACATAGAGGCGGATCGATGATCGGCGCACCGCCAAAGCCGCCGACGGCGTCGAATCGACGGCGCCTCGACGCGCGCCGAAACTCCGCTTCGCGGGACTTCGAAACGAACGGGTCGTCGACGCTTTTCATAGCGGCTGAGAATGCAGCGTCAAGTCGAGCTTGCGCCGACCGGCGGGCAAGGCTCTTCCTCGCCTGACGAGGCGCGCCGTCCCGGCGGGCGCCGGCGCGGTCCGTCGGCCGGACGCTCTCAACCGCCGACGAGGGGAATGTCGCCGCCCATGCGCCGCAGGATCGCTTCGGGCGGCCTGGAGAACCACATTTGGTACATCGTCGTCAGCCACATGACTGCGAAGCACGCCGCCATCAGCGCGCCGGCGAGAATCACCACCCAGGCGAAGGGATGGTAGAGCTTGGTGAAATACCAGGAACTGACGTCGAGCGCGATCGCCAGGTACGGCGTCCCGATGATGGCGCACTTGAACCAGACGGGGCGCACGTAGGCGTGGCTGAACATCGTCCCGACGACGAAGAAGATGAAGGTCATGCCGAACAGGTGGATGTGCGAAACCCGCACCAGCGTCGCGATGGTCGCGCCGGTGTCCAGGGCGGCGACTTTCTGCAGGCCGTCGTAGTTGGAGAGGTTCGGCAGGTGCGGGTTGGAGCCGTCGTGGCAGGCCATGCAGCGCTTGTCGAGGATCGGCCTGATGTTCGCCTCATAGTCCGGGCGCGAGGCGCCTTGGCGGACCCACGTCAGCACCGTCGCCCTCTCGTCGGGCGGCAGCATGCCGGCCATCGGCCCGCTCAGCGCCCCCTCCAGAATCGAGCCGTGCCCGCTGCCCGAATAGGCGACCAAGATGTCCTCGTAGGAGAGCATCATCGGGTTCCCGCCGGCGCGCCCGGCATAAGTGAAGAAGATGTTCAAGAGGGCGAAGAGATAGCCCATGCCGAGAATGAGCAGCGTCGCCGTGAACAGCACGCGCAGGCTGTAGGGCAGCTCGGAATAGTGACGAAAGAGGTGGTGCGGCGGCGAGGCGTCATTCATGTTCGAATCCATCGATCTCGGGCGCCGACGGCGGCCCCTGTCACTCGGGTCACTTTCCCGGCACGGTGACGAACACCACCGCCCGCGCTCTCTCATGCGAATAATGCGCCGCCATCCCCTTGACGTCGTCGGCGCTGAGGATGGCCGCCATCGCCGCCATCTCCGAATTCCGCCGCTCATGGCTCTGATAGTCGTGCAGCGCCGTTTCCAGATAGTCCATGCGTTGGCCGGCCAGGGCCGGAATGTCCGGCCGGGCGCTGTTGCCGTTCGGGCCATGGCAGCGGTCGCACTTCTGCGCCCACTCGTCCGGGGTCAGCGGCTTGCTGACGTTCACCCGCTGCGGCTGCAGGCCCGTGTAATAGGCCGCGACGTTGGCCATCGCCGCCGCGTCGAGCGAACCGGCCAGGCCCGCCATCGTCTCGTTCGAGCGGCCCGCGTTCTTGTAGCCCGCCAGGGCCTCGGCCAGATACCCCGCATCCTGCCCGGCCAGGCTCGGCGTCGCCGGATTGCCGCTCACCCCCTGGTCGCCGTGGCACCCCGCGCAAGCGACCGCTGCCGCCTTGCCCGCCTCCGCGTCGCCCTTGGCCGGCGTTTGCGCCCGCACCGCCGGCTGCAGCGCGTAGTAGAGCGCGATGTGGCCCATCTCCGCTTCCGAAAGCCCCGCTGTCATCGCCTTCATCGTGTCGTTCTTGCGCCGCCCGCTCCGGTAGTCCTTCATCGCGCCCACCAGATACTGCGGCGCTTCGCCGATCAGGCTCGGAATCCCGGGCGTCGCGCTCACCCCCGCGTCGCCGTGGCAGCCCGCGCACGCCGCCGCCGCCGTCTTGCCCGCCTCGACCGGATCGACGGCCTTCGGCGCGCTCCCCTCGGCCGGCTGGGCCGGATCGAGCCCGGCGTAATAGGCCGCCACCTTAACCAGCGCGTCGTCGCTCAGAAACTTCACCCGATCCGCCATCGTCGCGTTGGAGCGCGCCCCCGACTGATACGCCTTGAGCTCCAGATAGAGATAGGCCGGCCGCTGGCCCGCCAGATCGGGTATCCCCGCCGTGGCGCTGATCCCGTTCGCCCCGTGGCAGCTCGCGCACGACGATTGCGCCAGCTGCTTGCCCTCCGCCACGTCGTCGGGCATGGCGTAGAGCGGGCGCAACTCGTCGCCCGGCTTGATCGCCGTCTGCGCCGAAGCCCCGAGCCCGCCCAGCCCCAGCGCCGCGCTCGCCGCCATCGCGACGACAACCAATCTCCGCGCCTTCAGCTCAATCGCCATCAATCGGACCCACACTCGTTCGAACCGCCACACGCCCTAACCGCCCTCAACCCCGCAACGCCCGTCCCTCGCCCGCAAAAGCGCGCTGCGACGCGATGTCTCCCGTGACCGACTCGCTATCTCGATCGACTCCTCGCGAGGCGCGCGAATTCCCGCACGCCGCCGGCGGATGGCCGGGCCGCCATAACGGCCCGGTTCTGCCCATAATTTGATGCAAGTCAACCCGGCCGCCGAAATCGTCGACGGCTCGCCCCTCCCCTTGTTCAGCGTCCGGCGGGTCGATCTCAGAACGGCAAATTTGCAAGACTAATCATGCGCCATCGCCGACGGCCCGGTCAAGGCGGCGCGAAGGGACGGACGCGGGCAAGTCGATGAAACGCGCCCAATCGTGCGCGGCGAGGGACGCGGCGTATCGCCGCATTGCGAGCCGTTCGCACCGGACGGTATGCGTACTTTTGTATCAAGCGTCGTTGGCGCCGACTCGCGCGGCGTGCGCCGAGTCCGACCGCCAGCACGAGTTAAGCAGTTGATCGCTATCGCCAGTTTCGCGTCGAGCTGAGTTCGTTGCGCGGCGCCTGACCGCACGCGCGAACGCTTTCGAAGCCTGGCGCCGATCGAGGGAGGGATATACTACGCAATGCCCAAGCATATCGCGCGACTCCTCCTACTGCTCGTGGCATTTGGCGTCATTGCGGTCACGGCGCGAAATCTTCTCGTCGACAAGTCCTTTTACGAGTACGGGCACTATCGCGGCAATGCAGTGGTGGAGATCGCCCAGGACAAACCCAAGTTTCAGGGCGTGGCCTATTGCCGGACTTGCCACGCCGCGCGATTCGCCGAATGGTCCACAGGCGTCCACGACCGCCCCGACATCGGCAAGGCAGTGAAATGCGAAGTCTGCCACGGTCCCGGCGGCGGCCGCGACCCCCAGCACGACTATGTCAATGCGGCGACCGGCCCGGTTCATCCCGACGCGCTGAAGCTCACGGTTCCGACCGACACGCGGGCGCTGTGCACGCTCTGTCACGAACGGATGCCGGGCCGACCCGTGCAACAGGCCCAGATCGTGATCGACGATCACGCCGGAACGCAGCAGTGCACGCTCTGTCATAAGCCCCATTCGCCGCGCACGTTCGTGGGCGCCCTCGCCGAGCCGAAGCGCCCGGGCGACGCGGCGGCGGGCAAAGCCAAGGCCGAGGCGTGCGCCGGCTGCCACGGCGATGCAGGCGTCAGCGCGGGCCTTCCCGGTCCGACTCTGGCGGGGCAGAACGAGGCCTATCTCGCCGCGGCGATCGCCGCCTACAAGTCCGGCGCGCGCGCCAACGAGATGATGACGCCGATCGCCGCCGGCGTGGACGACGCCGACGTCGAGGATATCGCCGCCTATTTCGCCAGCCTGAAATGCGAGAGCGCTCCCGACGACGCCGATCGGGTCGCCGCCGCGCGCAAGGCCGGAGCCTCGGTGTGCACGGACTGCCACGGCGCGAACGGGATCGGCCGCGATCGGGCGGCGCCGAACCTGACCGGACAATCCCAGGATTATCTCGCCGCCGCCCTGAAGGCCTATGCGGGCGGGACGCGTAACCACGTCGTGATGAACGCGCTCGCCAAGGGCGCGAGCGGCGAGGACGTGGACAGACTGGCGGCCTATTACGCCGGCGCCAGTTGCAAATGAGACGTCGCGGACGAGCGTTCCGCCGGAGGGACTTGCATCATGGATGAAGAGGAACAGTTCGGAGAGCGTCAGGCCGCGCGCCGTTCCTTTCTGGGCGGACTGGGAACGGCGATCGCCGGCGCCGCCGCCGGAATAGCGGCGGGCGCCGCGGCGCCGAGGGAAACGCGGGCCGCGGCGGTCGCCGACGCGCCGCCGATCCCCGCCATCCCCGGCTACGACTGGAGCAAGCATCGCTGGGCGTTCGGCGTCGACGCGACCAAATGCATCGGCTGCCTGCGCTGCGTCGAGGCGTGCAAGGCGGAGAACGAGGTCGCCCCCGACGCCCACCACTTCCGCACCTGGGTCGAGCGCTACGTCACGCTCGAAGGCGAGGAGAGAGCGCACATCGACAGCCAGGCCGATCCGGTGAACATCGCCGCGTCCGGCTCGGAAGGAAAATACCGCTTCGCCAACCGCTACAAGGACGCCAAGGTCGAAAAGGCCTTCTTCGTCCCCAAGCTGTGCAACCACTGCACCCATCCCGCCTGCGTGCAGGTGTGCCCCACCGGCGCGACGTTCAAGACCAACGACGGCGTGGTGGTCATCGACCACACCTATTGCATCGGCTGCCAGTACTGCGTCCAGGCGTGCCCCTACGGCGCGCGGCTGTTCAACCCGAAGCTCCAGGTCACCGACAAGTGCACGTGGTGCTATCACCGCATCACCAAGGGGCTCAACCCGGCCTGCGTCGAGGTGTGCCCGGTTTCGGCGCGCATCTTCGGCGATCGCAACGACAAGGACAGCGCGATCAGCCGGTTCCTCGCCAACAATCGCGTCGAGGTGCTCAAGCCCGAGACCGGCAACGCGCCCAATGTCTTCTACGTCGGCATCGACAAGGAGGTGAGCTGATGGAACCGCTGTTCGCGGCTGCGCCGTTCATCGGCTACGTCTACCCCAACGAGACCGTCTTCCCGTGGTCGGTGCTGATCGTCGTCTATCCCTACCTCACCGGGCTGGTCGCCGGCGCCTTCACCGTCTCCAGCCTCTATCAGGTGTTCGGCATCAAGCAGCTTCGCCCGGTGGCGCATTTCGCCCTGCTGACCTCGCTGTGCTGCATGCTGTTCGTGCCGACGCCGCTGATGCTGCACCTCGGCCATCCCGAGCGCGCGTTCAACGCGGTGTTCACGCCGCACTGGAGCTCGGCGATGGCGATGTTCGGCTATTTCGCCGGCTTCTACATCCTGCTGCTGTTCGTCGAGACCTGGTTCGTGTTCCGGCCCTACATGGTGGAGCAGGCGCAGGCCCGCAAAGGCCTGTTGGGGCTCGTCTACAAGGCGCTGTGCCTGGGCTGCTACGACGTGTCGGACAAGGCGATGAGCGCCGACCGCAAGTGGATCTTCGCCCTGGCCATTCTCGGCATTCCCGGCGCGCACGGCCTGCACGGCTACGTCGGGTTCATCTTCGGCTCGCTGAAGTCGCGCGAATGGTGGTCGTCCGACCTGATGCCGGTGATCTTCCTGTTCTCGGCGATCATCTCCGGCGTGTCGCTGTTGGTCGTTCTCTACGTCCTCTCGTGCAAGCTGCGCCGGGTCCGGGTCGACGTCGCCTGCGTCAAGGCGATGGGCTACACGCTGTGGGGCTTCGTCATGTTCACCCTGCTGCTCGAGGGGGTGGAGTTCGGCAGCCTGATGTACAAGGCGCGCGAGGGCATCGAGATGATCGTGCTGTTCGTGTCGACCAAGCTGATCGTTCCCTTCTTCGTGCTGCAGTTCACCGTCGGCGCGGTGACGCCGATCCTCATCCTGTCCTTCATGTTCTGGCGGGGCAGCAAGGGACGGGCGCTGGTGGCCGGGATCACCCTCGCGGCGATGCTGGTGCTGTTCAACGTCATCATGATGCGCTTCAACGTGGTCATCGGCGGCCAGGAGATCGCCAAGACCGGCAAGGGCCTCTTGGAGTTCCCGTGGGAGATGTGGGGCCGCGACGGCGTGCTGGCGGCGGGCTCGGTGCTGGTCGCGCCGATGATCCTGCTGGCGCTGCTGGTCCGCCTGCTGCCGCCCTGGGAAGACGGGCCCGAGCACGGTCACGCGGCGGCGTAGGGGGAAGAAGCGCGGGGCAAGCCGAGCGCGCCCCTTCCCCCCTCGCGGGGGAAGGAGCGCGCCACCGCCCCTCGGACCCTCCAAACCTCTGCGAGCCCAGGCCAAACATTTCCAAATTTGCGGCCTTTTTTTCCAAATATTTCCAAAGATTCCTTCGTCCATTTCGTGGAAAATGAAAGCCTTGCAGGAGGGAAAAGGGAATTTTCGTTTTCCTCCAAATTTTTTGCGCCGGTCTCCCGTCGAAATCATGCGCCCTGCCCCCGGCGGCGCGGCGGCATGGCGACGAACATTGAGAACAGAGTAGCACGACTTTCGCTTTTCCCGAAATACAATGTCGGCGGCAAGGGACGCCGCTATGCTCGTTGTTTGCCGAACCGGCGTTCCCATAAACGGGAGCCGTATCTTTCGATTTTCCAACGATCCGGTTTACGAAAAATGTCGGAGCGATCGTGCAAGAAATCGCTCTCGCCTCGAACGAGCTCCGTGCCCCGCCTTCCGCGCTACGGCGCGCTCACATCCTGTCGACAGCGCGGCTACTCGCCCCGCCCCTCGCCCTGCCTCTCCCCGCGAAGGGCGGGGAGAGGGGAAGAAAGGCGCCTTATCTTCCCCTCTTCCCGCAAAGCGGGGAGAGGCAGGGTGAGGGGCGCGGGGGATTGGCCGCCCCGCTCGCCGGGGAGTCGACGCCGGCGTGCGCTCAACGTCGAACGTCGGCCAAGACTCGAGCGATTTCTTGCACGACCGCTCCGACGTTTTCGTAGACCTGCTCGTTGGAAAAGCGAATGACGCGAAATCCCTCGGCTCGCAGGAAATCCGTCCGGCGCTCGTCGTGCGCGATTTCGTCGTCCGTGGAATGGGTCGCGCCGTCGATCTCGACGATCAGTCTGGCCGAGCGGCAGACGAAGTCGGCGAAATAGGAGCCGATCGGTTCCGCGCGGACGAACTTGACGCCGTCGAGCCCACGGTTCTCGAGCCGCGACCACAGTATCCGCTCGGCGGCCGGCGAAAGGCGCCGCAATTCGCGGGCTCGGCGGGTTTCAAAGAGGCGAAGTCCGCGCACTTGGCTCCTCCACCGCTTGCGGCCAATCCCCCGCGCCCCTCACCCTGCCTCTCCCCGCGAAGGGCGGGGAGAGGGGCGCGGCGGCGCCTTATCTTCCCCTCTCCCCGCAAAGCGGGGAGAGGCAGGGTGAGGGGCGCGGGGGATTGGCCGCCCCGCTCGCCCCGCCTCACCGCCGGTTTCGCGCTACGGCCCACGCACATCTTGTCGATAGCGCGGCTACTCGCCCCGCCCCTCACCCTGCCTCTCCCCGCGGAGCGGGGAGAGGGGCGCGGCGGCTCCCTTCTTCCCCTCTCCCCGTTTACGGGGAGAGGCAGGGTGAGGGGCGCGGGGGATTGGCCGCCCCGCTCGCCCCGCCTCACCGCCGGTTTCGCGCTACGGCCCACGCACATCGTGACGACGGCGCGGCTACTCGCCCCGCCCCTCACCCTGCCTCTCCCCGCAAAGAGGCGGGGAGAGGAGAAGATCAGGCGCGTCTCGCGGCCCCGAAACGGCAAAGAGCCGGGCGTTGCGGCCCGGCTCCTTGCGTCGGTCGAAACGCTCGACCGCACCCCCTCGTCCCGCCGTGGCGGCGCTGAATTTTCGCGCCGTCCCGGCCGCCGGCGCCGCCTTAACTTTCCCCCGCCCGCGGCGCCGCCGGACGAGAGGCCCCTTCAGCCCCTCACCACTTGATCTTCAGCGAGGCCATGACCGTCCCGACGTTCCAGTTCGGCGAGCTGTAGCCCGGGTTCAGGATATTGATCGAGTTGGCGTTGTTGGTGGTGGTCTGGCCAGGGCCAGGAGTAGTACCATAATTCGTCGAGTTGCAGGTGTTCGTGCCGGCGGTGTTGTTGGTGCACTTCGCTTCAACCGCCGGCTGTTGATCGTTCCAGTTGTTCGACCGGAACATGCTCCAGCCGACGCCCAGCCCCAGTTCGATGTTATCCGTCAGGTCATACTTGGCCTTGACGGTGAGCGCGTTCATCACCGAGTTCTCGTCCGGATAATTGGTCACGTTTTGGAAGGTGTTCTGCAATTGGGAGACAGCCACACCGCCGGTCGGCGTATAGGTGCCACTCACAAAGACGCCGTTGTAGTTGCCGAACAAGACCGTTCCATAAGCGAAGGTGTAATCGGCGCTGAGTTTCAGCTTGTCCGTCGGCTTCCATTCCGCGTTGAGGCCAAGGGTGCTGACGCCGCTGGTGTACTTGTTCTGGAAATATCCGGCGCTGCCGGTGCAGAAGTAGGAGGGGTAGGTGTAGGTGACGGGCGGGGTGCCGACTTTCGAGCTGGTGTTGACAACGGTATTGCTGTTGGCGCAGTCGCCATTGCCCAGGTTGTTGTAGAACAACTGCTCATAGGTGTAATAGGCATGGAAGTTCACGGTCTCGGTCGGCTTATAGTTGGCGTCGATGCCGGCGGTGAGATTGTAATCGCTCTTGATGCCGTAGACCTGGTTCTGCAGGTTCAAGGACGTCGTCTGGCCCGTTCCGTCCGTGGTGTTGGGATAGTGGAAGTCGTCGTTTTCAAACTTGAACGACACGCCGCCGGAGAACGGGCCGCCCGAGATGTAGTCGCCGCGGAGATTGACCGAGGCCAACGTCATGGGCGCCTGGTAATAGGCGCCGGACGGGGTGCCGCCGGCCGCCCAGGCGGGGCTGCCTGTCTCCAGGTTCTGCCACGCCGTCCAGTAATCCAGCACGCCGCTGCGCTCGCCGTAGCTGCCGGTGATCCGACCCATGAACGACGAACCAAACATGCTGCTCAGGCCGATGGTGCCGATATTGGTGTCGCTGTGGCCGACCTGGGCGTTGCTGCGGTTGATGTCGTCGTACTCCCAAGCCACCGTCAGCTTGGTGTTGCTCGCCGGCAGGATCTTATAGTCGGCGTCGAGGTTGACTTTCTGCTTCAGCCACTCCTGCGGCACGACGTAGCCGGCAATGCCGTATGCTGCGCCGCTATCCGATCCGCTGCCGCTACCGTTGACGCAATTGGCGCCGTTCGCACAGCCGGCGACGCCGAAATTGGCGATGTGGACGTCGCGGTCGTCGATCGAGTACTTCGCGCTGGCGTTGAAGCCGGTGAACGGGTTGGTGCTGACGCCGACATTGCCCTGGAAGACCTGGGCCATGATGTTGGGCGACGTGGCGTTGCCGGTGCCCTGGCCCAGAGCATTGACGCCGGTGATGCCGCCAGGGGGGCCGCCGGGAACGAGGGCAGGATCGCCGGTGTTGGCCGGGAACTGGTCGTTCTGCGTCTCCCAGCCGTAGCGCGCGTTCAAATTGAACCGCGTGCCCGGCAACAGGTTGTAGCCGATCATCGCCGTGACATACTGCGCGATGTTGCTCGGCGGCGTCGCGTAGAGGGACGTCCTCTCAAACGGGGCCCCCGTCGCGGCCGTCGGGGACGTCGGGAAGGGGAGGGAAACCGAGTTGTTGTTGTCGGTGAAGTTGGAGAGGAAGTAGCCGAACACCGCCTGGAGCTGGTGGGTGCTGTAGGCCGCCGACACGTCGTAGCGCTCGGTGTCGTAGTCGACCGGCAAGGTGAACGCCGTGCCGCCGTAGAGGCCGTCGAACGTCTCTTCGACCGTGCCTTCCTTGTGCTCGTGGCGCAGCGCGCCGGTGATGGTCCAGTCGCCCCACGTGTACTTGCCGGTCAACCCGACGATGTCGCGCCGCGTGCCCGTCTCGAACGGCAAGAAGGCGCCGAGCGGGATGGCGTTGGCATAGATCGTGGCGGTGTTGCCGGTTTTGCTGTTGTAGGTGAGCGGCACGTTCCCGACAAGAGCGTTATATCCAATGATCGGGCCTGCCGCGCCCAGCGTCGCCCCGCCCCATTGCGTGAGGCCTAGGCCGCCGGGATTGTTGAGAGTCCCGGTGGCGCCGTTGATCGTATAGATCGAGTCGATGATGTTTCCGGTGTAGGAGATCGCGTCGTAGTAGCCGATCAGGCCCCAATGCCCCTGATCGCCGACGTCGAATTTGACCGTGGCGTTCGGCCCCAGGTCGTTGTTGGTCTGGCTCTGGTAGTTTCCGTCGTAGAAGTTGTTGACGTGCCCATTGACGATTTGACCGTTGACGCCGGTGCCGATGGTCGTACACGCCGCCGCGGAGCCCGAGCAGGCGCCCGTCGTGTTTAGGGTGGGGGCGGACGAATACACGGGAACGTTGGCCGTCCCGAGGTCTTTGCCGAACTGGAAATTGATGTTCGAGCCATCGAAGATGTAGTACTGCGTCCCGTTGCGCGTTTCCGAATGGAAACCGAACAGCCCGTCCATGCCGTCCTCGGTGAACCCGGTGTAGCGGCCGGCCTGGCCGGAGTTCGTGCCGAATGTTCCCCCCAGCCCGAGATCGATCTCGTTCTCCGAGACCGCGGCCGCGGGCGCCGCCGGAGCGGCCCCCATGTCGGCCGCCAAGGCTCCGAGCGGCAGCATACAGACGCCGCCCAAGAGCATGGCGCGGAAGGTGAGTTTATGCATCATGTTAGCCCCCTTGCCCCGATTATCGCGGGGGGAATATTGTCCAAACTCTCGTCAGCGAAGGAAGTAGGCGCCGTTCGGGCTGTTCGACCCGTGGACCTGCGAGTGGCAGTTCAGGCACAGCCGATTGTTGCCCAAGGCGCTGTTGTAGGTCGCCTGCCCTTGCAGGTTGCCCAGCAACGAATGCCCGCCGCCGAACGCTCCGCCGCTGGAGTTCGAGATCGCGCTGTGGCAGCTCGAGCACATGAAGCCCATGTTCTCCTTCATCAGGCGCTGCTCGACCGAACCGTGCGGCGTGTGGCAGTTGGTGCAGTCCTCGCGAACCGGCTGGTGCTCCCACAACATCGGGCCGCGCTTGTCGGCATGGCAGTTGTAGCAGGTCTCGTTGACCGAGAACTCCTTCAGGAGGTGCGGTCCGGCCGAGCCCATCGGCGCGTGGCAATCCGAGCACACCACCTTGCCCTCGCGGATCGGGTGATGCGAATACTTGAAGCTGTCGGCGCGCTGTTCGGCGTGGCAGGCGAAGCACACCTCCGGCTGGGTCTTCTTCTCCCGCACCGGATCCTTCGCGGCGTGAACCGTGTGGCAGTCGGCGCAGGCGACGCCCGCGCGCTCCATCTGGCTGCCCTGCCAGTTGATCAGCATGCCGCCCTCGTGGCAGCCTTCGCACACCGCGTTGCGCGCCTCGACCGGCGACGCGTTCGGGCCCTTGAAGACCACCCCCGGCTCGCCGTCGCCGCCCTTCATGCGGCTGGCGACGTGCGCCGCGCTCGCGCCGTGGCAGGATTCGCAGCCTCCGGACGCCATCGGCGACTTCGGATCGCCCTTGACCGCCATCGGCGAGAATTTCAGGAACTCGACGATGTGCTTGTTCCCGCTGTGGCAGCCCAGGCAGGTTTGCGGATCGCCCGCGGCGTAGCCGCTCGCGTCGGCGACGGGCGCGGGCTTCTTGACTCTAGGCGGCTTGGCGACCGGCTTGGTCGCGGCCGGGTTCGCGGCCTGCGCCACGACCATGTCCGGCTGCGCGTCCGGCGTCTGCTGGGCGTACTTGATCAGCGCCGAAACGGCGGGATCGGCGGCGACGGCGTTGGCCGGCGACGCGGAGGCGTCGACCGCCATGAGCAGCGGCGACGGTTCGCCGGCTGCGCCCGGCTGAGCGAAGCCGAGCGCCGCTCCGAAGATCGCGCTCGCCGCGAGGAGCGCCAGCGCGCCCCCCCTCGATCCGGTTGCCCGACGCGTCTTCCGACCGGCCGCCGGGATTGCCTGTACGTCCAGCGCACTTCGATTTTTGCAGCTCATACCCCGCCCCATTCTCGATTCGTCGCCAGCCAAGATCGCCCTGTCGCCCGGCGCGATCGGCGCCCAAATTATGCCCAGCCCTCGAACCGGCTCCTCGAGCTCTAAAATTTTCGGCGCCGTCACGCAACTAGACCAACGATATTTCCGCCTCAATGCCGCCTCAGAGTCGCCATCCGCCGCCGCTTCGTTTCCGCGCGTAAATCTCGCGCCCGCCGAGCGTCGAGGCAACTCGATGCAAGGACACCGGTACATGCCGGTCAGAACGCCTCGCAATGCGGCCAGATGTCGCGCCGGTCCCGACAGTCGCAGCGGCGT
>Ga0181539_1001180_pt1 | contig 29836 bp, 23 predicted proteins | sample PEATcosm2014_Bin_46_FD_119767 | JGI IMG/M metagenome (GOLD analysis project Ga0181539, IMG submission 119767) | Peatland microbial communities from MTU Mesocosm Facility, Houghton, MI, USA - PEATcosm2014_Bin23_60_metaG | ecosystem: Environmental > Terrestrial > Soil > Wetlands > Peat | place... | reverse complement strand
GCATCCGCGTCACGTTTCATGCTCCGTATCTATTTTACCGGCGCAGATTGAAGCGGGCGACCAAACCGCATTGGGAAGATGCGGAAAATAATTCCGAATTCCAACCCGCCCGCCCCAACGCAGGAGCCAGCCGGTCGCAGTCACGTCCAGCGCCGTTGTCGGCGGCACCCACTTTCAAACGTCCCGACCCCTCCAACCTCAACACTGAAGAATTCACATGAACACCAACATAACCAAACGCATCCACATCAATCCCCAATCCAAAGGCAGCCTCGGCAAAAGTTTCGAGGCCGAATTCCGCACCGCCTGGCTCGACTATGCCCACAAGGCCATCGAAAACGGCTGGTCCCGCGCGGTGCTCACGCACCACATTGAAACGCAACTGCACAAACGCGAAGGCAAAGCCGTCACCAACTTTCAGCGCACCCTGCCGCCGCCGCAATCCGATCTCGCCGAGCAAACGCTCAAAGACCCCTACAATTTTGATTTTCTCACGCTCCGCAGCGACGCACATGAACGCGACCTCGAACAGGGTTTGCTCGACCACATCAAGAAATTCCTGCTCGAACTCGGCGTCGGGTTCGCGTTTGTCGGGCGGCAACATCACATGGAAATCAGCGGCCAGGATTATTATCTCGACCTGCTGTTTTACCACCTGCGGCTGCGGTGCTACGTCGTGATTGATTTGAAAATGAAAGCCTTCGAGCCAGAATTCGCCGGCAAGATGAATTTTTATCTCTCAGCGGTTGACGACCAGTTGCGCCATGCCGATGACAGACCGTCCATCGGCCTGCTGCTGTGCAAGGAACGCGACCATCTGACCGTTGAATATGCGCTGCGCGATTTGAAAAAGCCCATCGGTGTAGCCCAATGGCAGACCAAACTGGTCGAATCTCTGCCCAAAAATTTGAAAGGCAGCCTGCCGACTGTGGCAGAAATTGAAGCTGAACTTGATAATGCACGCCCCAAATAACGGTTTCTTTCATTCAGCTCACGGCGATGACGGCGGCGTGGCAGAATTGTTGTTCCGGGCTGCTTCCGTTGCTTACGGATTGAGTGTCGGCAACCGGACTGGTCTTGCCGGCAGCCCTCTGCTAACCTTGCGGTTGCATGAGTTGGGTCACCATCATCTGGTCCATGACCTCGGCGGCGTGCCTCACGCTGGCGGTGATTTATTTTCTGGTCTGGTGCCGGCGGCGCTCGGCGTGGGCCGATTTGCTCTTTACCGTCACTTCCGTCGGGGTCGCCGCCTACGCGTTTTGTGAACTCTCGATGACGCTGGCGGAAACCCCCGCTCAATTCGCCACCGCGCTGCGCTGGATACAGATTCCGACTTGGGTGGTTGTCGTTTCGCTGGCCGGCTTCGTCCGCCTTCATCTGCGGGCCGGGCGGCTCTGGCTCGCCTGGAGCATCTTTGCCCTGCGCACGCTGGCGTTGCTGCTTAATTTCGTGACGGGGCAGAATCTCAACTATCGCGAAGTCACCGCATTGCGGCACATTCCGTTTCTGGGCGAATCGGCTTCTCTTGGCGTCGGCGTCTCCAATCCGTGGATGATTGTCGGCCAGTTAAGTTTGTTGTTGCTGGTCATCTTCACCATCGACGCCACGATCACCATTTGGCGGCGCGGCGACCGGCGACCGGCGCTGGTCACGGGTGGCAGCATCATGTTCTTCTCCCTGACCGGAATGTTGCAAGCCGTCCTCGTGCTCTGGCGGGTGGTGGACATGCCGCTCACGGAGAGTTTTTGCTTTCTCGGCGTCGTCCTGGCGATGGCCTACGAGATGACCCGCGACGCGCTCCGGGCCGCGCAACTGGCCGACGAATTGCGGGAGAGCGAGCAGCGGATGGCTCTGGCCACTGAGGCCGCGAATCTCGGCGTCTGGGTTCGCGATCTGAAGTCGAAAGAAATCTGGGCCACCAATAAATGGCGCGCCATGCTGGGCTTTCACGAGGCTGATCCTCTGGACGCGGACAAGTTTTTACAAAAACTTCACCCTGATGATCGGGGCCAGATCCAGGCTGAGGTGGAAAAAGCGTTGGCCAGCCGGGAGAACTACGATGTCGAATTCCGGGTGCCGCTGCCTGACGGTCAGGTGCGTTGGATTTCCTCACGCGGTCACGTCGGGCTTGATGGTAATGGCAAACCCGACCGGCTGCTCGGGGTGTCGATTGACATCACCGCGCGCAAGCGGACGGAAGAAGCCAGCCGTAATGCAAATCAATTGATGGTGGCAATTTTTAACAGCGTCCCGGGTTTGCTCTACCTTTATACTGAAGACGGGCGGCTGATCCAATGGAATCGGCAGCATGAGGAAATGACCGGATATTCGTCGGCAGAACTCCTGAATCGTCGGGCGAAGGATTGGTTTGATGAACGGAATTGGGTCAAGGCGGCCAAGACCATTGCCAAGGTCTTCTCCGAAGGCTATGCGCAGACCGAGGTAACGATGACTCTCAAGAATGGGCAACAAATGCCAATTTTCGCCACCGGGTCGAAGGTGATGATTGATGGGATGCCACACATGGTCGGTATCGCCCTCGACATCTCGGCGCGCAAACAGGCGGAGGAGAAATTTCGCCTGATGGTGGAAGCCTCGCCCAGCGGCATCGTGCTTGCGGACCGCGCCGGGCGGATGGTGTTGGTGAATGTCCAAACGGAAAATCTGTTTGGCTACTCACGCGCGGAGTTGATCGGCCAATCCGTGGAAATGTTGGTGCCGGAACGGTTCCGGGCCACGCATCTCGGCGACCGCGCCGGTTTCATGGCGAAGCCGGAGGCCCGCGCCATGGGCGCCGGACGGGAGTTGTTCGCCTTGCGCAAGGACGGGACGGAATTTCCGGTTGAAATCGGTTTAAGCCCGATCCAGAGCGGGGAAGGAATTCTCCTTCTGGCTGTCATCGTGGATATCACTGCGCGCAGACAGTCCGAACGTGAAATAACACAGCAACGCAATGAACTGGCGCATCTTTCGCGTGTGAGCATGCTCGGCGAATTGTCCGGCTCGCTCGCGCACGAGTTGAACCAGCCCCTCACCGCCATTCTAAGCAACGCGCAGGCGGCGCAGCGTTTCCTCGCGCATCTGCATCCCGACCTCAACGAGGTGCGCGACATCCTGGCCGACATCGTCGCCGAAGACAAACGCGCGGGTGAAGTCATCCGCCGCCTCCGTCTGTTGCTCAAAAAAGGAGAAGTGCAGCGCCAACTGCTCAACGCGAACGAGCTGGTGCTGGAGGTGCTCAAGCTGGTGCGCAACGACTTGGTGAATCAGAGCATCGTCGCCCACACCGAACTGGCCCTGAATCCGCCGCTCCTCCACGCCGACCGCGTGAGCCTGCAGCAGGTGCTGATTAACTTGGTGATGAACGCCTGCGACGCGATGGCTGGAACCACGGGCCAAGACCGCCAGTTCACGATTGGCACGGGACTGGCCGACAATAATTTCGTGCTGGTCTCCGTTTCGGATAACGGCACCGGCATCGCCCCGGAGAAGTTGGAGCAGGTCTTTGCGCCTTTTTACACCACCAAGGCTCAGGGCATGGGCCTGGGGCTGTCGGTCTGCCGCACCATCATCACCGCCCACGGTGGGAAGTTGTGGGCCGCCAACAATTCCGGATGCGGTGCCACAATTTACTTTACCTTGCCTTTGGCGCAAATGGAGCAGCTATGAGCGATCCCAACCCCACTGTTTTTTTAGTTGATGACGATCCCGCCGTGTTAAAGAGCCTTGCGCGCCTGCTGCGTTCGGCAGACCTGACCTTCGTCACCTTCTCTTCCGCGCGCGAGTTTCTCGACCGTCATGATCCTCATGCGTCTGGCTGTCTGGTGCTGGACGTGGCCATGCCGGGGCTGAACGGCATGGAACTCCAACAGGCCCTGGCCGATCGCGGCCAGGAACTGGCGATTGTGTTTCTCACCGGTCACGGTGACATTCCCATGAGTGTGCAGGCCATGAAGCTCGGGGCCGTGGATTTTCTGACCAAGCCCGTCAACGACGATGATCTGCTTCAAGCCATCCGCATCGCCATCGAGAAGGATCGCGTTCAACGCCAGCGGCGGGCGGAAGTCACCGAGATTCAGCGGCTGCTCGACACGCTCACGCCGCGCGAGCGCGAGGTCATGGAGCACGTCATCGCCGGTCATCTCAACAAGCAAACGGCCGCCGACCTTGGCACCGTCGAGAAAACCATCAAAGTCCATCGGGCGCGGGTGATGGAAAAAATGAAGGTGCAATCCGTGGCGGAGCTGGTTCATCTCATCGAGCGCGCCGGTGTCAGAAAGAAGCAACCAGTTTTCAGTAATCACAGGATTGTCCAAACTTCACCGCCTCCTCCCGGCGGCTGACAAAGGCTAAGGCCGGACGCTGGGCTGCCTCGCGGCCTCGTTCATTGCTGTTCGCGGACCCGCTGTTCATTTGATAGCCGGAATCCTCCGTCAGCGGCCGTAGAATTTGGTTTCGCCGCTTCGCGATTCGATGTCGGTGGCTTCCGGTCCAGCATGGTCTGGCTGTTTTCGATCTTGCTTGCCCGGATTGTCAAACCAAGTTCTCCTGAAATTCATCCCTGTTTGCAGTGGGTGGCCGGCCATTGCTCACTGATCACCGCTTCTCTTGCCCCTTCGCCTATTGGCCCAAGGTCCAATACTCCGTTGCCACGTCACCCGCTATGATCACCGCTTGTGAGCAAAACCCGGCCCCTGATCGCTGTTGTTGATGATGAGGAACCCGTGCGCATCGCCCTTCGCCGGTTGCTGCGCTCGGCGGATCTTGAAGTGGAGACTTTTCCCTCCGGGGCCGAGTTCCTCGACTCCTTGAAATCGCACCAACCCGCCTGCGTCGTCCTTGATCTGCACATGCCCCGCGTCAACGGCTTTGCTGTCCAAACGCAACTCGTAGAAGCGGGCTCTCACCTGCCAGTCATCGTTATTACCGGGCATGACTCACCCGAAACCCGCGAACGCGTGGTGGCCGGTGGCGTCTCCGCCTATCTTCGCAAACCGGTGGATGATCAGATGCTGCTCGACGCCATCGCCATCGCCATCCGACAAATGCCATCAACCAAATAAATCGCCAGCCACTGCACCAGAGCACTAAAATTGTGAAATCCAAGACCACCCACATCTTCATCGCGCTCGCCATTTCGTTCGCGTTCGCAACCACCCCGCTGCGCGCACAGGAAGCCGCTGCCGACGACCAAGACGCTGCGGCCGAATTGGCCAAGAAACTTTCCAATCCGGTGGCGGCTCTCATCAGCGTGCCCATCCAGAACAACTTTGATTTTGGCGCCGGTCCGAGTGGTCAGGGTTTTCAATACAAGGTCAATGTGCAGCCGGTGATTCCATTTTCGCTCAACGACAATTGGAATCTCATTTCGCGCACCATTGTGCCGTTTGTTTCCCAAGACGACGTGATCGGCAAATCCAGTCAGTTCGGTTTGTCGGACACAGTCCAAAGTCTCTTCTTCTCGCCCAAGGCACCAACGAGCGGCGGTTGGATCTGGGGTGCCGGGCCGGTGCTGATGCTCCCGACCGCCACTGATGATTTGCTGGGGACCGGAAAGTGGGGCGCGGGCCCAACCGCCGTTTTGCTCAAACAGCAAAGTGGCTGGACCTACGGCGCGCTGGCGAATCATCTCTGGTCCTTTGCCGGCGAAGGCGGTCGCGCGAATGTCAACGCCACCTTCCTGCAGCCGTTCGTCTCCTTCACCACCAAAACTTACACGACGTTCGGTCTGAACACCGAGTCCACCTATGACTGGCAAAACAGCCAATGGACGGTGCCGCTAAACCTGACGGTGGCCCAGTTGCTGAAGATCGGCAAGCTGCCCATCCAGTTCACCCTCGGGGTCAGATACTACGCCGACAAACCCGCCAACGGCCCGGACTGGGGATTGCGCTTCGCCATTACTTTCCTGTTTCCGAAATAAGCGCACTGATGACTAAATTTATGAAACTGAAATTCCATATTCTGAACCTCGCCGCTCTGCTGTCGGTTGCCGTCGCTTTCATCCCGGGAGCCGCTCGCGCGGCTCTGGACGAATGGCCGCTGGTGCTCGTCCACAACGGCGTCACCAACACCATCTATCAGCCGCAACTCGATTCGTGGGATTACTACACGCTCACCGCCCACGCGGCCGTCGCGGTGCAACCTGCGGGTGCGCCGCAGCCCACGTTCGGCGTCAATAACGTGACCGCGCAAACGCTCATCAACCGCGTGGAGCGCACGGTCTATTTCGAGAACCTGCAAATCACCAAGGCCGACTTCCCCTCCGCGCCGGATCAGGCCAACGCTTGGGCGGCGACCTTGCAAGTGCTCCTGCCGCAGCAGGCCAGCAGCATTTCGCTCGACCGTATGGAAGCCAACCTGGCGATTCTCGAAGCGCGGCAGCAGGCGCAGGGACTTGCCCTGCGCAACGACCCGCCGGTCATTATCTTCTCCACCCAGCCGGCCATGGTGGTTCCCATTGACGGCCCGCCGGTGTATCACGCCGTGGAAAAATTGTCGGTGGCACGGATTTGCAACACCCGCGCGCTCGTGTTGCGCGATCAAACCGGCAAACACTACCTGCACTTGTTTGACGGGTATGTGGAAGCTCCCGGCCTCGGCGGGCCGTGGACGGTCTGTAAAAATGTTCCGCGCGATGTCAAGAAAGCGGAAAAGCAGGCCGTGGACGCCAAGCAGGTGGACTTGCTCGCCGGCCAGCAAGATCCGGACACCGGCGCCATGCCGTCGCTCAAGTCCACGCCCGCGCCGGTGCTTTACCTTACCACCACGCCCACGGAGTTGGTCGTCACCGAAGGCGCGCCGATGTGGGCGTTGATTCCCGGCACGCAACTGCTCTATGTCACCAACACCACGTCGCAGGTGTTCAAACATTTGCAGGATCAGAAGACTTATGTGCTGGTTTCCGGCCGGTGGTTCCGTGCCGCGTCCAACGATGGACCGTGGGAATATGTTCCCGGCGAAAGTCTCCCGCCGGACTTCGCGCAAATTCCCGATGACAGTCCCAAGGAAAATGTGAAAGCCTCCGTGCCCGGCACGCGGCAGGCCCAGGAAGCCGCCATCGCCGACAGCATTCCGCAGTCCGTCAAGGTGGATCGCCAGCAGACGCAAATGTCGCCGCTGCCCGAATATGATGGCGCGGTGCAGCTCAAACCGATTGATGGCACGCCGCTTTACTACGTTCAGAATTGCGTGACGCCGGTCATCCGCGTGGACAGCCAAACCTGGTATGCCTGCCAGAACGGCACCTGGTTCGTGGCCGCCGCTCCGACCGGCCCGTGGGTTGTGGCGGGCAGCGTGCCGGCGATCATCTACACCATTCCGGTCAATTCGCCCATGCACTATGTGACCTATGTGCGCATCTATTCCGCCAATGCCAGATATGTCTATGTCGCCACCACCCCCGGCTACTACGGCACGGTCGTCACCACGTCCGGCACGGTGGTCTATGGCACCGGCTATGTCTATCCGGCCTATGTGGGCACGACCATTTATGTGTCCTATCCCATCACTTACGGCTACGCCTGCAATCCTTGTTGGACGCCGTGGGTTGGCTGGAGCTTTGGCTTCGCCGTGGGTTGGGGGATGGGTTCACACTGGTATTACTGTCCGCCGGCACCCTACTGGGGACCTTACTATCGCAGTTGCTATGTGGTGCATTACAATGCCCGTGGCGGCTACTCCGCCTGGGGACCTTATGGCTGGGCCGGCTCGTCGGGCTACATCTATCATCACAACGGTTCCTGGTCCGGCGTGAGCCGCTCCTCGGGTGGTTACAATGCCTGGACGGGCAACGCGTGGTCTTCGAAGTATGGTCACTCCTATAACTCCTCCACCGGCACGGCCATCGCCGGCCGCAAGGGTTCGGTTCAAAATGTTTATACCGGCAACTACGCCTCCGCCAAACAAGGTGTGGCCTACAACAATCGCACCGGTGCGGCGGCGGCGGGCGGCAAGGTCACCGTCGGCAACGCCTACACCGGCCGATCCGTCACCGCCGGCAGCGGCTCGGTCTATAACCCTTACACCGGCAAGACCACCACCGTCAGCGGCGTGAAAACCGGCAATGGCAACGGCGTGGTCAATGTTGGGAATCACACCATCGCCACCAAGGACGGCGGCGTCTATCGCCAGAACGGCTCCAGCGGCTGGAACCAGATGAACCAGTCCAGCCAGCGTTCCGCTCCCTCCAATTTCAACAACTCCCAGCGCAGCGCGCTGGACAATGCCGCCCAGGCGCAGGACCGGGGCAACCAGCGCGCGCAGAGTTTTAGCAACAACCGCCCGGCTTTTGGCAGCGGCGGCGGCGGCGGTAATGCCCGTTCCCGCAGATAACCATCAACAAAAACACACAACTCAACACCTATCCTCAACCAAAACAAAACTATGAATACAAATATCCAAACTCTGCTCCTTGTCACCCTGCTGCCGGCAGCGGCGCTGACCTTTACCGGTTGCCGCACCGAATCCGCCGCGCCCCAGGGTTCCACTACCGTTGCGTTTCAGCCGGGCGTCCCCGGCGGCGTCATGACTGAGAAGTTCCAGGAAACCGCCACCGTCACCGCCCTTGACCCGGCCACCCGCAAGGTGACGCTCGTCACCACGGACGGCAACAAGACCACCTTCATCGCGGGGCCGGAAGTCGCCAACTTTTCACAGATCGAAATCGGCGACCAGGTGAAAGCCACCGTCACGGAACGGGTTTCGGTCTATGTGCCCAAGCCGGGCGAATCGGCGTCCGATCTTGCCGCCACTGCCCTGGCCCTGGCACCGCTCGGCGAGAAACCCGGCGGCGTGCTGGCCGACACCGACCAATACACCGCCAAGGTCACGGGCGTGAGTTTGTGGCGCCACACGGCCACGCTCCAATTCCCGGACGGCTCCCGCAAGACGTTCAAGGTCCGCCCGGACGTGTCCCTGAGCAAGGACACCATCGGCACCGAAGTGGTGATTCGCACCACCCAGGCCGTGGCGGTTTCCGTGGAAAAACCATGAGCGCGCTTGCTCCAGGTTCCGCTCCCGCGTTTGCCGCCGGCCCGGTGTTGATTCCGCCGGCGTCCGTGGACAAATACGACGCGCCTTCTCTGGTCGGCAATCAGGGACGGAAGCGGTTCCACGTCATGATCAAGCCCGGCGGCTCAACCTGCAATCTGGATTGTGATTATTGCTTTTACTTGAGCAAGGAAACCCTGCCCGGCGGTCCGGGCGTGGGCCGCATGTCCGATGAAACGCTCGAACGATTCATCCAGCAATACATCGCCGGGGTGACCGGGCCGGAGGTGGTGTTTTCCTGGCAGGGCGGCGAGCCGACGCTGCTGGGTTTGGATTTCTTCCGCAAGGTCGTCGCGCTGGAGAAGAAATACGCCAAGCCGTTCCAGAAAATTGAAAACGATCTCCAGACCAACGGCACGCTCATCAACGAGGAATGGTGCGCGTTCCTGAAGGAGAACCGCTTCCTCGTCGGCTTGAGCATTGACGGCCCGCGTGAACTCCACGACCGCTACCGCGTCACCAAGGGCCGCAAGCCCACGTTCGACAAGGTGTTCAACACCGTCAAACTTTTCCAGCAATTCGGCGTTCCGTTCAACACGCTCACCTGCGTCAACCGGCACAACGCCCGGAAGCCGCTCGATGTCTATCGCTTTCTCCGCAATGAAGTCGGCTCCACCTATATGCAGTTCATCCCGATTGTGGAATACAAGGGCTTCGAGAAAACCGCGCCGCACAAGTGGAACAACGCCGCCTTGCCCAAGGATGGCGATCCCGAAGCCCGGCCCGGCCATCCCAATTCCCTCGTCACCGATTGGACGGTGGACCCGGACGACTGGGGTTATTTCCTGTGCAAAACCTTTGACGAATGGCGCAACAAGGATTTGGGCCGGGTGCTGGTCAATCATTTTGAATCGCTCGTGTCCCAGCACCTGGGCCTCGGCGCGCAGATTTGCATCTACGGCGAATTTTGCGGCAAGGGCCTGGCGGTGGAACACGACGGCGGCGTCTATTCCTGCGACCACTATGTCTATCCCGAGTATCGCGTGGGGAACATCAAAGACCGCGCGCTCGACACCACGGTCTTTTCCCGCACCCAGGTCAAATTCGGTTACGCCAAGAACGAGACCCTGCCGCAGTATTGCCGGCAATGTCCGTTTCTCTCGGACTGTTGGGGCGAATGTCCCAAGAACCGCATCCTCCGCACGCCAGACGGCGAGCCGGGCCTGAACTATCTCTGCCGCGGCTTCAAGCAATACTTCGCGCACGCCATCCCCGAGGTGGAGCGCATCTGTGCGGATTTGCGGAAACAACCCCTCGAACCCCGGAGGCGCATGTGAAGCACCACCAAAACAATTTGTCCGCCGCCAATGAAGCAAACCGCGCGATGGACAGAGCAAACAAACAACAAATGAAAACAAAAAAAATGCAGCACATCGGCTTGTCACTGCTGACAGCGGGCGCGGCGCTTTATGGCGTCACGTCCACCGTCCAAGCGGCGGACAAGAAGCCGAACATCCTCGTCCTCTGGGGCGACGACATTGGCATCTATAACATCAGCGCCTACAACCTGGGCGAAATGGGCTACCGGACGCCGAACATTGACAGCATTGCGCACGACGGCGCGCTGTTCACGGACTGGTATGCGCAGCAGAGCTGCACGGCCGGTCGCGCGGCCTTCATCACCGGCCAGTCGCCCATCCGCACCGGCCTCACCAAGGTCGGTCTGCCCGCCGCGCCGGAAGGCATCACGGCGCTCGATCCGACCATTGCTGAATTGCTCAAGCCGCTCGGCTACACGACCGGCCAGTTCGGCAAGAACCATCTGGGCGACCGCAACGAGATGTTGCCCACGATGCACGGGTTCGATGAATGGTTCGGCAACCTCTACCACTTGAATGCGGAGGAGGAACCGGAAAACGTGGATTATCCGAGCGAAGCGAAGATGCCCGGCTTCAAGGCGCGGTTCGGCCCGCGCGGCGTCCTGCATTGCTACGCGACAGACAAGGACGATCCCACGGTTGACCCTCGCTTCGGCAAGGTCGGCAAACAGACGATTGAGGACACCGGCCCGCTCTCGCGCAAGCGCATGGAGACGATTGACGACGAAGTCACCGCCGGAGCGATCAAGTTCATGGACAAGGCGGCAAGCGACGGCAAACCGTTCTTCATCTGGTATAACACGTCCCGGATGCACACCTACACGCATCTTAGCCCGGAGTGGCAAGGCAAGAGCGGCTTGGGCATCGAGGCGGACGGCATGCTTGAGCATGACGCGGACATTGGCAAGATGCTCGACGAGGTGAAAAAGCTTGGCCTTGATGACAACACCATCGTTATGTATTCCAGCGACAACGGCGCGGAGTTCTTCCTGTGGCCGGACGGCGGCACGACGCCCTTCCGGGGCGAGAAGAACACGCAATGGGAAGGCGGCTACCGTGTTCCCTGCATGATCCGCTGGCCCGGCGTCATCAAGCCCGGCACCATCGTCAACGACATCGGCGCGCACGAAGACATGATGACGACGCTGCTCGCGGCGGCGGGTGACACCACCGTCAAGGAAGACTTGCTCAAGGGCAAACAATACGGCGAGAAAACCTTCAAGGTTCACCTCGACGGTTACAACCTGATGCCCGCGCTCGCCGGTCAGGGCGATTGGCCGCGCCACGAGTTCATCTACTGGACTGACGAGGGCAGTGTGGCGGCGCTCCGCTACAACAACTGGAAGATGACTTTCCTGCGCCAAAACTCCGTTGGCTTCAAGGTTTGGGAATCTCCGTTCGAGGAACTGCGCTGGCCGATGCTGGAAAACCTGCGCATGGATCCCTTTGAGCGCGCGAATGACGAATCCGTCGGCTACATTGACTGGGTCGGACCACGCATGTTCATGCTGGCACCCGCAGCCGCCTATGTCGGGCAGTGGATGTCCAGCTTCCGCGAATTCCCGCCGCGCATGAAGCCCGGCAGCTTCAGCCTCGACCGCGTGATGGAGAAAATGACCACCGCCAAACATGACTAAAACCAACCAGCGCGACCACTAACCTCGCGCTGGTGAAACACGCGGGCTGGTCCGTGCCGGACTGGCCACCGGAGCGGCCCGCGACTTCACCAGCGAAACAAAACAAAAATATAAACAATTTGTCCGCCGCACTAAAACAAACCGCGCCACGGACAGAGCAAACAAACAGACAACAAATGAAAACAAAAAAAATGCAGCATATCGGCTTGTCCCTGCTGACGGCGGGCGCGGCGCTTTACGGCGTCTCGGCCAATGTCCAGGCGGCGGACAAGAAACCCAACATCGTCGTCATCATGGGCGACGACATCGGCTGGTTCAACATCGGCGCCTACAACATGGGCATGATGGCCGGCAAAACCCCGAACCTCGACAAGATGGCCAAGGAGGGCATGAAGTTCACGGACTACTACGGCGAGGCGAGTTGCACGGCGGGACGCGCCGCGTTCATCACCGGCGAGTTGCCCATCCGCACCGGCATGACCACGGTCGGCCAGGCGGGTGCCAAAATCGGCATGCCGGCACAGGCCTGCACGATTGCCACCGCGCTCAAATCGTTGGGCTACGCCACCGGCCAGTTCGGCAAGAACCATCTGGGCGACCGCAACGAGTTCCTGCCCACGCTCCACGGCTTCGATGAATTCTTCGGCTACCTGTATCACCTCGACGCGATGGAAGACCCGTTCCATCCCGCGTATCCGCAGGAGTTGTTGAACGTCTATGGCCCGCGCAACATGGTTCACTCTTACGCGACCGATTCGGACGACACCACCGAGATGGCGCGCTGGGGCAAGGTTGGCAAACAGAAGATTGAAGACGCCGGCCCGCTGCCGCCGCATCCCATGCCCGGCATCAAATACAACATGGAAACGGTGGACTGGGACTTTATCTCCGCTTCCGAGACGTTCATGGACAAGGCCATCGCCGCCAAGCAGCCGTTCTTCATGTGGCTCAATCCGACCCGGATGCATGTCACAACGCATCTCTCGCCGAAATATGAAGCCATGCGCAATTCCAAGAACGGCTGGACCGAACAGGAAGCCGGCATGGCCGAGTTGGATGACGAAGTGGGCACAATGATGCAGTATCTCAAGGACAAGGGCATTGATGACAACACCATTGTCATGTTCACCTCCGACAACGGCACGGAACAGTTCACCTGGCCCGATGGTGGTCAGACGCCGTTCGCCATGGCCAAGGGAACCGTCATGGAAGGCGGCTTCCGTTGTCCGGCCATCCTCTGGTGGCCCGGCCACGTCCCGGCGGATTCCACGCAAAACGGAATTTTCTCGGGCTTGGACTGGATGCCCACGTTCTTGGATGCCGCCGGCAACCCGGACCTCAACGAACAGTTGCTCAAGGGCGTGACCCTCGGCGACCGCACCTACAAGAACCATCTGGACGGCTACGACCAGATGGACGCCATCACCGGCAAGGGTGAATCGAAACGCCATGAAATCTTCTACCTCGGCGAAAGCACCCTCGGCGCGGTGCGCATTGACGATTACAAGTATCGCTTCATCAACCAGCCCGGCGGCTGGCTGGGTGAAAAGACCCACATGGACGTGCCCGTCCTGGTCAACTTGCGTCTGGACCCGTTTGAACGCACGGCCTGGTCGCAAAACCTGACGGCGGAAGGATCGGTGGCATACTGGAACTGGTTTGTCTATGAATTCTGGCGCTTCGTGCTCGTCCAGGATGTATTGGCGAAGGAAGTCCCGACCTTCTTGGAGTATCCGCCCATGCAGTCGGGCGCGAGCTTCAACCTCGACGCGCTGAAGGTGGAATTGGGCAAGAAGATGCAGGAAGCAGCGGCGGCAGCCAAAGGTGCCAGCCAATAACCTGATGAAACGACACCTTCGATTGTGAAATACGCGGGCTATTGAACAAAACTGAAACGCTAACAAACTGAAACACTGAAATGACGCACGACCATCCAATTGGCGGTTCCGATTTCAGCTTTCTGCTTTCAGAATTTCAGCTTTTCCCTCAATGGCCCGCGACTTCACCAGCGAAACAAACGAACACAATTATAAAAATGAAATCCATCCTCACTTTCCTCGGCCTGTTCCTGGCCGGCACCGCCGAGCTGCAGGCACAGCAGTATGTCCAGCCGTATCCGCAGCCCTACCCGCGGCCGGCGGCACCGCCATTGGCCCAGGAGCCGGCGTCACCGCAGTTCGAAATCTCGCCATTTTACGGCTACCGGTTTGGCGGCGAAGTTCAAAATCGCTACACTGGCCGGACGTATTCATTCGAGGATTCGGAGGCCTACGGTTTGTTTCTCGATTACGCCCCCCGGCCGAACTGGCCGGCGAAACTGGAACTGCTCTGGAGCCATCAGGACAGCAGCTTGAACCTGCAAGGCCTGTCCGGGCTGGGCAAGGTGGATATGAGCATTGATCAGATCCAGATCGGCGGCAGCCTGGAACGAGGCAACAAGCATCTCCGCGAATATGTCTCGCTGCTGGCCGGGGCGACCTATTACTCCACCGACAGCTACGGGTCGGACACCAGGTTCAGCCTGTCCTTTGGCGGCGGTGTGAAATACTTCCTCACCCGCAACCTGGCCCTCCGGGCCGACCTGCGCGGTTTTTGCACCATCGTGAACGGCTCGGGCGGCTTCATTTCCACCGGCGGTTCGACGGTGGTTGTCTTTAGCGGCAACACGGTCTGGCAGGGCGAGGCCACGGTGGGCGTGAGCCTGGCATTTTAACCGCGACGATGACTTCACCGGCAAAACAAACTGTTCGTTGACCACAAAACTAAATATATGAAAGCAACACACACATCCGCCTTCGCAGCGCTCCGGCGCGGCCGGCAAAACTTGCTCTTACTCGCCGCAATGAGCCTCGCTCTCCTGGCGGTGGGTTCCACACCAGCCGTCGCAGACGACTCCACGACGGCGGCCAAACCCGATGCCGACCAAATCCTGCGGGCGGCGTCAGCCAGGCTGGCCGGAGCGAAGCAATTCAGCTTCAAGGCGCATCGGGAAATGGACGCGGCCCTGCTGCTTGGCCGCGACGTGCCGGAAGATGTCCAAATCACCGTCACCGTCCAGCGCCCGAACAAAGTCATGGCCGACGCGAAGAGCGCGGAGGGGGAACGGCGGGTCTATGCCGACGGCAAAAACTTTTCGCTGGTGGACGCGAAGGTGAATCTTTATGCGACCGTGCCGATGCCCGCCACCCTCGACGGCTTGGTGGAAAAAATGGATGCGAAATACGGCTTCACGCCGCCGCTGGCGGAGTTTGTGTTGAGCGATCCCTACCGGGAATTTCACCGGCAGGCGCGCACGGTCACCTATCTCGGAGCAGCCGCGTATAACGAGGATGCGTCCAATGGCGCCAGCGTGGCCTGCCACCGCTTGCTGCTGTCCGGTCATGGGGTGGATGCGGAACTGTGGGTGGGCGTGAACGATCAGCTCATCCGCAAGCTGGTGGCCACGTTTAATGACCGGCCGGGCCAGCCGCAGCTCAAGGTGGAATTTTCGGACTGGAATCTGGCGGCGAACGTGACGGACGGGCAATTCACCTACGTGCCGCCGCCGGACGCAACGGCGATTCCGATGCGCACCACGGCCGAAATGGCGGCGGCTCCGGCCACCCCGAAAACCAAATGAAACCAATGACCTTCTGGCTTGACGAAATAATCCATCAACATCTCCAAACTATGAAACTATTTATGAATCGGTTCCCATTGTCCGGCCCAGGCTCCAAGCCGGGTCTCCTGCTCGTGCTCGTCGGCGTGGCGTTCCTGTTGAGCGGCAGCCAGTCCTACGCGGCGCGCGGCTACTATGGCGGCCGCACCGTGGCTGCCGCCGGCCCGAACGGCGCGGTGGTCGCCGGCCCAAATGGGGCGGCCGCAGTGGGCCGCAATGGCGGCGTGGCCGTCGTGGGTGGCTACCATCCGGCGCCCGTTTACGTCGCTCCCAAAGTGGTTGTGGCCGGTCCCGGCGGCGTGGCCGTGGCGGGTCCGAATGGCGCGGTCGTCGTCAAACGCTCCTACGCCCCGTGCTACCCCTATGGTTACGTCCATGTGGTGCCGACGGGATACACGAAGGTTTACTATGGCGGTTACAACTGCTTCTTCGTGGGCGGCGTTTATTATCGGCCGGAGTTTTACGGCGGTTCCACGGTTTATGTGGTGGTCAAACTCTGAGCCACCGACCGGCTGAGGCAGACATTCATTTAAACAAAACATACGCTACAACAAACCAAAACAATGAAAACCATACGCAAACAAAACTACCTCGCCATCGCGCTCCTCGCTGCGGTGGCTTTCATCAGCACCAGCACATTCGCAGCGGACTTATCCGCCCGGACGAAACTCGGCACGATTCCCGAAATCATGCCCGAACTCAAATTGGGCGCGCTGCAAGGGTATTTGAATCCCAAGGCGATGCCGGACAGCCTCGCGCTGATTCCCCCGCCGCCTGTGCCCGGCTCGGCGGCGTTCGCGCTGGATGTGGAGGTGGCCCAAAACACATTTGCCCTGCGCGACACGCCGCGGTTCAAACTGGCGGCGGCGGACTTTGAACTGAACGTGCCGCACTTCATCGAGGTTTTTTCCTGCGCGCTCAACACGCAGATCACGAAAGACAACGCGCCGTATCTGTATAATTTGTTGAGCCGCGCGTTCAGCGACATCGGCCTGTCCACCTACGCCGCGAAGAACTTCTACAAACGCGAGCGTCCGTTTCAATACAATCACGAACCGCTGGCCGCTCCCGAAGCCCGCAACTTTCTGGAGCATGATCCTTCTTATCCTTCCGGGCACTCCGCTCTCGGTTGGGGGTTTGCCCTCATTCTGACCGAGATTGCGCCGGATCGTGAGAACGAAATCCTCGCGCGCGGCCGGGAGTTCTGCGAGAGCCGCATCGTGTGCAACCATCATTGGTTCAGCGACACGGTCTGGGGCCGGTTCATGGGCGCGGCCACCGTGGCGCGGCTCCATGCCGATCCGACGTTCCTCGCGGATTTGGAAGCGGCCAAGGCGGAATACTCCGCGTTGCGCGCGAAAGGCGTCACGCCGACGTGTGATTGTCAGGCGGAAGCCGCTGCGCTGGCGCTGGGATACCAGGCCAGCCCCATCACCGCGATTGACATCCTGCTCGAACCAGACGCAACGATGCTGGCACATTGCAAAGCGGACAACGCGCGGCTGCTCGGTGCCTATCCGCAAGGCTTCGCGCTGGATGCGACGCACACGCCGCATATCACGATGCTCCAATGTTTTGTCAGCACAACGAATCTGGACAAGCTTTATGCCGCCGAGGGAAAAGTGCTCGCCGCCGCCAACGTGACCGCGATGAAGCTGGAGGCCTTCAAACGCTACTACCTCGCGGCCGGTGGCGGGCTGGGCGTTGCCGGCATCTGCGCCAAGCCGACGCCGGAGATTTTGAAATTACAGGCGGACATCATCGCCGCCGCGAGTCCGTTCAATTTGCGCAGCGGCCCCATCGGCGCGTTCACCGCCGGACACGACAATCCCGCCCTGGACGCGGCCATCATCGGTTATGTGTCCAAGTTCGAGCAGATCGGGGCGGGGGAACACTTCAATCCGCACGTCAGCACCGGCAATGGGCCGACAGATTATCTCGACAAGATGGTTGCCGAATCGTTTGAGAATTTCACCTTCTCACCGGCGGGCGCGGCGGTCTATCAACTCGGCCCGTTCGGCACGGCGGCGAAACAACTTGAGGAATGGAATTTGAAGCCGTGAAACGCACTGCGAAGACACTAAGGTTACCAACTGGAAGATCATATATGCACGAAAACCTTATCGTTCGGAAACTGGCGGCAACGAAAAGCTGCCCTGACCAACAAACCGGCGCAATAGCCACGCGATTCAACTCATATGAAATAACCAGAACAACAATGAAGACCACCAGCGAACAAACCAAGCCCTTCAAAACAGAACAAGCATACCTCCTCAGTCTCATCATGGCCGCCAGCCTCGCGCTGGGGCTCATCGGTTGCGCCTCCGCCGGCTACCAAAAAGGTTCAAAAACTGGAGCGAACATTCTGGATGCCGCGAATCGCATCGCCGCCATGCCTGCGAGGATAGACCAAACCGTCGCTGCGTTGAATGAGTTGGTGGAGAATCCGCAGTCCGACCTCCGCCCGCAGTTCAAGGCTTTCAGCGCGCAGCTCGCGGACATGGAGTCAGACGCGCAGGACATCGCCGCCGCGCGCCGCAGCATGGCCGCGAACGGCAAGGAGTTCTTCGCCATGTGGGATGAGCAACTGGCGCAGATCCAAAACGAAGACATCAAGACGCGCAGCCAGAGCCGCAAGGAGGAAGTGGCCCAAAAGCTCCAGACGGTAAAGGAAAGCTACGCCGAAGCGGCGACTTCGTTCAAGCCGTTCCTGGCAGAACTCAAGGACGTGCAGAAGGCTCTCTCTGTCGATCTGACAGCGGGCGGCGTGGCGGCGATGCAAGGCACGGCAGCCAAAGCCACCCGGGACGCTGGGCCGCTCAAGGATTCGGCCTTCAAACTGGCCGCTGAGTTCAAAACGCTCGGACTGGCGATGTCCTCCGTGACGCCAGCTGCAAACTGACACATTCAGAGCAGTCATGATGAAACGGCTCCTTCAGTTTTTACGGACGACGATGGTGGGCGGCATTTTGTTTATGGTGCCAGGCATCGTGCTGCTTATCATTCTGGAGAAGGCACTGGCCCTCACGCACAAGTTTGTGGATCCGCTAGCGGAGCACATCCCCGTCCATTCGGTCATCGGGCTGAAGACGCCGCTGTTTCTGGCCATCGGGTTGCTCCTGTTGATCTGTTTCTTCGCCGGCTTTTTCGCACGCACCGCGCTCGCGCAAAAAATCGTCCGCGGATTGGAGGGGGCGGTGCTCGCGAACCTGCCCGGCTACGAGTTTCTCAAGCGCATGGGGGAGAGCATGCTCGGCGTCGAGCGCGAGGGCGCCTATCCCGCCGTGCTCTTGCGTTTCGACGACTCCTGGCAAATCGGTTTCCGGATCGAAGCGCTGGAGAACGGGCTGGTTGCGGTGTTCATCCCTGGCGTGCCCAATGCCAATTCCGGTGGAGTCTATCTGATGAGTCCCGACCGGGTTTCGCCCATTGGAGTCCAACCGGCCCGGATGTTGAAATGTTTGAAACGGCTCGGTGTGGGATCCAGCGGGTTGCTGCGCGGCTTCGCCATTGGAACCGCCATCGCGAAACAGACCGGGAACCAACCCGGTTCCGAAAAACCAATCCACCAATCATAACCATGCCGATTGAACTTCAAATCATCCGGGCTCAGGAATTCATCCGGCTGGGAGCGCATGGTCACTTTGACTTGCAAGCCAGCAAGTCGGTGCTGAAGCAACTGGCGGCGGCTTGCGGCAAGCGGGGCATCCACCAGGCGCTGCTGGATGTGCGGACGGTGGTTCCGGGACAGAAACCAGTGTTCACGCCGCAGGACTTGGCGGCACTCGTCAAGACGTTCGCCGGAGTCGGCTTCACGCCGCAGGATCGGCTGGCGGTGCTTTACCGCTCCGACCCGCACCATCGTGCGCGGATGCTTTCGTCTATTGCCATCGCGCATGGCTGGGTGGTTGAGGCGTTTGACGATTTCGAGAAGGCTGTTTTCTGGCTTTCCGCCGACGCGCCCGAATCTTGTCCCCGTGAAGAAACCGCGACCTCCAGGCCCCGGAAAGTTCCGATTCGCCGAGCCAAGCCTTTGGCAAAGGGTGCGAAACCAGGCGCGCAACCCGTCATCAAAATTAAACAATAGGACCAGCCATGAACAATACGAAGAACAAACAACGACGCAATCTTGAACTTGTCGCGCACATCCGCGCAAGCCGTAGTTACTGGGGCGTGGCGGCCGTAGCGGTCGCATTTGCTTTCATTTGTCCTTTGGCACCAGCACAAGTTGCCGTGGATGCGAGTCTGAAAACCGCCGAAGCGCCCAAGGTTTCTCCTTTTGGGCCAACCATTCCCAACACGGGTCCCGCTCCCGCGTCCGCACCGGTGGGCATGGCTTGGATTCCCGGCGGGGAGTTTTCAATGGGTTGCGTGGCACCGTCCGAGGGGATTTGCACTCTGGCCACCATGAACGCCGTCAACGACGCGCAGCCCATTCACCGGGTTTATGTGGACGGCTTTTGGATGGACAAGACGGACGTGATGAATGACGAATTTGAAAAATTCGTGAAGGCCACCGGCTATGTGACCGTGGCGGAGATTGCGCCGACGAAGGAGCAGTTTCCCGCCGCGCCGCCGGAAAATCTGGTGGCCGGCTCCACCGTCTTTACGCCCACCAAGGAACCGGTGCCACTCAATGATCATTATCAATGGTGGCGTTATGTGCATGGCGCGAACTGGCGGCATCCCACCGGGCCAGACAGCGATATCAAAGGCAAGGGAAATTATCCCGTAGTGCAAATTGCCTATGCCGACGCCGTGGCTTACGCGAAGTGGGCGGGCAAACGGCTGCCCACCGAAGCAGAATGGGAATTCGCCGCGCGCGGCGGCGCGGCGGGCAAGCTCTATCCGTGGGGCGATGAACTCAAACCCGGCGGCAAATGGATGGCGAACATTTATGAGGGTCAGTTTCCGGTGAGGGACACCGGCGACGATGGATTCGCCGGCTTGGCACCGGTCGCGCAATTTCCACCGAACGGCTACGGGCTTTACGACATGGCCGGCAACGTCTGGCAATGGTGCAGCGACTGGTATCGGCCCGATACTTATGCGCGCCTCAAGTTGGCGGGGGGCGACGCCGTGGTGCGCAATCCGCAAGGTCCGAACGCCAGTTACAACCCCGGCGACGACCAGCCCCAGCGGGTGCAACGCGGCGGCTCGTTTCTTTGCACGGATCAGTATTGCACCCGTTACATGACGGGCACGCGCGGCAAAGGGGACATTGACACCGGCAGCAATCATCTTGGATTCCGCTGCGTAAAAGACGCGGAAACCACAACCGCGCAAAAGTGAAGCAACCATCAACCAAGTCAAATGAACAAATCACCGACAGACATTACCTGCACGAAACCATCAACAAACAAAACATAAAACCTGCGCAATTATGAAATACAAACTCCTGTCCACCTTCGCCCTCACCTCCGCACTGTTTCCGGCAGCCATGAGTGCGGAAGAGAGTAGCAAATGGACATTCGACGCGTCCCTCTACGGTCTGGCAGCCAGCATGTCCGGCAACGTCGCCGTCAAAGGCGTCCCCGCCGACGTGGATGTCGGTTTCGACAAAATCTGGGACAACCTTAAATTTGGCGCGATGGGCAGCGCGCGCCTGGGCTATGAGCGTTGGGCTTTGTCCACCGAAGTCATCTACATGGATTTGGAGTCGGCCAAAGGGCCATTCACCGTCAAAGCCGAGCAATGGATGGTTCAACCGGCGTTGGAATATCAGGTGTGCCGGTATTTTGATGTCTATGCCGGCACACGTTACAACAGCATTCACCTGGCCTTGAACGGGCCGCTGGGGATCAATCCGTCCGGCACGCATGACTGGTGGGATCCAATTGTCGGGACCCGGATTAATCTGCCACTTGGAAATAAGTTCAGCTTCAACGTGAACGGCGACATCGGCGGTGTAGAATGGGGTGGCAAGGATTTTACCTGGCAGGTCTATCCCTTCTTCAACTGGCAGTTCACGAAGTGCGCGTCGCTGCAAGCGGGCTATCGCTTGCTCTACACGGATTATGAAACCGGCAGCGGCTTTAGCCGGTTCAAATACGACATGCTGACGAGTGGGCCGCAGGTCGGATTCAAATTCCAATTCTGAACAAGCATCTCATGCGCATGAGCCAGCGACAACAATGGACCACTGATCCAATGCCCCGGCCAACCGGACCCATCAAAATGGCGAGCGGCGGGTGGCGAGACACCTGTGGCAAACACTTGCCGCTGCTTGCCAACCATCGGTTACTTTGTCTGTGTTTCTTGTTACTCGCGCCGTGGCTGTTATCGGGTTGTGCGACGCCCGATGTCAACCCGTCACAGGCGCGCGCGCATACCGGCTACGTGGATTTCCACGCGGATGCGGCGAATGAATTATACTGGCAGGTTGAGCGCTACGACGACCGCGCGCAGAGTTTCAAAACAATCTATTCGGAATTGGATCCGCCGGCGGGCGGATTTTTGCGGCTGGCGTTTGCGCCGGGTCATCACCGGTTACGGGTTACCTTCCTCAATCACGTCATCACGAAGCCTACGGAGGTTGAAGTTGAAGTGCAGGACGGAAAAGTGACACCGGTTCGCGTTGCGTTGACCGCAGTTGGCACAGCGCAGGTCGAAACCCGGGAAGTCAATTATGGCGGCACGGCCAAAGGCCGATATGGCCGGCGCACCCGGATTGGCAGCGACGAGACGATCCGTTACGACCTCTCCGCCACGACAAGTCCGCCCATATCTTATCAACCCAAGGAGCGAATGTCTTATGAGCATTAAGCCGAACCGAGTATCCGGTGGTCGAGGGCGAGCGGCAATCGCCCGCCTCCGATCACGGATCACAGATTGCCGGTCATTGCATCGCCACGGGTCGCTGGCCGCTCTGGGCCTCCTCCTGCTCGTTTTGAGTGCCGGTTGCCGGCTGGTTCAAACCGCAGTGGACGTTCCCAACCAGACGGTCCGCGCCTTCACGCCGGGCAAGAAAGACAAACACCCGGTGGATCCGGTGGAGGTTCAACAAGCCCTGTTGCGTTTCGCGGACGAATATTCAACGCGCATGGTTGTCGGCGTGGACAAACTTCAACGCGGCACCAACTCGCTCGATCCAGCGGAAACCTTGAAATGGAAGATCGCCCTTGCGACCGAGACCTGCACCATTGCCTCCGGCCCAAACTCGGTCGCCAGTTTGCTCGACATGACGATTTTCGTCACCGTGACGCGGATGGGGTTGGAGGAATATTGGCAGCCGAATGCTTTCGGCGAATCCGCACAGCCCATGCTGGAAAGTTGCCGGATCGCCGAGACGGAAATCTGGCAACTCGCGGGCACGGTGCTCAAGCCGGAGCAGCAGGCGGAATTGCACAAAGCGATTGTGGCCTGGCACCAACAGAATCCGCAGCCGGAAAGTATTCTGGCGGCGCGGGCGCTGGGTTTCGCTTCGCAACTTGCCGCCGCGAAAAAGACCGACACGGACAAGTCCGACAGTGTGTTCAACCTGTTGAAGGTTGACCCGCTCTCCGGCCTGGACCCGGCCGTGCGCGAGATCGCGCAGACGCGGCTGTTTGCCGAACGCGCGCTTTTCGTGACCCAGAAGATGCCCACGTTGCTGCGATGGCAGATGGAACTGTTGAGCGTCAACGCGGTCGAAATGCCCGCCGTGCGGCAGTTGGTCACGAACTCAACTCAAATCACGGCTTCCGTGGACCGTATCACGCGCGTGGCCGAGCAGTTGCCGGGACAGGTCAGAACCGAGCGCGACGAAATCCTCAAGGCGCTCCAATCGCAGGAAAAAGATGTTTCATCGCTCATGACGGCAGGAACGCAGATGTCCGATTCCCTGAACACGACGTTGACGATCTTCGACGCTTTGATGAAACGTTTCGGGGTCGGCGACACAAATAAACCTCCCGGCCCGCCGCCGACCAATGCCGAGCCGTTCCGCATTCAGGATTACACGGCCACCGCCGCCCAACTGGCGGTGACGGCACAACAATTGACCGAGATGATCCGCCTGCTCGACCAGACGCTTGGCTCGACCAACCTCGCGAAACTTTCGGCGCAGGTCGCTCCGGTGGTTCAGCAGGCGCAAACCGGCGGCAAGGAGATCGTGGACTACGCCTTCTGGAAAGGCATTCTGCTCATCGCCATCGTGCTGATGGCCGCCCTGATTTACCGCTTTCTGGCCGCGCGGCTGACCGCTTCCAATTCCAAACCAAACTCACCATGAACAAACACATTCATCCCATCCGGCTCGGCGTTCCAATTTGCCTGAGTCTCACCGCCGCAGTGCTGTTCACCGGCTGCGCGCATCTCGGCCCCCAATCGGTGGCCGTGGACCGTTTTGACTATAGCACGGCCATCGCCGATTCGTGGAAACAGCAGACGCTCCTCAACATTGTCAAACTGCGCTACGTGGATTTGCCGGTGTTCGTGGATGTGTCGTCCATCGTTGCCGGCTACTCCATGCAAACGGGCGTCAGCCTCAACGGCACGCTTTCGACCGAAAAAGCGATACAGGGCAACTTCGTGGCGGGGGGTGGGCAAGCCATCTATACGGACCGGCCCACCATCACCTACTCGCCGTTGACCGGCGAGAAATTTTTGCGCGGACTCATGACGCCGATTGAGCCGAAAAACATTTTCTTCATGCTCCAGTCCGGTTACGCGGCGGACTTCGTGCTGGGCCTGACAGTGGAATCCTTGAACGGCCTGCGCAATCGTTCCTCCACGGCCGGCTCCGGGCGGGAGGCGGATCCCGAGTTCACCCGGGTGTTGCAATTGTTGCGCGAAGTGCAGGCGGCGGGAGCCGTCGGAATGCGCGTGGAAGTGGGCAAGTCCAGAGAGGAAAACGCCGTGATGTTTTTCCGACGGGACAATGCGCCGCCGGAAATTATGGACAAAATTGAGGAAATCCGGCAACTGCTCAAGCTGCCGGATAGGGCGCAGAAATTCAACCTGGTCTATTCACCTGTGCAGGGAGAAACGAATGAACTGGCAGTGGGCAGCCGCTCCATGGTGCAAGTCATGCTGGCCTTCGCTTCTTACGCGGACGTGCCGGAGTCCGATGTGACGGAGGGCCGCGCGCTGCCATCCTTGAATTCCACCAACAGCCCCGGCAAACCCAACCCGTTGAAGATCAAGTGTGGCAAGGACAAACCGGCGGACGCCTTTGCCGCCGTGCATTACCACGGGCACTGGTTTTGGATTGACGACGGCGACTGGCGCTCGAAGCGCGCGCTTACCGCCGTCATGTTTTTGTTCACGATGGCCGAAACCGGCGGCGGCGAAAAGTTGCCGTTGATCACCATTCCGGCTCAGTGAAGGGGCGGCGGTCAGTAATGAGATGTATCTGACGATGAATGCAAAACGACGTAACGGCAACAAGTTAGCGCGCACTTGGATGTGGATGCCGACGTGCCTAGTCGTGACGGTGCTGCGAGGCTTTTGTGCCGAATCTACCACCGGGACAACATTCGAGACTGCTCCTGCGGTCGCAACGAGCTTTGTTCTGGTCACGAATGCCATCGTCGTCACCAACTTTGTTGTGACGACCAATGTTGTGCTGAAAACCAATCTTCCTGCCACCAGTCCGCATGCGCCACCAGTCCAGCACACCATGACTTCAACTCCGGTTCTTCCCGACTTGAATTGGGTTCCACCGGAGGACGGATTTGACTGGATCCAACTCAATACCGGAGAATGGCTCAAGGGCCGCCTCAAGGCTATGCAGGATCGCCAGATCGAATTCTTCAGCGAAAAGTTGAGCGACGTCACCTTCGATTGGAAAGACATCCGACAGGTGCGCTCTCCCCGAACGATTGATATTTTGTTCATTGGCGGCAGGAAGGTGTCAGGATCCATCATGGTGACACCGGCACAGGTCACGGTGGGCGGCACAGAACCTTGTGTCGTTCCTCGTGACCAGCTTCAGAGTCTCACGCCGGGCGGATCCAAGGAGCGAGATTATTGGTCGATTGACCTGTCAACCGGGTTGACCCTGCAGGCGGGCAACACCAAGTCGGTCCAATACAATGCCCAGATTGATCTTCAACGCCGCACGCCGGCCACACGCCTTAGTCTCGATTATATCGGCAACTTCAGCAGTGTTAACGGCACCGAAAGCGCCAATAATCACCGCGTGAACAGCGAATTCGACTTCTGGCTTTCGCAGCGATTCTATCTGACGTTGCCGTCGGTTGAATATTACCGGGATCCATTTCAAAACATAGCGAATCGGGTCACTGTCGGGGGCGGCATCGGCTACGATCTGATTGACCGCTCCAAACTGGAATGGAACATCACCACCGGTCCCGCTTACCAGGAGGCGTGGTTTGATTCCAGCCAGCCCGGGGAACCGACCGAAAAAGGCACGGCCGCCCTCACCTTCGGCAGTCGCTTCAAATGGGACATTACCCGCCGCGTCAAATGGCTCATTCAATACCGCGGTCAATACACGAGCAGGGAAGTCGGAGAAACCACCCATCACGCCGTCAGCACGCTTTCGGTGGACCTCAACAAACGCCTCACGCTCGATGTTTCTGGCATCTGGGATCGCATCTCGGATCCCAAGGTTGGTTCTAACGGTGTTAAGCCCAAGCCGGATGATTTCAGCCTGGTCGTCGGTTTGGGAGTGCATTTTTGAACCGAAAGAATCCATCAGTGTTCTTGATAGAAAAGTGCCAGCAGAAGTGCCAGCAAAATTGTTTAGTGGAGAGTAAAATGGAGTAAAATAAAGTTGGCTGGAGTTTGCTTGACTTAAATTACAAACGCCTTTAGTATCAAGGCAACGGTGATGATTTAGATAGTTGATTTCGAGTGGCTTGTGGAAGGCGGGACGCGTCCGATTCCGACCCTCGCCTCCATATCGAAACGCTTCTGCGTTGAGGTTTTACCCCGGCAGGGTGCCGCTACGGGCACCAAAACGGGCGCTAAAGTTGTGACCTAGGGATACATTCGTCCGCCTGCACCAGCGTTAGTTCCTGGCGTTTGATCCCGATCATGATCGTCATCCGATCCCGTTCTCTCCGACTCATGGTCAATGTCTCCATGTTGGCCGGGATTGCTGCCACAACCCCGGCCGCAAGGGGAAATTTTCAACGAGTTACAAAGGGGACATTCTGATGGAGTCCGAAATATTTCGTAAAAAATGTTGACAAGTCGTAAAATATGTAACACATTGTCGCATAAAGTTTCACATTTTGTGCGATTTATTGGGCATTTTGCCAGTTAAAATGTTGCCAATGAACCGCTAATAATGACCAATAATAAATATGATTCATGTTATGAAAAATATGAAAAACCCTGAAGCGTGTCACCAAGCTCGAAAAAATCCCGTAACAACTCAGTTCAATAGATTCCGCGTGAGATTCATTGCGACAGTATGTGCCGCCATAGCGGCCTGCTTCGTTTTGACCGGCCATGCGGCAAATATCCTGGTGAATCCCGGTTTGGAACCGGACTCGTTTAGCGGTTGGACGGCGTACACCACCGAAAGTTGGAGCATGGGAGCCAACAACGCTATGCTGGCTCACAGTGGAACATCGTGCTTGTGGATGCAGGGCGTCTACGCCTTTGCTCCCCAAACTACGTATGCTTATCAAACGTTTGCCTGTACTCCGGGATCACAGTTTGCTGCGGATGGATGGTTTTCTCAGTATGTATGGCAAAATCTGCCTCATCCTTCAGATGGTGGTTTCAGCGCGAACTGTCTTTTTGGGGCCAATGGCGGGACTGAAGACGGATGGATTGAGGTGTTGTTCCTTACTTCCGCCAACGTTGGAACAACCACCAACATACTGGCGGATTACAAGTCAAGAATTATTGATCCCGGATACGTTGCTAATTTGGCTGGTAGTGGCCTCACAGTGTCCAATATAACTGCAACGACCACCAATATCTGGCTGATTTGGGGAGATTATCCAGTGACCAATCAATATGACATCAGCACAATATCAACAAATGTAAATGTCGATCCAGACACCGACGCGGCTGGTATTACAAATACGCTTGCCAGTGGTCAGTATATGACAGCCCCACCCGGAACAAAATTTGTGCAATTGAGGGTGTGTCTGGATCAGGTGACGAGCGGCGCGTCCGGAGCGCCCAACTGGGATGATTTCACTCTGAATCAGTACGGTGGACAGTCTGCATCGGTGATTGGCAGCATTTGGCCGGACGGCTCGCAGTTCTTTAATATCGCCTCCACCAATTTCACCTTCAAGGTTACTTCGGCATCAACGGGCGGTTATCCCCTGGCAACCAACCCGATAAGTGGAATACAGGTGCTTGTTTCCATTGGGGGTGGTACATCTACTAACGTATCGGGAAGCCTGCAATTTAGTGGAACTCCCACCAATTTGAACGTAACTTATCCGGGCCCACTGGTGGCCAGTGCGGTTTATAATATAAGCATCTCGGCCAGCAATACTGCGGGATTGATTTCCACTGCCACCGTCAGCTTTGATACTTTCCCCACCAATTGTTTTATCGTCTCGTCTGAGGATTACGACTTCACGAATGGCATGTTTTTTGAAAACCCGATCCCGACCTCTACACCTCAGCCCGATAGTTATACGGGACTGGGCTCGACTTGGGGAGTGGACCAGGACACCTATGGCGCAGTGGGAGCCTTGCCGTCGGGCGCCCAGCAACTGGTGCGGGCGGATGGTTGCGTGGCTTTTCAAGCGACAGGCGACACACCATTGCCGCTCTATGCGGCTCAAAACGACCCCAATGTTTATAGTGTCGCCATAGCCTATAACAATGGCGGCAATTGGGAAAATTACACCCGGGTTTATCCAACCAACTATTATGCGGTGTATGCGCGCATGTCGGGCGAGACTGTGGCCGAGGAATACCTCAACCTGTTGACCAGCGGGTATGGCACGGCCACTCAAACAACCAATAATCTCGGCGTGTTTTATGATCCGAACGCCCTAGGTTATCACACTTATAAGTGGGTGCCTCTGACTTATAGTGCCATTAGCGGCAGTCAAATAGTGACGGTGCACCTGCCACCGGGCACGAATACACTGCAATTGCTCAGTGTCGGCTGTAACTTTGAATTCTTCATGTTAGTTCCATTTGTCGGAGGAGTACCTCCGTTCTTCAGCAACCTGAGTCTGTCGGCGCAACCTAGTTTTCTGAGTGGTATTACGAACATCACCTGCACGGTCTATTCAGTGGTAACTAACATTCTGGCAAACCAAATTTACGCGTATTTGGACGGGCAGAATGTCTCGTCAACCGCAACCTATACTCCGGCGGGCAGCGCGGCATACGGGGTCACGAATTGGACGGTGAGTGTTCCGTTGCCGCCAGGTCAACAAATTCATACCTTCTACCTCAGCGCCGTGGATGCCGCTGGATTGTCCAACAGCATCCCGCTGGTCACTTTTGACACCTTCAGCCAAAGCAACTTCATGATTGAAGCGGAAGACTTTGACTTCAATGGTGGTCAGTTTATTACCAACCCAATTCCGACCGGGGCTTATGTCAACGGCGCGTATCCGATCTATGCTGTCAGCGCAGTGAACAGTTATTTCTACTATCCCGAGGCTGATTCGGGCAATGAAGCCATTGTTGGCGTTGATTTGACCACTGTTACCACCGATGCCGCCGAGACCTTCATTTACCGACCGGTGGAGAGCGCTGGCACGCAGGTTGCCACTGATTTCCTCCGTGGGAAGTTTTATGTTACCAATGGTGCCACAGTAACAACCTTTAACGACTTCAACCTGGGCTGGTGGGATCCGGGACAATGGGTTAATTATACTCGGGTCTTCCCCACGAATACATATAATGTCTATGGCCGCCTGGCATCAGGTGGAGCGTATTCCGGGCTTTCCTTGAGTTTGGTGACCAACGGGGTGGGGACGTCAAACCAATTGACCAGGCTTTTGGGCACGTTTAGCGATCCCAACGCCAACGGCTGGCAAGTCTGGGACTGGGTGCCATTGTTGGCTACCAATGGCCAGAAGGCGGTGGTTTCTCTGGGCGGAGTGGAAACGTTACAGGCGAACAATACCACTGCGGTGGACGTCAATGCAAACTACTATATGTTTGTGCCAGCCGTCGTTGCCCCGCAAGCGGTGCATCTGAGCGTCTCAAGAACTGGAAGCACCATTTCGATCCAGTTCCCAACTCAAAGTGGATTCAGCTATACGGTGCTCTACAGTGGCAGCTTG
>Ga0181539_1001174_pt1 | contig 29888 bp, 28 predicted proteins | sample PEATcosm2014_Bin_46_FD_119767 | JGI IMG/M metagenome (GOLD analysis project Ga0181539, IMG submission 119767) | Peatland microbial communities from MTU Mesocosm Facility, Houghton, MI, USA - PEATcosm2014_Bin23_60_metaG | ecosystem: Environmental > Terrestrial > Soil > Wetlands > Peat | place... | reverse complement strand
TTTCAAATAAATATAAGGGAGACCCTCGGTTTCAACTGCTCGACACAGAAGCCGCCGAATTGGCGGCGCCCCGTTGGCTGCGTTTTTTGGGAGCAGTACCATCCAAGTATTATTTACTGGGGGCGCCGGTGGTTTTTTCATTGGCCTGGACCGGAGGGCTTGTTTACATTATTTTGAAACAGGGCGGGTCCCAGTGAACTGAACGCCTGGCGTTGCGCTCAATTTTAGCGCGCCCTTGAGGCCGTTTCTTATTTGGAGGAAACCAATGAGCAGGTTATTCGAAAGCAGCACGATTAATGGGATGCAGTTGTCGAATCGGTTCGTCAGGTCGGCGACTTGGGAGGGCCTGGCTGGAGAGGATGGAGCGGTTACTCCGAGGCTGATAAAAATGATGGCCGAACTTGCCGGCGGCGGTGTAGGGTTGATTATCACAAGTCACGCCTACGTGCGGCCTGATGGGCAGGCGGGCCCATGGCAGCTTGGCATCTATAAGGACGAACTAATCGGCGGACTTCAAAAAATGACGGCCGCAGTTCATCAGGCGGGCGGCAGGATAGTAGCGCAACTGGCCCATGCCGGTCACTTCGCAGCAGAAAAGCTGACAGGGCAATCTCCGCTCGTTGTCTCAAATTATGAGGGGCTGGCCCGATCGCCGCGAAGAGAGATTTCGGCGGGCGATATTCGAGAAATCGTTAAAGCCTTTGCCGAAGCGGCCGGAAGAGCCAGGGAGGCAGGCTTTGACGGGGTGCAGATTCACTCCGCCCATGGCTATCTTCTCAACCAGTTCCTCTCCCCCATATTCAACAGGCGCCGGGATGAATACGGCGGGAGCGTGGTCAATCGGGCCCGGATTCATCTTGAGATCTACCATGCCATCCGAGGGGCCGCAGGCAACTCCTTCCCAGTGTTGATCAAAATGAACTGCAAGGATTTCAGCGAGAACGGACTGAGTCTGGACGACTCCGTTCAAGCGGCGGGTCTTCTGGCCGATGCCGGCCTGGATGCCATCGAGGTGAGCGGGGGACTTCTCACGGGAGGAAAACTGTCTCCCAGCCGCCCCGGAATCGATTCCGAGGAGAAGGAAGCCTATTTTTCGGAAGAAGCCCGGGCTTTCAGAAAGGCAATCCACATCCCGTTGATCCTGGTGGGCGGCATCAGGTCATTTGAAGTCGCCGAGCGGTTGGTGCAAGATGGACTGGCTGACTACATTTCCATGAGCCGCCCATTTATCAGGGAACCGGATCTGATCAGGCGCTGGAAAGACGGGGATCGCCGCCGGGCCGAATGCCTGTCGGATAATCTCTGCTTCAAACCGGGGGTTGAAGGCGAGGGGATCTATTGCGTTACCGCGAAGCGTGAACGAGGGCGAAACAGGTAATCGCCTTGAGTTCACCCTGTGAGACGAGGCCAGTGTCAGTCCGGATTCTTTACCGCAGCATCTACCTCCGCGATTGCGGCTGCGCTGGGTGCGGCGTCAGGGGAAGCGGTTTTTCTTCTTGCCGTTGACCAACTCTTCTCCTTCGCCGGGAAAAATCAGGCACTCCGGATCGAAGCCGTTCCCGGCGGGGCTTTGAGCGCTTGTTCTCCGTGATTTGGGCCAGGTTCCGGCCACGGGCTCCGGGCCTTCCAGAGCGGCCGGCCCCGGAGCCGTATCCACCAGCCTGGGATCGGCCCCCAGATCGACTCCCTCCACAGCTGCGCTGAATTCTATTGGAATGCCGTTCGGGTCAAAGGAGTAGATCGAGTGGATAATGCCGTGATCGATCACATCGGAAACCCAGAAACCGGCGGCATCGAGGGTTTCGCGCAGCGCGCAGAGCGACTCGTCGTCTTCGACCCTAAAAGAGACATGGTCAAAAACCATGGGGCCCGATACGGGGATGCCGTGATCTTTTTCCGCAACAGGCTCGACATTTGGCCATTCGAAAAAGACGACATAATTTTGCGGACAGATTTCGAAAAAATAGAGTTTGTATCCCTTTTTGCCGAGTCCCCCCACCAGCCTCATGCCGAGCAGATCGCGCCAGAAGCGGATAGTGCCCTCCATGTCCCTGGTGGCCATAGCCAGGTGGTGAATGCCTTTTAGCCGCACGCTTTAACCCTTTCGCGGGAAAACCCCGGCAGTTACCGGTTCATCAGCTCAATTGGTAACACACAGGGGAAAAAACCTCAACTTTTCGCAGCACGCGACCCCGACGGCAAAAGAAAGATACGAAGAATCGGGGAATAGAGGGCAGACTCTTGCTAAGCACTTTTAGGCACTGGAAAAACTCACCTTTATTACGTACACTGTACCATCCGGCGTCACCGTGAGAGCGGGCGCCGGCTATCTGGCGCCGGTGGTGAAACTCAGAACAGGGGGAGTCTGTTCCATCATTGTCCAGACCGTTGCAGAGTTCCTGGCCGCATTATAAGTGGGGCCGGGATTGTTGGCTAAAGCCGTTTTCGAGGCCAAATTCCGTTTCGGGTGCGGACCGGGTCGGACCGGGTCGGACCGGTCGGACCAGGCTAATTGTTGTTCTATAACGTTGAATGTCCTCAAGAAGCTCCTGCTTCCGGCTGTAGTAGTGTCAGTCCATTTGCCGTCACGGGTATTCCGGTTTCCGGCCAAAATGTGTTCCACCCGGTCTCGGTGGTACTTTTGCAATACCGCGATGGAGTCCAATCGGAGTAGCTCCATCAGAAGATGATGGTCCAACAAGGTGTGGATTTTCTTTGTTCTTTTCACTGCTGACGCGCAATCCATTGAAATCTTGTCAAGCATTTGTCCGTACGTTATTGTGCACTCTGCGGCCTGTGCGCCTGTGCGGTTAATTCGAGTCCTGGTGAACCGATCCCTGGCTCACAGTTTCCATTGAGCATTCCGCTGAGGGGAAAAATCAAATTGACCATGCAGCAGATTAGAAATTTCAGCATTATTGCCCACATCGATCATGGCAAATCCACCCTGGCCGACCGTCTGATTCAGCACGCCGGCCTGGTTAATGACCGGGAGTTTCGCGACCAAATCCTTGATAACATGGATATTGAAAGGGAGAGAGGCATTACCATCAAAAGCCAGACCGTGCTGCTCCCATACACAAGCCGATCCGGTGAGGTGTTCGATCTCAATCTTATCGATACTCCGGGTCACGCGGATTTCTCTTACGAAGTATCCCGCGCGTTGGCTTCGTGCGAGGGTGTCCTCCTTCTTGTGGACGCTTCTCAGGGAGTTCAGGCGCAGACGATAGCCAATCTATATGCAGCCATGGAGCATGACCTCAGCATTGTCCCGGTGATCAACAAGATCGACCTGCCTTCGGCCGATATTGGCAGGGTCAAAGAACAGATAGAACATGATCTTGGACTTGAACCGGACCATGCCCTCCTGTGCTCCGCGAAGGAAGGGACCGGGGTTGAAGATGTTTTCGAGGCTATCGTAAATCGCATTCCGCCGCCGTCGGGAAATGCTGAGAAGCCTCTTGCAGCGCTGATCTTCGATGCTCACTATGACCCTTTCCGGGGCGCCATTGTGAGCTGCCGTGTCTTTGACGGCGCACTTCGGCCTGGAGACATCATCCGCCTCATGTTTAACGGAGCAACTCACAAGGTGGAAGAGGTGGGTGTCTTCCGCTTGAACAGGGAGTCTCGGGGAGAACTTTCGGCGGGTTCCGTGGGGTACGTGATTGCAGGGATAAAGTCCGTGGCCGATATCAGAATCGGCGATACGATAACGCTGGACTCCAATCCCGTTTCATCTCCACTGCCCGGATTCAAGAATATAAAGCCTGTGGTCTTTTCTTCTCTCTACCCCATATCTTCCGATGATTATCCATCTCTTCTGGATTCGCTCGAAAAGTACAAGCTCAATGACGCCGCACTGGTCTATCAGAAAGATACCTCCGTAGCCCTCGGCCAGGGATTCCGTTGCGGCTTTCTTGGGCTTCTTCACCTGGAGATTGTCCAGGAGCGGCTGGAGCGTGAGTTCGATCAGTCCATTATCATGACGGCGCCGAGTGTTCAGTACCAGTTTACACTGCTCGATGGCGCTACCCTCACCGTTGAAAATCCCCAGTATTATCCGGACCCCACCGTTATAAAAAGTTCTGCGGAACCATTTATACGGGCCGCGATTATCCTTCCCGAGCGCTACATGGGCGCGGTAATGAAATTGTGCCTGGATCGCCGGGGAGCCAATCCAAGGATCACCTATCCGACCCCGGGCCGTGTTGAAATCACCTTCGATATGCCTCTTGCCGAGGTCGTCTTCGACTTCTACGACAGGCTGAAGACGGTCACCCAAGGATACGGCTCATTTGACTACGAGCTGATCGAATACCGGCAGAGCGACCTGGTAAAGCTCGATATTCTGGTGAACTCAGAAAGGGTTGACGCCCTATCTATTATTGTACACCGTGAACGTGCAAGGGAGTGGGGTGTGCAGGTCTGCGACCGTCTTAAGGAGGAAATACCCAGACACAGCTTCAAAATCGCCATTCAGGGCGCCATCGGGGGAAAGATAATCTCTCGTTCCACCATTTCGCCCTTCAGAAAAGATGTAACGGCCAAATGCTATGGTGGGGATATCACCCGGAAGCGCAAACTTCTTGAAAAGCAGAAGAAAGGCAAGAAGAGGATGAAAATGGTGGGCTCCGTTATGATCCCTCAGAGCGCATTTGTTTCCGTGCTGAAAGCCAAAGATGAATAAAGAAAAACAGCCCGGACTCTACATTCACATCCCATTCTGCCGCTCAAAGTGCCTCTATTGCGACTTTTACTCCGTTGCTTCCCGTGCTGCAATCCCGGCATGGCTGAAAGCCGTTCAAAGGGAAGTACTCCTGTACAAGGACAGGTTCCACGATTTTGACTCACTCTATCTCGGGGGCGGCACCCCTACAATTCTTGGTGAAAGAGAACTCGCCGGGCTGCTGGAGTGCCTCCATAAGCATTTTACCTTTTGTCCCGAATCGGAGATGACCATAGAAGCCAATCCCGACGGCCTGTCCAGGGATAAACTCAAAGTCATCGGAAGTCTGGGCATTAACCGCATCAGTCTTGGTGTTCAATCCTTTGACGACAGGGACCTCAAATACCTGGGAAGAAGCCACGATTCCAGGCAGGCGCTCAAATCGCTCGACATGGTCCGTTCCTGCGGGTTTGCCGATCTTGGAGCAGACCTTATGTACGGGCTGGAAACTCAGAGCATACAAGGATGGAGAAGGACACTGGAGAAAATCCTTGAATTCAGGCCCGAACATATTTCATGTTACCAGATGACCTTCGAGAAGGGCGCCCCGTTATGGAAGATGAAAGCAGCCGGCCTGGTTCGATCCATCGGAGAAAAGCTGGAAAGTGCATTTTTCATTTGGACTTCCCGCTATCTCGAGAAGCACGCCTATCAACATTACGAAATATCCAACTTTGCTCGAAGCCCGGAATTCATGTGCCGTCATAACCGAAAATACTGGAGCCATATTCCTTACCTGGGCTTGGGTCCATCTGCCCATTCCTTCCAGGCCGGGAGCAGATGGTGGAACGTTAGATCAATCAGGAAATACTGCCGGCTCCTTGCGGAGGGAAAGGCGCCGGTCGAGGGCGCCGAGGTACTTTCCGAAGAGCAGCTCGACCTTGAAACCCTTGACCTTGGCTTAAGGACAAGCGCCGGCGTCGATCTTCATGCACTCGGAGACAGATTGATAATGGATGAGGCTTTGGCAGAGTTGCAGAAATCGGGTCTGGTAAAAGTGACAAACGGGAGAATCCAGCCCTCCCTCAAGGGTTTCCTTGTGGCCGACAGCCTTCCCCTTATGCTTTGCAGTTAATTTTAATTCCCGTTGTAAAAAAAGCAGGCCAAAAAACCTCGAGCGAATAAGCCCTTGACTTTATAGCAAATTCACTATAACTTGTTGGAGTGTTAGCATTTGGATGATTTTCAAACGCCTGTACTGAGGCCTCTTGTCTGGATGGGAAACTCGAAAAAGAACATTCGGGACTTTCCGTTGGGGGCGCAAAAGCTCATTGGCGATGAGCTGTAATTTATCCAATTTGGCGGAATGCCAAAGGATGCCAAGCCGTTCAAGAGGGTTGGCAGCGGCGTTTTTGAGATTGCCCTGAAGTACGATAAGGATGTTTACCGCACGGTGATCGCGGTCCAACTTGGGACGAAGATATACGTTCTTCACGCCTTTCAGAAAAAATCCGCGAAAGGCGTTGCAACGCCACAACATGACATTGATTTGATTAAGCAGAGATACGCGGAAGCAAGGGAGCTTGCGAAAAATGAGCGATAGCGATCAAGCCAAAATTAAGTTTGAAGAAGGTTCCGGGAATATCTTCGCAGACTTGGGCCTTGAGGGTGCGGACGAGCTTTTTGCGCGGGTGCAACTGGGTTTTCATGTCTATAAGATCCTAAAAGACAAGAAACTCAAACAGCGTGAAATTGCCACGCTGCTCGGCATCGCGCAACCCGACGTGTCGCATCTGATGAACGGCCATTTTAACCGTTTTACCACCGACAAGCTGCTCGATTTTTTTAAGCGGCTTGACCGGAAAGTCACCATCCGGATCAGCCCGCACAGGCGAGGGGAGCCCTATCAAGAAATTGGCCTTGCCCCGTGAGCACGTAGCCTGGTGAGCCAACGGGAAAGAGGCGAGAAACAGCCGCGCGGACCTTCTCTTAAGCTGTCGGCCCTGGTGCGGAAAATTGGTCAATCTTCGCGCCCTGACGCCCTTCGACAGGCTCAGGACCGGTCCTTCGCGTGGACAATTTCCGTACTGAGTTGGGTGCGGGCGACGGGTGAGAAACGTGCGCGCCCCCTCTGATTGTGCAAGAAAATGTGCACACCCCAAAGAACGATTAGCTGTTGAAATCCCTTTTGAGTCGTGTTATTGAGGCGTTTCGTGTAATTGCTGCCCAGGATGCCGGTTGTTCAATAACTTTCAGGCTGTTCAGTGCTGGTCCGCTCAATCCCGGGAATATATTTAAATTCCCCGCCGCTCCTTCTCCGGCTTACACTATCGGCTATCCTAATAAAATAACCAGACATAAAGGGTCTATTTCCCGCACCGGCGCGGGAGGCCTCAGGTAAAACATGGGCATTGAACAACGTCTTGTGCAAAACAAAAAAAGGCTCCTCCGGCAATGGTTCGATATGCTGGCGGGGACTTATCCGCTTGAAACGGTACGGTTGCTGAAAAAGGAGACCAACCAGTTCGCCAATCCGGTTGGACAAACTTTTCTGGTCGCAATCGGCGAGATTATCGATGAATTTTTCGCTCAAAACAGCGCGGAGGCCATGGCGCCCCTGCTCGATAAGGTGATCAGGATCAGGGCGATCCAGGATTTTTCCCCATCGAGTTCTATTTCCTTCATTTTCGGTTTGAAAACGATAGCCCGGGTGTTGCTCGAAGAGGATTTGGCCGCAGGCGTGGTGAGCAGGGAAGAGTTGTCCGATTTCGACCGAAAAGTGGACGGTCTGGCCCTGTGTGCGTTCGACGTCTACATGCGGTGTCGTGAAAATCTTTTCGAAGTAAGGATGACCGAGGTAAAGAACAGGACGCACAGGCTTCTCAGGATGGCCGAGATCATTGCCGAACCAGGAGCGGGAAGCGAGTAGCGGGAGCAGGAATGGTTCTTGCCGCCCGGGTCTTTTGCTTCCATGTTGCTGCTCCCTGCTGTTGAGTTTTTATAGGAGGTTGTGTAAATGGGCATCTGGTTTTCCCTAGCTGCAGTCGTTGCGCTCGTTTTGGCTTCTTTTCTGGGGGTCAGGGCGGCCGGACTCAATTACTTCTTCGGCGTGACCGTGCCGTACATAGCTATCTTCGCTTTTCTGGGCGGGGTCATTTTCAGGATCCTGAGGTGGGCGCGCTCGCCCGTTCCATTCTGTATCCCGACGACGGCCGGCCAGCAGAAGTCCCTGTCCTGGATACCCCAGAGCAAGTTCGACAATCCTGCGACCAAGAAGCAGGCCGTGGTCAGGATGATCCTGGAAGTGCTCGTTTTCCGCTCGCTTTTCAGGAACACCAAATTCGAGATGCAAAAAGGACCCAAAGTCTTCTACCAGTGGGAAAAATGGCTCTGGCTGGCAGGGCTTGCCTTCCACTACTGCTTCCTGGTCATCCTGATAAGGCATCTGCGCTTTTTCACCGAACCGGTGCCCTTTTTCGTCCATGACATTGAAAGACTTGACGGGTTTTTCCAGGTGGGGCTTCCCGGCCTCTACATCACCGATCTGATTTTTATGGCCTCGGTCACCTACCTGCTGATTAGAAGGCTCATCGTTCCGCAGGTGCGCTACATATCGCTTCCGCAGGATTTCTTTCCGCTTTTTCTGATTCTTGCAATCGGAACAACGGGCATTCTTACCCGCTATTTCATCAAGGTCGACCTGATCAAGGTCAAGCAACTCGCCATGGGACTTATTTCCTTTAAGCCGATCGCACCGGAAGGGATCGGGTCCGTTTTCTTCATCCATCTTTTCCTGGTAAGCGTGCTGTTTGCCTACTTTCCTTTCAGCAAGCTGATGCACGCCGGCGGCGTCCTGCTCAGCCCAACGCGCAATCTTCCCAACGACAGCCGCATTAGACGCCACGTAAATCCCTGGAACTACCCGGTGAAAGTACATACTTACGCGCAGTATGAAGACCATTTCAGGGAAAAGATGATCGAGGCCGGATTGCCGGTGGAAAAAGAATTGGACGAAGCCGCAGTTACGGCCAAAGATTGATGAACTCGCAGGTCGAGAGTCGAGGGTCCGGGGTCCAGAGGCAAGGACCCGTGACCCCCGGACCGATAACCCTACCAAGGAGTTATTTGAGCAATGGCTAAGGCCCCCAAACCAAACGAACTCGTAATAGAGCATGGGTTTCCCAAAACGGGATGGATGGACACCCCGGCCGTTTTCAGGCCTGGAAACTTCAGCTATCCGGGAAAGGCGAAAAACCTGCAAGCCGTCGGACTTCCAAACCCCAGGGAATGGTCTCCGCTCGATGAAGACTGGAAACTGCCCTCCAATTGGAAACAGATTATCCTGGAAGGCATCCGGGAACGCCTTGACAAATTCCGCTCGCTCAAGATTTTCATGGACATATGCGTGCGCTGCGGCGCCTGCGCCGACAAGTGCCATTTCTATTTGGGCTCGGGCGACCCGAAGAACATGCCCGTGCTCAGGGCCGAACTGCTGAGGTCGGTCTATCGCAAGGATTTCTCTCTTGCCGGCAGGCTGATGGGCGAAATGGTGGGCGCCCGCGAACTCACCGAGGACGTGGTAAAAGAATGGTTCATGTACTTTTTCCAGTGCACGGAATGCCGCCGCTGCTCGCTTTTCTGTCCCTACGGGATCGATACGGCGGAGATTACCATGATGGGCCGTGAACTTTTGAACCTGATCGGCCTGAACATCGAATGGGTCATCGGCCCCGTGGCCAATTGCTACAATAACGGAAACCACCTCGGGATTCAGCCGCACGCCTTCAAGGACATGATCGAGTTTTTCGTGGATGAAATCGAGGCTGTAAACGGTATCCGGTGCGAGCCGACTTTCAACCGCAAGGGGGCCGAGATCCTGTTCATCACTCCTTCGGGCGACGTTTTCGCAGACCCCGGCACCTATACTCTGATGGGCTACCTGATGCTTTTCCATGAGATCGGGCTCGATTACACGTGGAGCACCTACGCCTCCGAGGGCGGAAACTTCGGCATGTTCACCTCCCACGAGATGATGAAGCGCCTGAACGCCAAGATGTACGCGGAGGCCAAAAGGCTCGGCGTAAAATACATCATCGGCGGCGAGTGCGGCCACATGTGGCGCGTTATAAATCAGTACATGGACACGATGAACGGCCCCGCTGACTTTCTGGAAGTGCCGGTGTCCCCCGTTACGGGCACAAGGTTCGACAACGCTGCGTCTACGAAGATGATACACATCGTCGAGTTTACCGCCGACTTGATCAAAAACGGCAAGCTGAAGCTCGACCCGAGCCGAAACGACAACCTGGTCATGACCTACCATGATTCCTGCAACACTTCGCGCGGTATGGGCTTTTTCGAGGAGCCGCGCTACGTGATCAAAAACGTCTGCAATAATTTCCATGAGATGCCGCCCGAGACCATCCGGGAGCAGACTTACTGCTGCGGGTCGGGATCGGGCTTAAACAACGATGAGTTCATGGAAATGAGAATGCGGGGCGGGTTGCCTCGTGCTAACGCGGTGCGCTACGTACACGACAAGTTCGGCGTAAACGCGCTTTCGTGCATTTGCGCCATCGACCGCGCGGTGCTTACCGCCCTGATGGATTACTGGGTGCCCGATGTTACCGTGTACGGAGTTCACGAACTGGTAAGCAACGCCCTCGTGATGGAAGGCGAAACCGAGAGGACCACCGACCTGCGCGGCGAGCCTCTGCCCGGAATGGAGGAGGATAGCGAGAATGAAGCTGTATGATGGGAAATATATCCTTGTCGGCCTGGTCATTTTCATCGTGCTGGCAACCTTCCCGGTGTGGTTCAATCATGGCAGGGCCGCTCCACCGCCGGAGCCCAAGCTGGATACCCCGGTCATAGCCCAGATGATCACAAAGCAGTGCGTTCTGCCCAAGGAAGAAATGATCACAGGGCATATGAAGCTTTTGAACGACTGGAGGACGGAGGTCGTCCGAAACGGCAAGAGAATGTATGTGGCAAGCGACGGCAAGACCTATGAAATGAGTCTCCAGAACGAGTGCATGAAGTGTCACTCCAATAAGTCTCAATTCTGCGACCAGTGCCATAACTACGCCGGACTGCAAAAGGACTCCGACCCCTATTGCTGGAATTGCCACATTCCTCCAAAGGAGAGCAAGTAATGGAAACTGGCAGAAGAAATTTTCTGAAAATCGGCGGCATTTGCGCTCTGGGGCTTGGGTCTTTGCGGGTAGTCAACGCGTTGGGCAAAACGGAGACCCCCCCTAAATTCATGGCAAACCTCCAGGGACTCAGCGCGAAGCGATGGGCCATGGCGATCGATATGAAGAAGTGCTGGGAAAAAGGACCTCCCGGCTGTACGGATTGCGTGCTTGCCTGCCACTCGACCCACAATGTTCCGGATATCGGGACCCAAAAAGAAGAGATCAAGTGGATCTGGGAAGAAAAATATGAGAACGCCTTCCCTGGGCAGCAAAGCGGTATGGAGCCTGAAGCCATAAGGGAAAAGCCCTTCATGGTTTTGTGCAATCACTGCAAGAATGCCCCCTGCACGCGGGTTTGCCCTACCCAGGCCACCTTCAAAAGGGCCGATGGAATCACGATGATGGACTTCCACCGCTGCATCGGCTGCCGGTATTGCATGGCCGGTTGCCCCTTCGGCGCCAGGAGCTTTAATTTCAGAGACCCGCGCCCCTATATCAAGACGGAACTTAACCCCACTTTCCCGACCAGGGACCGGGGGGTTGTCGAGAAGTGCAACTTCTGCGAAGAACGGCTTGGGGCAGGAAAAATGCCGGCGTGTGTCGAGGCGTGCAAGTGCAAGGCCCTCAGCTTCGGCGACCTTGAGGACCCGGGCTCCGAGGTGCGAAAAGCCCTTGGTTCGCAATATTCAATAAGGCGCAAACCCGAGCTGGGGACAGAACCCGGCGTTTACTACATAATCTAGAGGAAGCGGGAAGCAGGAAGCGGGAAGCATGAATAATTTCTTGCTCCGTGCTCCGTGCTTCCTGCTCCCGATCTTAAGGGGTGGGATATGCTTGAAAGAGCACTTACTGGAGGCACAAGATACAAAAAGCTGCTTGGGGTCCTGCTCGTCTTTATGGGGCTTGGTTTTGCGGCTTACCTCACTCAGTGGAACCGGGGTCTTACGATCACCGGTTTGAGCAGGGACGTTTCCTGGGGACTCTACATCGCCCAGTTTACTTTTCTGGTCGGCGTCGCGGCCTCAGCGGTCATGGTCGTGCTTCCCTATTACCTGCACGACGTGAAGGCGTTCGGAAAAATCACCATTCTGGGCGAGTTTCTGGCCATAGCTTCGGTCACCATGTGTCTTCTGTTTATCTTTGTCGATCTTGGCAAGCCGATGCGCATTTTGAATGTCCTGATCTATCCGACGTTCAATTCGGTCCTTTTCTGGGACATGATCGTTTTAAACGGCTACCTGCTGCTGAACCTGCTCATAGGCTGGAACGTCCTCGAGGCGGAACGTAAGGGGACTCATTATCCCAAATGGGTAAAGCCGCTCATCTACATTTCGATCCCCTGGGCCGTCAGCATTCACACGGTCACGGCCTTTCTCTACGCAGGCCTGCCCGCAAGGGAGTACTGGCTGACCGCCATCATGGCCGCCCGCTTTCTTGCCTCGGCCTTTTGCTCCGGTCCTGCGCTTTTGATCATGCTTTCCTACCTGGTGAAAAAATACTCCAGGTTCGATCCGGGAAAGGAAGCCATAGACAAGCTGGCAACGATCATGACTTACGCTATGCTGATAAGCGTTTTCTTCGTCGGCCTGGAGTTCTTTACGGCGTTTTACAGCAATATTCCAAGCCATATGGACGCGCTCAGGTACCTGTTCGTTGGCCTTGAAGGTCACCACAATCTGGTCCCGTTTATGTGGCTTTTTGCCATACTGGCCGTAGCCGGGGTTGCGCTGCTTCTCCACCCGGATGTGCGCAAGAACGAAAAAATGCTCCTTGCCGCAGCCGCCTGCGTCTTCTTTTCCATGTATATCGAAAAAGGCGTCGGGCTGATCGTGGCCGGTTTCATTCCAAACCCCTTCGACAAGGTTCGCGAATACTCGCCGAGCATCCCGGAGATAATGATCGTGCTCGGGATCTGGGCAACGGGTTTCTTCGTTCTGAGCGTGCTCTACAAAATTGCCATTTCGGTCAAAGAAGAGGTAGGGGCATAGAATGTGTTAGGATTGGGGCGGTGGGACCGCCGCCTCTGCGAGCGTCTGATCTGGCTTGAGTCTGTGAGCCGACTGGATGAGTAGATCATGGATAATTAGGTCGCAAAGCCCGTGCCGGGCGGCACGGGCTTTGCCGTTTGCGCGCCCGGTGCGGCTCTGTGCCGGGTCGTCGGTCCCGCCGGTGAAATTAACCCCTTATGGTTTCGTTTATGAGGAAGCATTCGAGGTAAGACGGCGCCTCGGAGATTAATTTTTCAATCCTCAAACAGTTTTAATTCCTCAGTTCATTTCAAAAAATTATCCTCAATTTTTTCTAAGATCATGCCGATTCAACGTATATCTTAATATGTCTCTCCGGCCCGGATCGGACTCCGGCGCAAAGACCTTACGGCAGAAGGGAGCCTGAGCATGGAAGAACTCATGCGGTTTGACGGTGCGGCAAAAAAAATGGCAGGCAATCAGCTCCATCGTGAAGCTAAAGAACGGGACCCGCTCGTCGATGCAGACGTCCACACACGGATAAGAATTCCTTTCAGGATAGACGATGCACTAATGGTGCGCTCCCTCACCTACTCGGCTCAAATGGCCAGAACAAGGATTATAGGCGCGATGCACGGCAAATACATCCTGATCATAGAGCCGAGTGCAAAGATAAACGACAGGATTTCGGTTACTTTCGACGGGGACTTTTTGTGTTCCTATTTCAACAATGGCTTTATGCATATATTCCACAGCAGATACCTAAAACACCTGACAGAAGATGTCGTTTGCATAGACTATCCAACAAAAGTGGAAGTCCATCAGATCAGGAAGTATCGCAGGATCAGGGTCAACATCGAAACGGAATGCACTGTTTGCGGTACTGCTGATGTGTTCTACGCAAAGATGGCGGACATTAGTCAGGGCGGGTGCCGCCTGATCCTGAATGAAAGCGCCCGCATTGTAAAAGGAACCAACCTCTCCCTGACATTCAATCTTCCGAACGAGGCCTTCGTAAGCGGACTTCAAACGAAGGTTGCAGGCATCAACGGCACCGAAGACAGTAAAGCAACAGAACTCGGGGTAGCCTTTAGCGGTCCGGAGAGCGAGCTTTCAAAGCTTTCGAATTTCTGCGATTATTGCATGTACTTCGACCTGGAAGAACCCCCCAGGCAAGTTTGAACCAGGGATTATCGGTGGTTCAAGCGTCCAGCCGTGGTTAACTTCGATCTATAAGGTATACGGTTATTTTGAAGTTTGCGGCAGAGCTGCCAGTGTGCGCTTCCCTCAATGTTTCAGCGTGAAACAGGCCACCCGCGCCAGCCCACCGCGACTGAAAGACGCAGTCCAATGTGGGCCGGCGTGACCGGGGTCCATCCGGAAACTCCGGGTGTGACACCGGCAATTTTCGATTCGGAAAGGGCCTTTTCCGGACGCAAACCTGAGCAAGAGGGTTTTTGGAAATGAATGGCAAGGTAAAATGGTTCAGTGATCAGAAGGGCTACGGATTTATCGCGGATGATTCCGGGAAAGAATATTTTGTTCACCACAGCGCCATAGAAGGCCAAGGCTTTAAGAGTCTGCATGAAGGCGAGAGTGTGAGCTTCGAAGTCGAACAGGGGACCAAGGGACCCCAAGCGGTTCGCGTAAAGAAGGCGGCCGACTGAAAAATCGCGCAGATGAATGGGTGAATCGGCGAGTCTGTCTAACCCTTTCGCCTACTGCACGATCAGAGTGTTCTATTCACCCCGGCGCGTACGGATGGGCAGAAGTGTACGCCGGTCTTCACCGGCCGTGAAATGATCCAGCGCATAGACAACGAGATTGCCTGTCTCAAGGATCTTAAGCCTGCCGTCCTACTTACCGGGCCGTACCTGACTATCCCGGTTACTTGCAGGATTCTTCAGACTCCACTCGTTTGGGTCATTCAATCGACCGGGCTCCCTGACTTCTTTCGCCATGGCGCGGGTATGACGGATGACATCAGGCTAGCTCCGCTCAGAGCGGTCGCCGGCTGGTCCGTGATGTAATTTATTAACTTGAGGGCAAGCCTCTCATCTAGTTCGCCATGGGAAGCTCCGGCACGCCTTATACCAAGGATCGTCGAGAGCTTCGAAGGCAAGCCATACCGCGTGATCGCTCCCGCAAAATTTCACCTTGGACTGGTCCCCGAAGTCCGTGTTCCGTCGAACTTCCTCGTCACGGATTGGGTCCCGGCGCTTCAGGTCAATCAGATGGCCGACCTTGCAGTTGTGTTAGAAGTTGATGCATGACCGGCAGGCAAAGGCCAAAGCGGCTGCATTCGCCAAAGTCATCGCGCAGAGGTTCCTAAACGCGAGCCTTGGCCTTGCAGATCGCGTTGTTTACTGTATAGTCTCGCTTAAGATGATCTTTTTGTGGAGCATATGTGAAAAAGGTTCTGACTATAATTCAGCTCGCAATTATTTCCGGTCTCATTATTTATGGCACGATATGCCTTTATAAGGGCGACTTTGTAGGGGCCTACGCGGCCTTCCCTGTTCTGCTTGTCTATTACGTCTGGTTCGTGGCCAGGAGACGCCGGCAAAATCCGGAAAAATCCGACGACCAGTAAACCATTGAGTTTAGGTTTATGCAGCTATGCGAATCAGCAGGCGGGTTAAATTAATCGTTATCTGTGCGGCTTTGGCTTTTGCGGTTTCACGCTGCGTCAGGCCCCTTTTTCGCCAAAGGATCCATCCTCCGAGTGTCCCGAAGGCATCGCTTGCACAAGAGACCTCCGCCGGAAGATACGCCGGAATTCCAATAAATTATCGGTGAGAATGGAAAAACTTGATTCGGGGTGGAAAATGGTCCAAATAAAAGGGCTTGGGCAGATGTCACCTCTTCCCCCCCCGGGCGAGGACACGCTTTCTCCGTGACGCATGTGATTTTTTGGTTTTCGCGCTATTGTTTTTCATATAGAGTTCGGGCGCGGATCGGGGGGATACTGTCGCAGGGGCCCCCTGAGCCTTTTATTTACTGATTTAGAGGTGTTTTTATGAAAGTCTGTATCGGAGCGGATCACGCCGGTTTCGCATTGAAGGAGCTTGTCGCTTCCTCTCTGCGAGAGACGGACATAGAGGTAACGGACGTTGGTACGAACAGTCCCGATTCGGTCGATTACCCGGTCTATGCCCTTCGAGTTGCGCGCGCGGTGGAAAGGGGACAGGCGGACCGGGGCATCCTGGTGTGCGGCAGCGGGACCGGGATGTGCATAGCGGCTAACCGGATCCCCGGAGTGCGGGCAGTGAACGGACACGAGCCGTTCGAGGCGCGCATGAGCCGGCGTCACAATGACAGCAATGTTTTGTGCCTTGGGTCCCGTTTTATCGGCGTTGACCTGGCCCTTGAAATAGTGCGTGAGTGGATAAAGGAGCCTTTCGAAGGCGGCCGCCATAAGAGGCGCATCGACCTGATCGATAACCCAAAGGCCGAATGAAGGGTATGGGTCTTATGGGACTAATAGGACCTATTTTTCCATAGGGAGATCCAAAATGACATTCCAAGAACTTATTGCTGCCTTGGGCAAGTTCTGGGCCGACAGGGGATGCGTGATCCAGCAGCCCTATGACCTCGAAGTCGGGGCGGGTACGTTCAATCCCGCCACCTTTTTGAGGGTTCTTGGGCCGGAGCCGTACAATGTGGCCTACGTCGAACCGTCCCGGCGGCCGACCGACGGCCGGTATGGGGAGAACCCGAACCGGCTCCAGCATTACTACCAGTACCAGGTGATTCTTAAGCCTTCTCCCACCGATTCGCAGGGAGTGTACCTGGAGAGCCTGAAGAGCTTTGGCGTCGACCCCCTGGATCACGATATCCGCTTTGTCGAGGATGACTGGGAATCGCCCACCCTGGGGGCCTCGGGTCTGGGCTGGGAGGTCTGGCTCGATGGGATGGAAATAACGCAGTTCACCTACTTTCAGCAGGTCGGCGGCCTCACCCTCAGCCCGGTCAGCCTGGAACTGACCTACGGCCTGGAAAGAATCGCTATGTACCTGCAGGGTGTCAACTCCGTCTACGACCTCATCTGGAGCGGCAATGTCACTTATGGGGACGTGCACCACCAGGGTGAGGTGGAATGGTCCCATTATAATTTCGAAGAGGCGGACGTGGGCATGCTGCTCAAGCTTTTCGGCATGTACGAAGCTGAATCGTTGCGAATGAACGAACGCGGACTTGTCCTGCCCAGCTATGACTATACGCTCAAATGCTCACACGTGTTCAATTTACTCGATGCGCGCGGGGCGATCAGCGTAACCGAAAGGACCAACTATATCGCCAGGGTCAGGAACATGGCGCGCAACGTGGCGCACGCCTACTACGCCCAGCGCGAGAAAATGGGATTTCCGCTCTTGAATAAATGGCGTTAAGGCGAATTAATGAATTGCGGATTGAGGGATTAAAACAAATTCCTCAATTCCTCAATTTCTAAATTCCTCAATCCCTAAATCCGTCTTTAAGGTGAACAGATGGCGAAGACCCTATACATAGAAATTGGAACCGAAGAAATACCGGCCGGGTACATCCTGCCCGCACTGGAATCGATGTCTTTGCGGATAGCCCGGTTTCTGGATGATAACCGCATAGCGCACGGTGAACCCACGGTTACCGGCACGCCTCGCCGGCTGGTGTTGAATGTGCCGGGTGTTGCGGATTGCCAGCAGCCCGTGAGGACCGAAGTCATCGGGCCGCCCAAAAGCGCGGCATACGATGCTCAAGGAAAGCCCACGAGGGCTGCCGAAGGCTTTGCAAAAGGACAGGGCGCAAGCGTCGCGGACCTCACAATAAAGCAGACGCCCAAGGGTGAGTATCTTTGCGTCTTTCGAGAGGAAGCCGGTCTTGCGGCCAAAGAACTCCTTGAGAAAATGCTCCCGGACTTCATCGCCAAAATTCCATTTCCCAAGTCCATGCACTGGTCATCCTACAGTGTGACTTTCGCCAGGCCGATTCAATGGATTGTGGCCCTGTTCGCACAAGAGGTCCTTCAGTGCGAATACGCTCACGTGCGCTCCGGGAAAAAGTCCATGGGCCACCGGTTCATGAGTCCATTGTGGATCGACGTCAATGACTTCGAGGACCACCGCGAAAACCTCAGGAAGAACTACGTCATCCTCGACACAGCCGAGCGGCGTGAACTTATTCGGCAGGGTGCCGAAACGGCTGCTGCAGGGATCGGCGGCAAGGTCCTCGCAGACGATGAGCTTCTGGATGAAGTCACACAACTGGTCGAGTTCCCTCAGCCGCTCGTCGGGCGGTTTGAGGACAAGTATCTCGAACTTCCACCCGAACTGCTGATTACGGTCATAAAGAAGCACCAGCGCTACTTTGCCCTAACGGACCGCGCCGGCGTGCTGCTCCCATATTTTGTGACTATTTCCAACACCGTTCCAAGGGATTTCGCACTGGTGGAAGCCGGCAACGCAAGAGTAGTGAGGGCGCGGCTCGAAGATGCCCGCTTCTATTACCGGGAAGATCAGAAGGTGACTCTCGACGACCGGGCCGAACAGCTAAAGGGGGTCGTTTTCCATTCGAAGATCGGAACGAGCTACGAAAAAATGGAGCGCTTCAGTGAGTTGGCCGTAATGTTGGCTGAACGGGTTGCCCCGGAGCGCGCGCCCGAGGTTCGCCGTGCGGCTTTGCTTTGCAAGGCCGATCTTGTGTCAGGCGTGGTGAGCGAATTTCCGGAACTCCAGGGGATAATGGGAAGAACTTACGCGCGGCTTCAGGGCGAGCCGGAAGCAGTTGCAGAGGCCATCTACGAGCACTACCTGCCCAATCGGTCCGGCGGGCCGGTCCCATCGCGAATCGAAGGCTCGCTCATAAGCATCGCCGACAAAATCGACACAATTGCCGCCTGCTTCGGGGTTGGACTGCTTCCAACCGGTACGGCCGATCCGTTCGCCCTGAGGCGCCAGACGCTTGGAATCATACGAATCGTGCTGGAAACGCCTCTTAGAATTTCGCTCGGAGAGATCATGGGCAGGGCGCTCGCACTGCTCTCCTCTAAACTCACGCAGCCTGCGGAAAATGTAAAACGGGACATAACAGCCTTTTTCGAAGGACGCCTTCACCACTACCTTGCAACCCTCGGTGCGGGGGCAAGCTCCGACGTGATCGAGGCGGCGCTTTCAGTGGGCATAGACGATCTTCTCGAAGCGGTACAAAGGACCCAAGCGCTTGTCAGCTTTACCGCAAGGCCTGACTTCGGCGCCCTGGCGGCCGCAGTTAAGCGGGTGGCCAACATCATCAAGGAGCCCGAGACCGCGCCCGTTGACGATTCTCTTTTCAAAAACCCGGCCGAAGGGATCCTCTTCGACGAACTGGCGAAGGCCGAAGCCGAAGTGGGCAGCCGGCTTGCCCGGTCGGATTTTGCCGGGGCACTTGAATCCATGGCCCGGCTTAAACCCATGATCGATTCCTTTTTCGATTCCGTGCTCGTTATGGACAAGGACGACTCGGTTCGACGAAACCGGCTTGCGCTGCTCACCCGAACGCGGGACCTTTTTGCCCGAGTGGCGGATTTCCGCAAAATTCAAACCCCCTGAGTGTGGATTTAAAATCGCAAATACTTACCTTTACCAATGTCGGACGGCGCAAGGCAGCAGGCCCTGGATGCGCTGAAGCGCAAAGGGGGGTGTGCCGCCCGCCTCGCGGAGCGTCGAGATCATGGGCAGCGGTCCCACCGCCCCGTGTCCCCGCCCCGCTGTCCGTTTCATATTTTTTATTTGCGATTTTCTTTAAGGAGGGGTTTTACAATGCTGGATAAACGCACGCTGCACATGAAGGTACAGGAACACTGCGATTGCTTCGCCGACACCGACCCGCTCAGTGAAATGGCCGGTCTGATCAAGGAGCAGGATCCCGAAGATGGCGCCCTGAAATGGATTGCCCTGGCCATTTTACATGGAATTGACAGAAACGCGGAAAAAATCTCTCTTCGCCGCAACGCCGAGGGAGGGGTTTCGGTAACCGCAAAATATCGGAAAACCGAACTGCCCACCCCCCCGGCGCAGATCGGAAGGAAAGTTTTCGATGTGGTGAAGGGAATTACGCACATCGAAGGGGATAAAGGGAACTCGGCGGTTGTGATCGGCATTCGCGACAGCAGCGTAGAGCTTGAAGTGAAGCTCGACCGCGACGGCGCCCAGGAAGAAGTAGTTCTGAAATTCCCCGGTTAGGGCGAAATTGTCAAACGTGCGCGTCAAAAGACAGACGGGACCGTGACGCGGCGATAACAAAAACTGACGCTGGAGAGGTAGGCAATAGGTCTTATATGTCTTATTTGGGCATATTGGACTTATTGTCTGCTTTTGTATAATGCGGAGGTGTTTCTCCGCGCAAAGTCTCCGCCTCAAGCTTCACCTCTCTTTTTGAACACTCCGGTAATGCTTAAAAAATCGCTTACTTACGAGCGCAAAATCCCATTCGGCCCTCCCCCGGATCAAACTCGGCCATCCCGTCGTCAATCTCGCTTGTAACCGGAGCGACAGAAGTATAAACTTGTACGGGAATACCGGATGATACCGGCGGTTTACGATTCAGATTTTTGGCTGAAATTTTTTTGACCCGAAAAAGGATCTTTCGTCCCGGCAGGGAAATCGTGGGTCGCTTGTGAGGGGACGCGGTGGCAAAGCAGACAATAGGTCCAATAGGACATATAAGGCCTATTGACCACCTCTCCCGCCTTGGTTTTTGATCTCACCGCGTCACCCCTCGAGGCTCCCTGCTGCTGCTGGAAAAACAAAGGGGAACATCATGAGTAAAAACATGGATACCAAGAAAGATGGGAAGAAAAAACCAGCTAAGAGCTTAAAAGAAAAAAGGGCCGAAAAGAAAACCAAAAAGGAGACCAAAAAGTAATAATGGTCCACCGGAAAAAGGTGGTCTCATAAATTGAGAGCCTGGTGCACGCGAAGACGCGTTTTTGTCCTCGAAAAACGCGAAGCCTGAATTTGCATCGCAGAGAAAGTCCGGTTCCAAAAGACTTGGCGGGCTGCGCTCCGGTGAGCCCACGGATCTTTTCATGGTTTAGGGTGTCCCGCGGGGACATGATGGACTGCGGTGATATCCTGTCTTCGCATTATTGGGAAGTCATCAACAGGTTATATGTTGTCTCCTCCCCTGCCTTTTCGGACCGAATGGTAACCTGCAAAAGCAGTTTATCCTCGTATGATAGACTTATATAATACCATGTTCAAAAAAGAAGAACCGGCTCTTTCCGCGCAGCCATGCAGGCAGTGCAGACAGAAAGTGTGGTGCGTTTGGAGGCAAGCCAAGCGTTAAGCGCTTCAGAAAGTCAAGCGAAAATGGCATGTCAATTACGCTACGCGAGCTTCGCGGTGCTTCACTTTGTGAAGCGTGCTTGCTGGCCTCCCTTCACGGCGTGTGAGCGCGTAGCGCCAAGCCCGGCCGCTCATTCTCGACGCTTTCCATGACCTGTCTATGACATGAGACGGGGCGGAAGCGGGAGGCCTTCTGGAAATGGATAATCTTCATATCTTCCTGCTCTGCCTGAAAAGCCATCTTGCAACCTTTTCCCAGCAAGGCGTTCTTGTAGAAATAGGCGATAGCGTCAACCTGCGTAAACGCCGCAAAGGGCCTTGCCCGTTATCGGAGAGTGTGTTAAGGATTTTATAACCGCCATGGAAGTTTTCCCCGTTCTTTGTCCTCAATCTCAAGCGGAAGGAGGATTTGCATCGAACCTTGCCCTCTCATCATCAGGCGGACATCTCCTGCCAATTTCCGTCCGGATTCGCTTAAATACGTCAAAGAAGTCCTTTTCGGCCTGGCGGGGCTTGGGAACCGGGACTCGCCTTGCGGAGCGTCGAGATCATTCAAACATTGGACGACGCCCACGCACTGTCCGCGCAAGCCCTCGATTTCCTTGCCGGAACGAAGATCCCTTTCTCTTAAGTCAAAAAATCCGAACAGAAACCTCGCGGGGCGTCGAATTCCAATCCGGTGTTTCCGGATGGACGCAGGCTAACTGCAAAACCTTTTCAAAGGAGCCAATTTAATGAGCGATCAGTATGATGTCGAGTTGACCCAGGACCATATTATTCTTCGAGATATGGTCCGGAAATTCGCAGACAAGGAAATAGCGCCCTTTGTCGATCAGGACGAGAATGACCATCGTTTCCAGCGGGAACTCGTCGACAAGATGGCGGAACTGAATCTTTTCGGCTGCCCGGTCCCTGAGGAATACGGGGGGAACGGCTTGGGTTACCTGGCCCACGCCATAGTTACCGAAGAGATCGGCAGGGTGTCGGGGTCCCTGAGAGTCGCTTTCAATATGCAGACCATGGGGACGGCCATGTCCATCCTCAAATGGGGCAGTGAGGAACTCAAGAAGAAATACATTCCGGAACTCATGTCAGCCAGGATACTGGGCTGCTTTGCGATGACCGAACCGGATACGGGTTCCGACACCGCAGCCATGGCCACCACTGCGGTGAGGGCTGGAGACAGCTACATCCTCAACGGCCGAAAGATGTGGATCACCTGGGCGACTGTCGCCGACATGGCGGTGATATTCGCGATGACGGACAAGCCCGCAAAGCACAAGGGTATGAGTGTCTTTGTCATTGATATGCATGCACCGGGCGTGTCCACTGTTGCGATCAAGGACAAACTCGGCCTCTGGGCCTGCCCGACCGGTGAAATTATTATGGAGGACGTCAAGATCCCGGTGGGGAACCGACTCGGTGAGGAAGGAAAAGGCTTTGCCTACCTCATGGAGGAACTCATCAGCACGCGGCTTTCCGCCGCCGCCGGGGCTGTTGGAACCTGTCAGGCAGCTCTGGATGAGGCAGTCAAATACGCTAATGAAAGGAGGCAGTTCGGCCGCCCGATCGCGGAATTCCAGATGGTGCAGGAAGTTATCGCCAGGATGGTCGCCGAAACGGAGGCCGCCAGAGCGCTGACCTGGAGATGCGCCGTTCAGAAAGACCGCGGCCTGGTCAACAACATGAGAGAAACTGTGCTGGCCAAGTATTATGCCGCCCGTGCGGCCGATGAAGTCCCAAACCTGGGTCTGGAGGTATTGAGCGCATATGGGTATTCCAATGAATACCCCATAGCGCGAATCCTTCGTGACGGAAAGGTATATAAGATCCTCGAGGGGGCCACCAATATCATGAAGATGATCCTGGCGGCGGATGCACTGGGGTTGAAAAAGGCCAACAGATAAGCCGGCGGCGCACGTCCACATTGGATTGAGACCTCCGGTTTAAAGCCGGGAGCCTGCCCCTGGGGTTTTGCCCCCGGCTTGAAGAGGCCGGGACCCAATCTTGGGCAGGTTCGCTCAATCCCAGCTAAAAATCAACCTGTTGAAATATTGGGAGCAGCATATGAGAGAAGTAGTCATACTGGGGGCAGCCCGCACTATTGGCGGACAATTCGGAGGATCGTTCCTAAACCTGACCGCTCCGGAGCTCGGCGCTACGGTGGTCAGGGAGTCTATAAAACGTTCCGGAATCACACATGAGGTTATAGATCAAACCGTTTTCGGCAACGCCTGGCAGGCGGGGGTGGGACCTAATGCGGCAAGGCTCAGTTCTGTCATGGGCGGTGTTCCGGTCGAGGCCCCTGCGGTTACGGTCAACGTCCGCTGCGGCTCGAGCATTCAAGCTTTGATTTTCGGGGCGCAGGCAATAAAGGCGGGTGACGTCGATACGGTTCTCGTGGGCGGGACTGAAAACGCAAGCCAGATCCCATACGGGCTACTGCGGGCCCGCTGGGGCTATCGCATGGGCGATGGCCAATTAACCGATCTGATGCACAAGGATGGGTTCCGATGCCCGCTCGGCGGCGGTCTCATGGGTGAAATCACCGAATGGCTTGCCGAGGAAAAAGGCATTTCGAGACAGGAGCAGGACGCCTTTGCCGCCGAATCTCAAAACAGGGCCGAGGCCGCTGTTAAGGAAGGAAAATTCCTCGAAGAGATAGTCCCGGTTGAAGTCAAAGGGAAAAAGGGCGAACTTATCTTGGCCGTCGACGAAGAGATTTACCGTAAAGGCGTCACTGCCGAGAGTTTGAGCAAATTGCCGCCGGTTTTCAAAAAAGGCGGGAGCATCACCGCAGGCAACTCATGCGCCCTGTGCGATGCAGCATCCGCCGTGGTGCTTATGGACAGAGCGAAGGCACAGGCAATGGGGCTGAAACCCATGGCCCTGTTGCGCGGCTATTCGTTTGTGGGAGTCGATCCCAGGCGCTTCGGCATATCGCCCGTGAAAGCGATTCCGGCGGCGCTCAAAAAAGCCGGCCTTACGCTCGGCGATATCGACCTGATCGAACTGAACGAGGCATTCGCCGCCCAGTATATTGCCTGCGAGCAGGACCTCGGCCTCGACCGCCTCAAGGTCAATGTCCATGGGGGAGCTATTGCCCTGGGGCACCCTGTTGCCGCTACGGGCACCAAGCTGCTTACTACGTTGCTCTATGCGATGAAGCAGCGCGATGCGGCCTTGGGGACCGTTAGCATGTGCATTGGCGGGGGCAATGGTGTGGCTGCGGTTGTCGAGCGGCTTAACTAGTGTCCATCCGGAAACTCCGGGACAAATTCCACGCCCCGCGAGGTTTCTGTTCGGAAAGGACACTTTCCGGATGGAAACTAACTAACATGTGATTCAGGAGACCTAAATATGCCTGTCAAAAAAATTCTCGTCGTCGGCGCTGGAAACATGGGAGCAGGAATTGCGCAGCTCTGTGCCCAGCAGGGTTTCGAAACAGTGATCAGCGATATCACCCTGGATCTTTCCACCGGGGCCAAAGCCCTCATAGAGAAGGGGCTGCAGAAAAGGGTGGAGAAGGCAAAGCTGAGCGAAGATCAAAAAAACTCCGTCCTTTCACGCATCTCGACTGCGGGTGATCTAAGCCCCGCCCGGGAATGCGATTTCGTGATCGAGAGCGTCCTGGAGGACATCGCAATAAAGAGGAAAGTTTTTGCGGAGCTGGACAAGCTCGCCCGGCCGGATGTCATCCTCGCCACAAACACAACTTCGCTTTCGATCAGTGCGATGGCTGAGGCCACCAGACGCCCCGATAAAGTGGTCCAGATGCATTTTTTCAATCCACCTACAATAATGAAGCTTGTTGAGATCATGCCTGGCGCGAAAACCTCTCCGGAGACCTTGACGGCAGCCGCAGCGCTGGCAAAGCAGCTCGGCAAGGACCCAGTGGTCTGTAAGAACGAGGCGCCCGCCGGGATAGTGAGCCGGGTTTTGGGGCAACTGCTGAACGAAGCCACATGGCTGGTGGCATCCGGGGTGGCGGCGCCTGAAGACGTCGATAAAGCCATGAAGCTTGGGGCCAATCATCCGATGGGGCCCTTTGAGCTGATCGATCTTATCGGCCTCGACGTCCATCGGGCAAAGATGCAGACTCTGGCCGCTATTCTCAATGATCCCCGCTACAAACACCCCGAACTGATCGACCGGATGATAGGCGAAGGCCGGCTGGGCAAAAAGGTGGGCAAGGGTTTCTACGCTTATGATGATGTAAAATGATAAAAGGGGTAATGTATGGACCTTAAAGGCAAAGTGTTGGGTTTATCAGAGGCCGTCGAGCGATATGTACATGATGGGGCCTTGATTTCATTTGGCGGATTTTCCGCTACCCAATGCCCAATGGCTGCAGTCCACGAAATCATTCGCCGGAGGATCAAAAACCTTCATGTCGTAGCGGCTTCCAATGGACAGGCCGTTGATGAATTAATCGGTGGCGGCTGTGTCGAGGGCATTGAAATAGCTTACGGTGGCAACGGCAGGTTTGCCTCGACCTGCATTCGCTTCAGAAGGGCTGCCGAAAGAGGCGAAATCAAGGTGGAGGATTACTCAAATTACCAAATGACCTTAAGGTTCATGGCCGGCGCCATGGGTGTTCCTTTTCTCCCAACCTATAGCTCCCTGGGTACGGATATTGTCAAAAAGTGGGGATATAACGAAGAAGAAAGACGCCAAAATCCGCGACTGGCCCCCAAGAAACTTCTCATCCTTGACAACCCGTTCAACGTCACCGGCCGGGTAGATCAACTGGTGCTCGTGCCTGCTCTGCGGCCCGATATTACCATTATCCACGCTCCAAGAGCCGATATCTGGGGCAACGTTCAATTAATGGGTCTGCAGTTTGCTGACACCGAGCAGGCCAAGGCTTCAAAAAACCTGATAGTAACTTGCGAAGAGATAGTCGAAACCGAAGAACTCAGAAAAGATCCTTATAGAAACCAGATTCTTAACTTTCAAGTGAGCGCTGTGGTTGAAATTCCCTGGGGCGCCTACCCTTGTGCCGTGTATGGGTACTATGACTACGATCCCTGGTTTTTACGCGATCTGTACCAAAAGGTGGCAAAGAATGAATCCGAATGGCGAAACTACCTAGATAAATATGTCTACGGGACCAAAGATAGACAGGAGTTTTTGGACTTGATCGGCATGGATAGGCTTAAGACTTTACTGGCCGATAAGGAAGCCGGATACAATCCAGGTCTAAACCGGAGGTGAGGATCATGGCTCAGTATAGCCTTCAAGAGATGATGGCGATTATTGCGGCAAGAGAAGTCAAAAACTCCGACATCGTTCTGTGCGGTACGGGAATAGCGATGCTCGCCGCTATAGCTGCCAAGAAAATTACTGCACCGCAGGCCTCGATTTTTTTCGAGACCGGAGCGGTAGACGTTCAGTTTGTGCAAATACCTTTAAGCCTGGCCGATCCAAGAATTATGCAAGGAGCGATACGGCTGGCAGGGTTGGCCGAGTCCTTCAATATTATCCAAAATCGGACTACCGGGCGTAACGTTATAAGCATCCTCGGCGCAGCCCAGATCGACATCCATGGGAATTTGAATTCCACGGCGATAGGGGATTACTGGAAACCTACGGTGCGCTTTAGCGGCAGCGGTGGAGCATGTGACATAGGGTCGCTGGCCGGTCAATTTTGGGTCTTCATGGAATTAGGGAAAAGAAGGTTCGTAGAACAAGTGGATTATTTGACCACCCCCGGCTTCCTGGAAGGAGCAGGAGCACGTGAAAAACTTGGACTGCCCGGCGGTGGCCCTTCACTGGTCATAACCAACAAGGCCTGTTTCCGTTTTGATGATACAAGTAAGAAAATGTACCTCCATAGTTGCTATCCGGGCTTTACACCGCAAGCTATCCAGGAGGAGATCGGTTTTAAGATCGATTTGACCAGGGCAACTGAAGCCAAACCTCCAACCGAACACGAACTCAACATTCTTCGAACACAGTGCGATCCCGATAGAATGGTCTTGAAATGAATCTCACAGGAGGCGACTGATGGTGGCAATTACTTCGGGCCATATCATAGGTATGGTTGTCACATTGTTGATCATTGTCGGTGCAGGCATCTATGCCGGAACCAGGGTCAAGGGCGAAAGAGACTTTTCGGGCGCCTCCCGTACGGCCGGCTCGGCGGTTGTCGCAGGAACTATCATGGGGACCCTGGTAGGTGGATCGTCCACCATCGGCACTGCACAATTAGCATTCCGATACGGTCTGGACGGCTGGTGGTTTACGCTTGGAGCAGGGATCGCTTGCTTGTTTCTGGGGACATTTATGCTCAGGCCCCTTTACAGCAGCAACAAATCAACCATTCCCCAGTATCTGACCGAAACATACGGTCAGGCGATCGGACCCATTTCCAGTGTGTTCACATCAATAGGGATATTTATCAATATCATTGCCCAGGGCCTGGCAGCGGTGGCTCTTCTGACCTCGATGGCTCATGTCAACGCTACCGTTGCCCTGGTGATCAGCACGGTATTGGTCCTGGCATATGTGTTGGCCGGCGGTCTTCAGGGTACGGGAATTGTCGGAACGATCAAATTAACGCTGCTGTATGGGGCGGTTATAGCTGCCGGTGGACTCGCTCTCTACAAGTTTGGCGGAATGAGTGGGTTATTCGAGGCCTTCCCTGAACACTTTCCCTGGTTTTCTTTGTTTGGCCGCGGTTTTTCACTTGATTTTGCGGCTGGGTTCTCGCTGGTGGTTGGGGTGCTCTCTACTCAAACCTACATTCAAGCTGTTCTATCGGCCAGGAGTTTCAGTCATGCCCGCAGGGGCGCATTGATCTCGGCATTTTTTATTCCACCGGTTGGTATTGGCGGCATCCTGGTCGGCATGTATATGAAAGCGCATATAGCCAGCTTCCCCGGGTTGAAATCCGCCGATGTTTTGCCGACTTTCATTTTGCACTACATGCCGCCGCTGCTCGGTGGCGTGGTCCTGGCCACTTTGCTTGTCGCGGTAGTGGGGACCTGGGCCGGCTTGAACCTCGGGATTTCCACCATGCTTACCCGCGATATCTACAAGCGCTACATCGATAAAAAAGCCGATGATAAAAAGGCGCTGCTCGTACAAAGGGTTTTGATACTTTGTCTTTGCGCCCTCACTATCGTAGCGGTCAGCAGCAATTTAGGCGGTTTGATCCTCGGATTTTCATTCCTCTCCATGGGACTGCGAGGTTGCAGCGCACTCTTCCCATTGTTGGGAGCGATGTTCTTTAAGCGCTTTGTTACCCCGGCAGCCGGCATATCGGCTGCGGTATTGGGACCATTGACCGATCTCATATGGCATTTAGTGTATCCAAAGGGATTGGACCCTCTCTACCCGGGACTTGTGGTTAGCGCCGTCGTTCTGTTTGCCGTCGGTATGCTCACCCGCAAGAAATCGGCGGTCCAGGCAGCGGTCAGTCCCGGCGATGAGTAAAAGACGGTGCGATGGACTCGACTTCCTGGTATTATTCTTGCTTCTCGATCTGTTTAAACAGTGCGATCCGTAAACAGGGATTGATTCGCCCCGCCTGGGCGCAAAAGGGCTTTTATTACGTATTTAAGCGTATCCGGACAGAGGCTGAATAATTCCGCCAGCCGGGGGAGTGATCAGGTGATAAAGCGTAGCGCCGTTATGGGCATTGGATTTGTTTTCCTGGTCATCGGCCTGGCAGGCCTGGCTCTTTTGCTGACAGCAGTGGTTCACCGGCCGGCGTCCAAATGGCAGTTCGGCTTGTTCGATGTAAAACCGCCAGGCCCCTTGCAGGAGGGTCCCGGCAGACAGGCTGGCCTGGAGCGAAGGCAGCTTCCTGGGCCGCCGGACGGCATCAAACAGACCCCGGAACCCGAGAGTCAAACCGAGCAGGTCCCGGCGCCTCAATCCGGGGAGGAGCCCCGGATACCGAGCCCCGCCGTCAACACCAACGGTGCTTCCCCGGCAATAAACCCATCGGCTGCAGAGAGCAAACCGCGGCCTCGCCCGTCACCCGAAGCGTTGCAGCCGGTGGTGATCAGGTTCCATTTCGATCCGGCGCAAAAACGCGAAATCAATGTGGCGCAGGTGCATTTGGGTGACTCGATAAGCGTAAGAGTGCGGCGGTTCGGACAAGCGGACCTGGGGCTCCATCTCGCTTTCGCAGTTCCGGATACTCTGGAGACCGGCGCCTGGCGCCAGTGGAGCACCGGGTCCCGACGGGCGGCTGTTGCCCCGATCCATGACATCGACCGGATCGTTTTGACGGCTGACAGGGATTTTGGAGTCGCTCTGACAAGGAAGCTCGATTCAAAGGAGGGCGCCGTTTTGAAGCTTGGGGCCGATTACCCTGCCGGCCCGGCGTTTCAGTATCGAAGCCCCGCTGGGTGGGGCGGCTACGTAATCGAGATGAGAATTTATTCGGGCAATCGTTGGAAAATAAAGCCCAGGGGGCTTTTGTGATTCGAAGCAAGAATCGAGGAGCGGGAATAGTTTTTTTCCTCCTGCTCCGTGCGCCCTGCTTCCGCTCCCCCGTCTGTCATAGAGGCCTCCCGCTCCCGCCCCGTCTCGCGGGTGGGTGGGCGGGCTGTCGAGAATGAGCGGTCGGCCCCCGCGCTACGCGCTCACACGTCGCAAAGGGAGGCCGGCAAGCATCCTTCACTTTGTGAAGCAATGCGAAGCTCGCGAAGCGTGATCTATACACCGGAGGCACTTCACTTTTTGGAAGCGCCTCACATTTGGCTTGCCTCCAACCGCACCACATTTAGTGTCTGCGCTG
>Ga0181539_1001171_pt1 | contig 29936 bp, 29 predicted proteins | sample PEATcosm2014_Bin_46_FD_119767 | JGI IMG/M metagenome (GOLD analysis project Ga0181539, IMG submission 119767) | Peatland microbial communities from MTU Mesocosm Facility, Houghton, MI, USA - PEATcosm2014_Bin23_60_metaG | ecosystem: Environmental > Terrestrial > Soil > Wetlands > Peat | place... | reverse complement strand
CGCCGCGCCGGTAATCATGTTCTTGATGTAGTCGGCGTGGCCCGGGCAATCCACGTGCGCGTAGTGCCGGTTCTTGGTCTCGTACTCCACGTGCGCCGTGGCGATGGTGATGCCCCGCTCCCGTTCTTCCGGCGCGTTGTCAATCGAGTCAAACGAGCGGAAGACAATCTTCGGATTGTGCTTCTGCAACACCTTGGTGATGGCCGCCGTCAACGTCGTCTTGCCGTGATCAATGTGACCGATCGTCCCCACATTCACATGCGGCTTGCTGCGATCAAACTTTTCCTTGCCCATAAAAGTCTCAGCTCCCTTTCATAGCTTGTACTGCCCGTTTCAACTCGGGGCGCCGGCCATCCGGCTCCAGCCCCAAAACCAGTGGTCAGTGTGAGTGCGAGTGGTCAGTTTTTCACACTCACACTCACACTCTCATTTCCCCTGCGATCTGCCGATAATTTCGTCGGCAATCATGCGCGGAGCCTCTTCATACCTTGCAAACTGCATCGAATACGAAGCCCGTCCTTGCGTCGACGAGCGAATGTCGTTCACGTAGCCAAACATTTCCTTGAGCGGCACAATCGCCTTGATGATCTGCGAGCCTGCCAGGTGCTCCATGCCCTCGATGCGCCCGCGGCGCGAGTTGATGTCGCCGATGATCACGCCCATGTGCTCTTCAGGAACGGTGACTTCCACAGCCATCACCGGCTCCAGCAACACAGGGTTGGCCTTGCGAGCGGCTTCCTTGAAAGCGATGGAGCCGGCAAACTTGAAGGCCATTTCGTTGGAATCAACTTCGTGGTAGCTGCCGTCGTACAGAGTCACCTTTACGTCCACCATGGGGTAACCGGCCAGGATGCCCAGCTCCAGCGCGCCCTGCACGCCCTGATCGATGGGCTTGATGTACTCTTTGGGAATCGAGCCGCTCTTGATGGCGTTGATAAACTCGTAGCCCGCGCCCGGCGCGTTGGGCTCGACGCGCAGCTTGCAAACCCCGTAGTTGCCCGATCCGCCGGTCTGCCGGATGTACTTGCCCTCGGCCTCGGCCTTCTTGCGGATAGTCTCTCGGAAGGCCACCTTGGGCTCGCCTACATTGGCCTCGACCTTGTGCTCGCGCCTCATGCGGTCAACCAGAATTTCCAGGTGCAGCTCGCCCATGCCGCTGATGATCGTCTGCCCGGAATCTTCATCCGTCCGCACCTTGAAGGTGGGATCCTCGTCGGCCAGCCGCGCCAAGGCAACGCCCATCTTTTCCTGGTCAGCCTTGGTCTTGGGCTCGATAGCGACTGAAATCACCGTCTCCGGGAAGGTAATGGCGCCCAGGGCGATGGGGTGCTGCGGCGCGCACAGCGTGTCGCCGGTCTTCAGTTCCTTCATGCCCACGCAGGCGCAGATGTCGCCGGCGAGAATCTCGCTCACGTCCTCGCGCTTGTCGGCATGCATCTTGACCAGCCGGCCGATGCGTTCCGTCCTGCCGATGCGGGGGTTGAGCACCGTGTCGCCGGTCTTGAGCATGCCCGAGTAGACCCGGACGAAGCCCAGTTTGCCGAAGGGGTCGTTGATGATCTTGAAGGCCAGAGCGGCAAGCGGCTCTTTGTCGTCCGGCTTGCGCGATTCTATATGGTTGTGATGGCGGGGATCTATGCCTTCGACGGGAAGTTTATCCAGCGGGCTGGGCAGGTAATCGACCACCGCGTCCAGCAGCGTCTGGATGCCTTTGTTCTTGAAGGCGCTTCCGCAGATGACCGGGAAAATCTTCAAATCGATGGTGGCCTGGCGAATGCCGGCCTTCAGTTCCGCAATCGACGGCGTTTCTCCCTCGAGAAACTTTTCCAGCAGCACATCGTCGGTCTCGGCAATGATCTCGATCAACTGCAGGCGGAAGGCTTCAGCCTTTTTCTTCAGCGCGGCGGGAATCGGCTCGATGGAAAATTCGGAGCCCAGGGTCTCGTCGTGCCACACCACGGACCGCATCTCGATCAGGTCGATGACGCCCTTGAAATTGGCCTCGGCCCCGATGGGAATCTGCAAGGCCACAGGCCGCGCGCCCAACCGCTTGCGAATGCTGTCCAGAACGTGTTCGAAGTCGGCGCCGTTCTTGTCCATCTTGTTCACGAAGCAGATGCGCGGAACCTTGTACTTGTCGCCCTGTCGCCACACGGTCTCGGTCTGCGGCTGCACGCCGCTAACGGAATCAAACAGCGCCACCGCGCCATCCAGCACGCGCAAGCTACGCTCCACCTCGGCGGTAAAATCCACGTGGCCGGGGGTGTCGATGATGTTGATGAGAACGTCATTCCAGGTACAGGTGGTGGCCGCCGAGGTAATCGTGATGCCGCGCTCCTGCTCCTGCTCCATGTAATCCATGGTCGCCGTGCCCTCATGCACCTCGCCGAGGCGGTGCGTGATGCCCGTGTAAAACAGGATGCGCTCGGTCGCTGTCGTCTTCCCGGCGTCGATGTGCGCCATGATTCCGATGTTCCGGCAGCGATTTAGAGGTACGGTGCGAGCCACGGTTACTACTTCCTTTGCGGGCGCTTCTCAGCCCGCGGTTCGATTCTGTTTGTCCTACTAGGTCCCTAGTCCCTGTCTTACCAGCGGTAGTGCGCAAATGCCCGGTTGGCCTCGGCCATGCGGTGCACGTCTTCCTTCTTTTTCATGGCGCCGCCGCGGCCATTGGCTGCATCCAGCAGTTCGTTCGACAGCTTGTCGGTCATGCCCTTTTCGCCGCGAGCCCGGCCATAGGTGAGCAGCCAGCGGATGGACAGCGAAGTACGCCGCTCGGGATTCACTTCGATCGGCACCTGGTAGTTGGCTCCGCCCACGCGCCGGGTCTTCACCTCCAGCAGCGGCTTGCAGTTCTCCACCGCCTTCTTGAAGAGCTTCAGCGCGTCTTCGCCGCCGCCCTTCTCCTCGAGGGTCTTCATCGCCCCGTAAAAGATGCCCTGGGCCGTCGACTTCTTGCCGCCCCACATCATCGAGTTGACAAACTTGGTGACCAGCGTCGACCCATAGACCGGGTCCGGCGCTACTTCCCGCTTCACTGTGTGCCCTTTTCTCGGCATAATTCCTCAAATTCCTCTTAAAACCAGCTTTCAGCTTTCAGCCGTCAGCTTTCAGCTTCATCCTGCCCGCTCATGCCCATCGGTTCAATCCGCCGCCGCTCAAGCTGAAGGCTGATCGCTGAGAGCTGATCGCTCGCATCCCTTACTTCTTTGCCGCACCCTTGGCGCGCTTGGCGCCGTACTTCGAGCGGCTCTGCTTGCGTTCGTTCACGCCCACCGAATCCAGCGTCCCCCGCACTACGTGATAGCGCACGCCCGGCAGATCCTTCACGCGGCCGCCGCGAATCAGCACAATCGAGTGCTCCTGCAGGTTGTGGCCGATGCCGGGAATATAGGTGGTGACCTCGATCCCGTTCGTCAGCCGCACGCGGGCCACTTTACGCAGCGCCGAGTTCGGCTTCTTGGGCGTCTGCGTGTAAACGCGGGTGCAAACGCCGCGCCGCTGCGGCGAAGCCTGAAGAGCCGGCGACGCCGTCTTGTAGCGGGGGGCCGTACGCCCCTTGCGGACAAGTTGATTAAAAGTAGGCAAACTGAATCTCCTTAACGCAAAAACCTTGACCTATTCCGTTCGACCGCCGCGCGCAGACCTATGGGGCTCGCCCGCAGCGAAAGCGCAACGATTCCTCGTCGCGCACGCGCACGGAAGCCCTGTTTTGCTGCTTCGCGTCTGCCTTCGTTCCAATATCAGACGAGAAACGGGACGGTGGCCGAGCGTATTCCTCTTACTAGGGAAAAGCCGACTCCGTTTCGCCGTTTCCGGCCCGCATAGCCCTCCAAGGCGGAGAACGCGCGGGCGCCGTAGCGATTTGTCCCTGCCCTTTGCAAGAAAAGAGCGATTTCCGGGACTTGTTTGGCCAGGATTGACTTAGCCTGACCCGGGATTAGCGCCGCCGGCTCCTGCCGACCGGGCTTCCCCCTGCGCCTCCGCCGTCAAGACACACGAACAGAGACGTTCTTGCGGAACCTCTTAACAATAGCAAGAAATCGGGGCGGGGTCAACCATTTCTCGCTCAGGTATACGTTTTTCTGAAAAAATCAGCTGTTGCCCTTAGGGCACATTGAAAGTGCCGCCGTTGTATACCTCCGTAATCGTCCCAGTAGAGGGTGTTGCCTGGAGAAGAGAAAAATTCGCCTGCAAAATCTCCGCCGACCAGATCACATAGGCTCCGGAAGGCGGCGGAGCGATGAACCCCGTCAGGCTGGAAAGATCGGGGACGGCAATCGTCGTTGATCCATTCAGATACTTTGACGTTGCGCTCACATTTACAACGGATTCGGACGTGAGAGTGGGAATCCAAATTATGGATATACCATCAATGAAATTTGACGCCCCGGAAGATCCTGAATAAATGAGATCGAAGGAGGGCCGCGCCGCCGGAGTTGGACCAGAATAGGACCACGGTTGTGGAAATGTAAAGCTCTGAGAACCGCCAGAGGTAGTGTTCGTTGTGACGGCAACCATGGAGTCAGTCGTATTGCTGTATGCGGTAGCCACGAAACTGTAATAGTCTCCGCTCTCCGTCGCGCCGGACGGTAATGCCGGGTAGGAAGAGGTGACGGCATTCGCGACGAAAAGACCGCCGCCGCCGTTCCATAAATAAAAGACATTCGTCGAGGGGGCGCCAAAACCCGCCGGAACATTCTGATACGTGATAGTCTCCTGCACCGTCTGATCGGCGGCCCCCAGGACAACAGTATTGCCGCCATTCAATGCGCCCGGAACCGTCTGGCTGCTGAAATTCTTCACGGCCAGCAAACTGATATATTCTTCAAAGCCTTGCAGTGTCATTTCGGAAGCAGTCACAGCCACGCGGTCGGTTCCCGCCGGAGCCGTCATACTGAAACTCGCGCTCGAAACACCGGCGCTGGTGGATGCCCCCGATGTCCCGTTGTTGGCAACAATGAGCAATTCGGAAGCCCCTGGGATGGCGCTTCCGTCGGTCGTACCTGTCAATGTTCCTGTCGTTCCAGTTGGTCCAGTGGTTGGCGCGGTGGGACACGACTCGGAAAACGAACTCCCATCCAGCGAACTGGCTTCCAATACGCTCTCATAGGTCTCCATCTGTGGGTTTGCTGTGGTGCCCTCATTGATGGGTGGACAGACATAAGCCACAGCGAAGTTTGTCGTTCCACTTGGCAATGTGAGCGTGACAGTATTGGCAGGCGTGGCGGTGGTGTAGGCTCCGGAGCCAATCTGGGTGGCTACGGCCGTAGGTGTAGCTCCAGCAAATGTAACGGTCACGGTAGTCGGGTTGCCGCCGCCGCCACTGCCGCCTGTAGAGCCTCCGGAGCCGCCGCAGCCGGCAATCAATATAAATATTCCACTAAAGATGGATAAACGAATCATTCCAAAAGACATAGGAAGTCCTTTCTCAACCCAATCGGGTCCGATTCTGCCAATGAATTCTGAAATACCTCGCGAAGTGCCGATACGATTAGCAAAATATCGGGGCGGGGTCAAATCGATCCACCCCACCCCGTAAGTTTGTTCCGGATTATTCTATTGAATGCAGCTTCCAGGCCCCGCCTTCATAGGCAAAGTCCGCATGGCGTTTGGTGATCAGTTTGTTGATAGCGTTGCCGGCCAACTTCACCAACGGGGCCGGCAAGCCTTCCAGGTTAATAGCCTCGTTAAAATCGGCTCCCTTGGCCGTATCCACGCCGGGCAGCACTTCGTCCTGCAGCTCCTGCAAGTCCTGCGCCTTCAGGTGGTTGGTGGCCACCGAGGTCACCACAACCGCATAATTCGGATCAGGGTCTTTTTCCGGGCGCCACTGGAGCGTATCGCCTCCGTTGGGCAGCTTGATCGCCTTCTTGCCTTCAGCGGTCAGCGGAAAGTCACCCCAGATCCGGTTGGGATAGACCTTGGCCCGATCCCAATACTTGGCGGACACGCCGTCCTTCAGCCCCTTCACGTCCACCGCGATGGCCACGCCAGCCGCTGGAGCCTGGTCATACTTGGCCTGAATCAAGGCCAATGCAGTGGCCTTGGGCAACTCCGGCGCCTGCTTGCAGCCGCTCAGCAACAACCCTGCGCTTAAAAAACCTGCCATTCCCAAAACAAACATCTTTCTTGCGTTTTTCACATTCCCTCCCTAGACCGCAGAAAACGGCTTATATTACCCCGCTCCGCCATTTTTCTCCTCCCGTGCGGCGCTGTCAATGGGGTTGATAGTGACCTCGCTCACAATCGGCGGATTTGTACCCTGAAATCGCTAAATTCATTTGCCATAAATGAAAAATCGGTGGAAATTGCGCCCGCAATGCCCCCTGAATCAGTGCGCCGCCTCCCCGATGATCCGGCCCAGCAGCAGCTCCAGAAAGCCCTTCTCGTCCGATCTGAGGCAGACCTGCGCATTGGGCGGGCCATCAACCGGTCTGGTATAGCCCTTGTCGTCCACCTCCAGCCGCATCGGCGTCGTCGGGCACAACACGGGCCGAATCACATAGGCCACCGCAACCGGGTCAAAGAGTGTGGGCGCTGGCGGATGACCCTCAGTGCCGGCCATCCACTGGTGGTAGAGCAGGGTTAATTGATCGGTGAGCGGAGAACCATGGGCAAAGATCGCCTCCCGCGCCGGCGTCTCCAGGTGGATCTGTGTCGAGTCCAGGGGCATCATGAACACTGGTACCCCAGACCCAAGCAGCGCCCGCAGCCCCGCCGGGTCGCGGCTGATGTTCCACTCGGCGTCGGGCGGGCGATGCGCGCCCTCCCGGCCGTCGTAGCCGCGATAGATGCTGCCGCCCATAAGCACCACGCGTTTGAGCTGGCGGAAGGTCGCCGGGTCGCGTTCAATCGCCGCCTGAACGTTGAAGAGCGGGCCGATGGCGATCAGCGTGATCTGGCCCGGATGAGCGCGAATCTGGAGGAGTAGCCAATCGACCGCGTCAGCTTTGAAGGCCGTTCGAATCCCGCACACAGACCGAAAGTTCTGTTGCGCGTAGGCCGCCTGCGTAAATACATTTTGGGCGTTGCTCCCGACGCCGGCGTTTATGGAAATGCCAACATTGCCTCCAACCATGGCCAGAAACCTCTCCACCAACTGCGCCCTTAGTTCCGTATCCCCATACGCCGTCGTAATCCCCAGCAGCTTTATCTCCGGGCTGCGCAAGGACAGCCCCAGCGCAAAGGCATCGTCAATGTCGTCGCCGATGTCGGTATCGAGAATGACCGGTTCCGGATTGACGACAGGCGGGCGAAGGACCGCGGGCGCTTGCGAGGCGGCAACAGAGGCCACCATCATCGCGGCCAGGGCAAGGAAGATTCGCGCGTTTCTCATGCCCTTCATTTTAATGAATTTCCTGCTAGGCGGATCGGACAAGAGCGTAGAAGCTCAGCGCTGCGTCGCCCTGTTCCAGCAGCCGCATTCGTTCGAGCAAACCATAGCGGTCTTCGAGGCGCATCTTGCGCCGGTGCTCGGCAATGACCACGGCATCCGCGCTCAACATTCCGTCAGCCTTCCCGCCAAGCAATCCCAGCGTAGCCACGTACTCCTCCGCCGCATCCCACGGCGGATCGAGAAAAAGTACTTCGTACCGTTCTCGTTTTCTGTCAGCCTCTGACTGTTCTTGTTTTCTGCCGGCCTCCGCGGCGCGTCGCAGAAACGCTCCCACGGCGCAGGCGTGAATATGAAATCCCTCCCCGATTCCCAGCCTCTCCAGGTTGCCGCGTAGTATCTTCAGCGCCGCCGGATCCCGCTCGACGAACTCCACCTGCGCGGCTCCGCGGCTCAATGCCTCCATGCCTACCGCGCCCGATCCGGCATATAAATCCACAAAGGCCGCGCCCTGAATGTGGGGTGCCAGCACGTTGAACAGGGTTTCGCGCAGCCGGTCGCTCGAGGGCCGCGTGGCAACCCCCGGCGGGGCCTCCAGCCTGCGGGAACGTAGGGATCCGGCAATGATGCGCACGCCAACCAGCATACCCCAAGCGCAGCGGGATTCGAAGCAGGGGGCTGACCTTTTACAATCATTCTGTATGCGTGGCTGGTCAATTCCGTTGGGCCGGTGGATGGGCATTGAGATGCGCGTCCATGTATTTTTCCCGCTTCTGGCGGCCGTTTGCATGGCGCTGAGCGGCGCGGACGGCATTGGGCGCGGCCTGGCATTGTTTATGGTGCTGGTGGTTGCCGTAGCGGTGCGGGAAACGGCGCGGCTGCTGGTAGCTGCATGGCTGGGGTTGCGGCTGCGCGCCATTTTGCTCTTGCCCATCGGCGGCATGTTTGCCTATGCCGACCCGGAAAGCCAGGAGGGTTCCAGTAATGGCGGCGGGCAGTTTGCCCTGTCGCTGGCTGGTCCGATGGCCAACCTGGCCACGGCGCTGTTGCTGGCCGCGGCATTTCTGGGCGCCGCTGGCGACATCAGACTTTTTGACCAGCCATGGATTTCCTCTGCCCATCTGGTACGCAGCATGGTCTGGATGCAGGCCGGCCTGGGACTCCTGCACCTGCTTCCGGCTTACCCCCTGGATTTTGGACGGCTGCTCCGTGGCAGCTTTGCCCGCAAGCACGGCTTCACCCCCGCCGGCCGCATGGCTGCCGGACTGGGCCAGATCTTGGCGCTGCTCGCCATGGTAGCCGGCATGTTGCTGCACAGTCCCTGGTTGATCATCGCCGGTTTCTTCATCATGATTGGCGCGCAAATCGAGGATCAGGGCGTCTTCTTCCAGTCTGTGGTAGACACCGTGCATATGCGCGAGGTGATGCTCACCGATTTCGCCACCCTCTCGCCCTCCGATACCCTGGCCGGCGCGCTGGCCCGTTGCGTCCACTCGCTTCAGGAGGATTTTCCCGTCGTGCGCGGCCCGCAACTGGTGGGCATCATCAGCCGCCAGCGCATTGTGGATGCGCTGCGCACCGACGGAAACGGCTACGTGCAGGCGGCCATGTCCAAAGCCTTCCAGGTGGCCCGCCCCGAGGACACGCTGGGAACCACCATCCGTCGCATTCAGACCGGCCGCGGGCTTTCCCTGATTCCCATCACAGAAAGCGGGCGCGTCGTCGGCATCGTCAGCGTCCAGAATCTGATGAGCGCCATGTCGCTCCTCGCTGAGCAGCGCCGCCTGGAACGCGAAGATGCCCGCGAACAAGCCCTCTAGGAAACCGGCAGTGGGTCATGTTGGTTTTCCATAGGCTTTGAGCAGGTTTCCCCTCGACTTTCACCTTCGGGTTTAGCATGCCCCGAAAGAAAGGAGTTGTCTATATTCTGACGTTCTGTGTGATTATCCATAACAAGTTGTCGAGTGAATACAGCCCAACATTAAGAATGGATTTTACCGTTGACATGTAGCCACATTGAGGGTACATTGTGTGGTGTGAACAAGCAAACGCATAGATTAGCAAAGAGCGTTCGGCCCGTACGAGTGCTCAAAGACGAAATCGTAAGAATACGGGTTTCAGTCGAACAGAAGCAGGCTTTTATCAATGCTGCCGAATGTGATGGTCTTGAATTGTCTGTGTGGTTGCGGCAGCTTGCATTGCGGGCAGCCTGTGTCTTACCGGAGGCAAAATGAGCGAAGAATTAATACAAAAGGGACTGACGGATCATGGCATCCAGATCGGGCCGTATGAGTTTTATTCCATCGGTGACTCAACTCTTAAACAATTAATGAAGTATCACATTATTCCGAACAAGAATTATGCTGGATATCTCACCCGCAAGCCAGATGCTCTTCTTGTGGACAGACGAAACAAGAGAAGAATACAGGTCATTCTCGTTTTAGAACACAAGAATCTGGGGAAGTTCACATCTCCACAGGACAAGATAGCAACCGTCCAACAATGTAACGATCTAGCCCAAGAATTACGTGCTGAAGTGGGTATAGCCACCGACGGTAATTCATTTGTTTGGTTTAATCCTAACCACCCAAACGTCAATACTGAATACAAAGATAAGACTACTGGCAAGAAAAGAAGTTACACTGTTATTCTGGATCAAGATGGAACCGCTTTTATCAAAGCATTTATTGTTGATCAGAAGGATCACGAATCTGATTTGGCAAGGCTTAGTGTCAAAACGCGATTGAGCGTAGAGCATCTTGAACTTGTCAGACGAAGTATCTCTTGCAAAGGCTCGCAGATATTCGCGCCGATTACAGTAGATCCTTCGATTCTGGCGAAGCAGATTTGGCAAGATGTTTGGTCAGTAAGTGGAGCTACCCCAGAAAGATGCCTTTATACATTTGTCGAATTATTTATCTATAAATACCTAAGCGACTTGAATTTGCTGAATGAAGATGACAAAGGTAATAAGATCAGCTTCGACCACATTATCTCCCTTTCTCCAGATGTCGCCTTTAAGAATTATTCGCAAAACGTGCGCACGTATCTCAAACGAATGTTCCCTGAAGACTCGGAGAACCATACGACCATCATAAATGGTACTGTGCTAAACCCGAATGTTCCAGAACATAGCACTGTCTTCTATAAAATCTTGAAACGATTTCGAGCATTCGGGGAACTCAGAAATATTGACCCTAATTTTAAGTCTAGGGTTTTTGAAGACTTCATGAAAGAGAGTATCAGCAAGAAAAACTGGGGCCAATACTTTACACCTCGTAATATTATCGACGCGATGGTCGAAATATCCGACATCGATAAACTCCCGCTAAACGCGGAGATATGCGATCCGGCGTGTGGAGTTGGTGGATTCATTCTAGAACCGATGAGGGTCAAAGACAATGGTGTCAGATTTTACTACGAGGTCGAAGGAAATCGCATCAAACCCCGCTATCGCTTTTACGGTTTTGACAAAGGCTTTGAGAAGGAGGAACAGCTAACAATCATTCTAGCAAAAGCTAATATGCTAATCTTTGTTTCAGAGTTGTTAAAGGGACACAATACAATAGCCCCGGAGTTTGCGAAGCTATTCAATGCTACGTTTAAGCTGTTCAGCAATACAATTTTGGGGACCCTATCTAGAACTGATGAGGATAAGTACGCACTGATTTTGACAAATCCTCCCTACGTCACAAGTGGGAGCAGTAATTATAAGGACGCTATCAAGGAAGACTCCGTTTTAAGCAAATATTATTCTGTAAGTTCGTTAGGAGTCGAGGGGTTGTTTCTTCAATGGATCGTTAAGAGTCTTCAGCCATCCGGGAGAGCACTCGTTATTATTCCAGACGGAATCCTTAACAGGTTGAACGATTCCAAAATCAGAGCGTTTGTGAAAGATGAGTGCATCATTGACGGTATCATTTCGCTTCCGTCAAATGCTTTCTATACCACTCCCAAAAAGACATACATATTGGCAATTACTAAGAAATCCGGGCGTACTCCTATTGAGAGAAAGGAACAGGTGCAACGTGATCCAGTGTTTACTTATCTTGCCAGTAATATCGGCGAAACTTTGGATGTGAATAGATTTCCTATTCCCGAGAATGACCTATTAGAAATGGTAAGTTTGTTCAATCAGTTCAAGGGGGCTAGATTACATTTCCGTGCTGGTAATAGGAAAAGATGCAAGATACAGCCGATCTCTGTATTTGAATCCGATAGCCATTGGTGTGTTGATAGGTGGTGGACGAAAGATGAGCGGGTAGAACTTGGTGTTGAAGACCCTACTGTCATTCTGACCCACGACGAATTCAAGGATCGTATAAATGATAGTGCCGTGAAATTGAACGCTCTTCTTTCAATCAACGTTGCTATGCCAGTGAGCGTCATATCATTGACGATTGGAAAAATATTCGATCTTAAGATTAGAACGAACAACAGCAAATTTACAAAAGAGTTCGTAAACAGAAATAAAGGTGACATTCCCGTCTATAGCGCCTCAAAGGAACCAGATGAAGTAAGCTATGGACATGTCAAAGATAATCTTCCTGCGATAAAATATTTTGAGAATATATTGACTTGGAATATCGACGGGTCAGTTGGCAAAGCGTTTTTTAGGAAGAGAAGGTTTACTCTCTCAGAGAAGGTTATTCCTCTCATTCTGAATAAAGAGTGGGCTGGTCTTTTGGATTATGACTATCTGAAATACATGATTGAAAAGAAGGCTATTGAGGCTGGCTTCATGTTCTCCAATAAGGCTGGGAAGAAAAGAATCATGGACATTGTAATCGAGATTCCGGTCAACAAAATGGGACAGCCAGATCTGCAAAAGCAGCAGGAAATGGCGAAGGAGTATGCCCGAATCGATCATTTGAAGCAGCAATTAGGCGAAAGTATACAGGGTGTTCTTAGTGCCGAGATCAACTTCCAATAGTTTTTGGGCAACCGCACGACTTTCTAGAGCGTGTTTTTGAAAGACGCACTAACGAGCCGGAGACTGACAGAACCCATGTCCACCGATCACGACACACCCCTCGCCCCCGGCCTCTACCTCGTCGCCACTCCCATCGGCAACCTGGGCGACATCACGCTGCGCGCTCTTGACGTGCTCCGCCGCGTGGACCGCATCGCCTGCGAGGACACCCGCCAGACGCAAAAGCTGCTCAACCACTTCGAGATCACCACCCCCACCGTAAGCTGCCACCAGCACAACGAGCGCGCCCGTGCCACCGAACTGATCCAAAACATAAAGGCCGGGAAGGCCATCGCCGTGGTCTCTGACGCCGGAATGCCGGGCATCAGCGATCCGGGAGGCCAGCTCGCGGCCCAGGCCATTGCCGCCGGAGTCGCGGTCATCCCCATCCCCGGAGCCAACGCGGCGCTCAGCGCGTTGGTAGCCTCGGGATTGCCCTCCGATGAATTCCACTTCATCGGCTTCTTGCCGGAAAAGGCCGGCGCCCGGCGAACCAGGCTCGAAACGCTGGCCGCCGAGATTCAGCGAAACGATGCCGCGCGCACTCTCGTCTTTTACGAGGCGCCCCACCGCATTCTGGAGACTCTTGCTGACCTTGAAGCCGTATTTGATCCCGCACTGCGCGTAGTACTGGCCCGTGAAATAACCAAGATTCACGAGGAGTTTCTGCGCTGCACTTTGGCCGAGGCGCGCCGCGAGTTGGCCGCCCGTGATCGCATGCGCGGCGAGATCACCCTGCTGGTCGAGGCCCGTCCGGCGCAGCCCGGAACAAAGTCCTCCACTGCCGCTCATGAAAGGATTTCCGACAGCATTGCCCGCCTCCAGGCCGAAGCAGGCCCCGATGCCAGTATCGACGAGAAGGAGGCCCTCAAACGCATTGCGCGCGATCTAGGCCAATCCAAAAGCGAGGTCTATCGTGAACTGCAACGGGAGCGGGCAAAGCGGCGGTAAGGTTTTTTTGTCGTCCCTGTCGGGGTCCCCACGGACAGGTCTTCGTGCGTGGGGTGACTAGTCCATGTTCCCTGCTTCACTATTTCACTGTTTCATTTTTTCACTTTTTCGCTATTATATTTTCAAAATTTTGCAGATAATTATGTAGTAAACATGGTAGCAAACCCAATAGAATGAATATGTTCCACGTGGAACATTTCTGGGCATCCTAACTCCTTATTTCTCTTCACTGCCGTAGTCCCCAACGAGTGATTTGTGCTCGCTGGGGTGAAGGAAGCAATCTTTGCTCGCTAAGATGTCAAGTCCCTATTCCCTATTCCTTAGTCCCTAGTCCCTCGCCTCTTCCCCCTTGACGGCTGCGTGGGTGAGTGGGATACTCCCCATCGGTACCAGTCTGGCGATTTTTATCTCCCTGCCAGCGGGGATTGGCCTTTTTATGGATCTGATCGTGGTTCGTCTTCTTTTTGTGGCCCTGCTTGCCGGGGTCTGTTTCTTCCTTCGTCCTTTCGGCATAACAGGATGGATGAGTGCGGCAATGGGCGCCGGTGCGGCCGGCGCATTTATTGTCTTCGAGCTTCGCGTGCGGGCGCTGAGCCTGAAACGGCTGATCGGCGCCGTGGTTGGCAGTATATTGGGCATCCTGGGGGCGGCGCTGTTTTGCCTGGTGCTGCGCGGCGCTCTGACGCCCGGGCCCACATCGTCCGTTATCCAGATCTTCGACCTGCTGCTGATGACCTATGTGGGGCTGCTGGTGGGCGCCAGCAAGGGCGACCTGCTGAACCCGTCGGCGCTGGGAACGGTCTTCATGGGCGACCGGCCCACGCGGCGCAGCGCCAAGGTGCTGGACACCAGTGTGATTATCGACGGCCGCATCGCCGACATCGCCGAGGCAGGCTTCATCGACGGCATGATGGTGATACCGGAGTTCGTGCTGCGCGAGCTGCAGACCGTGGCCGACTCCACCGACGGCTCCAAACGGCAACGGGGACGCCGCGGCCTGGATATGCTGCAACGCATGCAGTCCAATCCCAACATCCAGGTGCAGATCGTCTCCGACGATTTTCCCTCCATCCGTGAGGTGGACCTGAAGCTGCTGGAACTGGCCAAGAAGTGGCAGGCCAAGGTGGTGACCAACGACTTCAACCTCAACAAGGTGGCCCACCTGCACCACGTCGAAGTGCTGAACATCAACGACCTGGCCAATGCGCTCAGGCCGGTGGTGCTGCCCGGCGAGAGGATGTCGGTGCTCATTCTCAAGGAAGGCAAGGAGTTCAACCAGGGCGTGGGCTACTTGGACGACGGCACCATGGTGGTGGTGGATCACGCGCGCAAGCTGATCGGCAAGACAGTGGAGATTACCGTGACCAGCGTGCTGCAAACCGCCAGCGGCAAGATGATCTTCGGCAAGATGGACGAGAACGGCAAGCCACCTGCGGTGGGGCCAGCGTCCTTCGGCCTGTAGAATTACCAGCGGCTGGGTCAGCCGTCATGCGAGAGGAATACAGCAAAGATGAACGAACAGCCCATTGTTTGTAGCTGTCCCAAGCGCGACTGTCCGCGGCACGGCGATTGTGTTGCCTGCCGGGAGTTTCATCTGAATGCCAAGCATCCCAAACCACCGCGCTGTGAAAGAAAGCCTAGCGGGCTGCGAAGGCTCTTTGGGGCAGGCTCATCGGCGGCAGAGTGAGCTTCGGAAGGATGGGGCGTGTGTCTTATTGCTTGGCGATCATGTGCTCGTAAAGACTGGCCAGCCGGTAGCGGCGCGATTTTTTTGCGGCGTCGGCTACCTCCAGAAAGCCTTGCTCGGTCCAACGCCGGCAATGTTCCGATGCGGTGCGAGGCCGATAGCCGAAAAGGCCGCCGATCTCCCGGGCCGTTAGCTCGCTGGATTTCTCAAAGAGCGCCAGCACTTTTCGCTGCCGGGCATCCAGATTGCGCAGCAGTGAGGAAAGGTCCGCAGTTCCGGCTTTGGCCTCGCGGCTGGTCTGTTCCCGAACTCTCTCGAAGGAATCCGCCATCCCCTCGATGAAATAGGCAATCCAGCCGGTGATATCGGCTTCGGCCCGTCCCAGGTAGTAGTTGTGAGACGGCCCGATGGTCAGCGCCGCGTAGTACTCGCCGAGGTTGCGGGCATAGTATTCCTCCAGCGCGTACAAGCCCTTCAGCCCGTAGCCGCCAAGGTGGAGAATCAGCGAGGTCAGCAGCCTGGCAGTGCGCCCGTTTCCGTCGAAATATGGGTGAATCGTGGCGTACTGATAATGCGCGATGGCCGCCTTGACCGGCACGGGCAATTCTTCGTTGGGACCGGTTTGCACATTCAGCCAGGAGATGAGTTGCGCCATCAGCGGCGAGACCTCCGAAGCCTCTGGCGGCAAATACACAATCTCGTTGGAGCGGCTGTCGCGGATGACATTTTGCCCGTCGCGATAGGGCGTCGGCTTGACGCGCGTTCGGCCGCCGCTCATGACCAGTGCATGGAGCTTGCTCACCGCTGCCTCGGTCAGACGCTCGCCACGCGTCGCCAGACGTTCCACTTCATCCAGAGCGGCATAGTAGCCCTTCACTTCGTCCTGGTCGCGCTCCCGCCCTGGGAAGTGCTGGCCTGCGCCGATGACCTGCGCAACCTGCTCCTGGGTCAGGCGGTTGCCTTCGATCATGGTCGAATAGTGAGTGGTAAACAGGCGGGCGGTCTCGCGCAGGCGGGCCAGAACGCGGGGAGTGACCGGCAGCGTGAGGACAGCTTGTCGCGCGGCCTCGATCCGCATGAGCGCGCGGGCAATGGCTGGCGTGATAGTGAAAACAGGAGCGAAACCGACCTGGGGTTTGCTGGCCATGAGCGCCTTAGGCACGCAGGTGTGCTGCCGATAACGTGCCGATATTCTGCCGTTATTATACCGATAAATTGCCGTGAATGTGCGGAATTTGTATGTTTCTCAGTACTTCTGCATTTTCGGATCGATCTCGTCGGCCCAGGCCAAAATGCCGCCGGCGAGGTTGACGACGCGGGGATAGCCCTGCTGCTTCAAGTACTCCGCAACCTTCTGCGAGCGGACGCCGCTGCGGCACTGCACGATGACCTCGCGGTTGCGGTCGATCTCGGAGAGGCGATTGGGGACATCGTTCTGCGGGATCAGCTTGCCGCCGATCTGGGCGATCTTGTATTCGTAGGGCTCGCGCACATCGAGGATGTAGACGTCTTCGCCGGCATCGATGCGGCGCTTGAGTTCCTTCACGGCGAGTTGGGGAATTCCGTTCTTCACTGTTTTCTCCTCCGGGGTTTCGGGCACAATGCCGCAGAAATGCTGGTAGTCGATGAGCTCGGTCACGGTGGGGTTGGTGCCGCAGACCGGGCACTGAGGGTTCTTGTGCAACTTGAGCTCACGAAATCTCATAGTAAGCGCTTCGACCAGCAACAGCCTGCCGATGAGCGATTCGCCTTTGCCGAGAATGAGCTTGATGACCTCTGTGGCTTGGATGACGCCGATGAGTCCGGGCATGATGCCCAGCACTCCTCCCTCGGCGCAACTGGGAACCAGGCCGGGCGGCGGCGGCTCGGGATAGAGGCAGCGGTAGCACGGGCCCTGCTCGGTGGCGAAGACGCTGGCCTGGCCTTCAAAGCGGAAGATGGAACCATAAACGTTGGGCTTGCCCAGCAGCACGCAGGCGTCGTTGACCAGGTAGCGGGTGGGGAAGTTGTCCGTGCCGTCGGCCACGATGTCGTAATCCTTGATGATTTCCATAGCGTTGGCGCTGGTGAGCATGGTCTCATGCTTGACGATGTGGACGGAGGGATTAAGGGCGGTGAGCTTTTCCGCAGCTGAATCCAGCTTCTTGCGCCCGATGTCTTTGGTAGAGTGGATGATCTGGCGCTGCAAGTTGCTCGCGTCTACAACGTCAAAGTCCACCAGGCCCAGCGTGCCGATGCCGGCAGCGGTGAGATAAAGGGTGAGCGGCGAACCCAGCCCGCCGGTGCCCACGCAGAGCACGCGTGCGGCTTTCAGCCTCTGCTGGCCCTCCATGCCCACATCGGGCAGTATCAGGTGGCGCGCGTAGCGGGAGAGGTCGCTGGTGGTCAGCTCGGGGAGTTCGGCAGGACTCGTGTTAATCGTCATAGTCCAATTCTAAAGTGTGACTTGTCTTTGCATGCGGATCTTCGCGTTTCCGCGGAATTGCGGTCAGTGCTCCGGGTATGCGAGATTGGGTATGCGAAGTTGCAGTTTCATACGATACAGCCGATAACAGCTTTGATCACTTCGCAGATTGGAAGGCCCCATGAGCCGAAAAACCCGCAAGCCGAACTTTGATCAGACTCTGGAGATACTGCGCGCACACGCCTTCGATGTGGCGCCCTGGACCGATGTTGCAGGCGGCGTGCTGGTGACGAAGTATGGGTCGGGGGCGGTTCTGCGGGCTACTGCGGACAAAGAGGCGCCGGTGGCCTTTGCGGTCAGGCCCGGAGCGCTGGTAGGGGGCCAGGTGGCCCGGCTGCTGGATCGCGGCCACCAGAAGTTCATTCAGACGGCTCAATTTGAACTTCCTGCCACGGCTAGCCAGTTACATGCGATTCACCGGTTCAGCGAAGAGTTGAAGCAGATAACCGGCGCAATCGACCTGTACAACGAGTCGCTGGGGACCACAAGCGACCTTTACTTGTATGACCGCTTGAAGGGCCGTGAGGCCGTGCAGCCTGCTCCGCAAAGCCCCTGGGAACAGGCTTAAGGTCACTAATTTATAGGCGGTGACGTCAATGGAATCGACAGAAAAGGCGCAGGTCGGCATTCCGCCGCAGGCCAAGCCCGTCGGCCGCGACCGGCGCGAGGCATTGCGGGAAGCAGTCGATACCTCGGCGGTGATTTTTCTCATCAATATTGCATCGAGGCTGCAGGGTCGTATTCTCGACCTGAGCCTGAGCGGATGCCGCATCCGCACCAACGAGCGTTTTCCGGTGGACATTTACACGCGGATAGAGACCGAGTTTCGCCTGGTAGGGCTGCCCTTCCGGCTGGGCGGCGTGGTGCAGGCGATTCACGACAAGCACACGGTGGGCATCCGCTTTCTGGACATAAGCAGCCGTAAACGAGAGCAGGTAAAGCAGTTAATCGAAGATATCCGGGAGATGAGGGAACAGGGACTAGGAAATAGGGACCTAGTCCCTGGTCCCTGTTTTACGACGCCACCGCCAGTTCCACCACGGGAACCATCCGTTGCGAGCCCTTGCGGGGGCCGCGCTTGCGGGCGCTCATCACCTTGATGCGCTCCAGCAGCTCGTGGGGCGAGTAGTTCTTCTTGGCCATCAGGGCATCGGCGGCGTGCATCTCGCCTGCCATCCTTTGCGGGTCGCCCAGCAGAATCATGGGTACATGGGCCGCCATCTGCTTCAGCCGCTCCACCAATTGGCTGCCGTTCATCTGCGGCAGGCCATAGTCGGCCAGCACCAGGTCCACGGCAGTCTTGGCAAAGAGGTCGATGGCCTCCTGGCTATTGCTGGCTGAAACCACACGGTATCCGTTGGTTGTCAGCATAAATTTGAGCACGGAAAGATCCTGCTCGTTGTCGTCTACGCAGAGAATCACTTTCTTGGGTCGCATGGCTTGGGGATAAACTCCTTGGTGCAAGATTTCTTGATTCCAACTGTGTACACTCCACCTGTGCCCGCACTGTGTGCAGGCTGGCGCAATGCGCTTGGGGCCCTGATGCCGGGAGTGAGCCGGCCATTTCCTGGTTAATCTTGCGGCTGGATTGCCTTGCATATCGCGCTCGGCCCTGGCGGGCACGGCGAACGTGCTATTCGGCAACTGGCCATCCGATGCACAGGCAGCTGTCTTCGCTCACGGTCAGTTTGTAAATGAAACCTGAGTCAAAACCCGGCAGGAGCGCCGGTAAAAATCATTCATTGAAGGCCAAGAGTACGGGGAATCGACTCTGATGGGAAGAGGGAAAACGAAGCGAAAATCGGCCTCAGAATCCAAAAGTAATTTGTGGAAAATGGCTAGATTTAAGACACACCGTCACTTGCGGCAACTCGGATCTGTGAAAAGCATGTGCATACCAGAAGGAAAAGCCGTCCTCTTGCCTCAGGAATGGTGCTGACAAAAACACGAGGAGGGCAGACCCTCGCCGATTTTACAATTCAATGAGCGGCCGGGGCAGGCGGGTCTTGGCGCGATCCAAAAACAGCCTCATGCGCAGAGCCTCACCCCGCTGCAGGGCAACCAGCCGCATATGCCTGCGGATGTGGTCGCCGTCTTCCAACAGGGCTACCTGTGCCTCGTCGAACTCCGCGTCCTTTTCCAGCCGCTCAATCCGCTCTTCGATGGTACGACGAAACCGGGGACTGATTTCATAACCATCTTTGGTTGCGCAGTTAGTCTTCATGGAAGGCTCCTGAAGAGAAGACTCTTGCTCTCGGAAAAATATTTCTCAAGAAGGTTAAAGTTTCTTCAACCTTTGTCGATACTAATAATGTGGCATGTGCCGCGCCAGATTACAGTGGTGTAATACGAAGGTAATTAATTGACCGAAAATAGGACAACTTAAGCCTTTTTCAGGCTATTTTTCACAGCTTAATCACTTCTCAATTGAGTGTTTACGGTTGCTTGTTCTCCGAGACCGTGCAGTCGACCCTGGTCAGGTGGGGAACCAGGTTGCCCGACTTGTCCCTGACGGTGAAGACCACCTCCATCAGGTAGACATTCAACTTGAGGGTGGCCATTGGCTGGGCCTCGAGCGCCGGCCCAGCGCGATGCTGACCGGGGGCGCGCCGAGCGAGAGGGCCAGCAGGGCCAAAACCGGTACCGCGCCGGCAGGCCGAGCAAAAAAACGGCAATTCCCCATTGACGTGACATCCTGGTCCGGTAGACGAAACTGGAACTCTATGGAAAGCATTCTGAAAAAGTTTTGCGCCGGGCGCAACCTGCGCGGCTCTGGCGCGTCTGATACTCTGACGATTGGAGTACTGTGTCAGTGGACAGTGATCCGCGATCAGCTGCCGCGACCCGGTAGCCGGCTTGCGCTGTCAACAGGTCACGGACCAGCTGGAACACCAGATTCATAAGCGTTTAGAATAGAGTCAACTGGCTACTGTTCACTGACCATTGGAGAGTACTTGTGAAGCTAGGTTTAACGGCAATAGCGCTGGTTGCGCTCCTGAGTTCGGGCTTGAGTCTGGCGGCTCTGGCCCAACAGCAACAACCCCCCATGCCTGACGCCCCGACGCCCCAGGCGCCCAAGCCGCTGTCTTCTGACGTGAACGGCCCAATTACCCCCGGCAAGGGTTCCGGGGAGACCACGCAGGGGCCTACTTCGTCCTCCAACCCACCGGCACAGCAGCCGGCGCCCAGCAACGAGGCGCCCTCCAGCCAGGTCCTCTCTGATCAGGGTAAGGACCAGGTCCAGACCACGCCTCCAGATATACCCGCAGCCGGCGAGGGCGCCAGCGCCATTCCCATTTACATTGTTCACACAAATTTCGTCGAAGTCCCGGTTACCGTCAAGGATCCGAAGGGAAAGTTGGTGGCCGGCCTCACGTATAGGGACTTCAAGGTCTATGAGAACGATACCCGTGAGCCAATCTCCTTTTTCACCACGGATTCCTTCCCGCTGTCGATCGCTTTTGTCATCGACCAGAGCCTGACTTCTGACGTGATGACCAGGGTGAACAACTCTCTGGGCGCCATCCAGGGTGCGCTTACGCCCTATGACGAAGTGGCCATCTTCTCCTACAACAACGGCGCGCAAAACCGCTCCGGGGGCTTCACGGGAGCGCAGAGCGCGCGGGTTCCCTTCGTGCTCTCCATGACCAAGGTCTCCGGTGAGGAGATGCTGGTGCCCATCAACGACGGCCCGATGGCCGGCTGCAATATCCGCCAGAACGGCAACTGCGTCGATCCCAACCTGCAAGCGGGAAAATCGGCGGGCGGCAGCACGTTCATGAACATCCCCAAGGAGATTCACACCCTCAATGATGCGATTCTGGCCGCGGCCAAGGAATTGTCGACCCGCCCCAAGGGACGCCGCCGCATCATCTACGTCATCAGCGACGGCAAAGAGTATGGCAGCAAGGCCAAATATTCCGATGTGCTGAAGTACCTGCAGACGAACAAAACGGCTGTCTACGGCACGCTGGTGGGCGATTCGGCACGCTGGGGCGAGGGCTACGTGAGCCGTATTCACGTGCCCGGCATGATGAATGACAACATCCTGATTAAATACGCCCACGCCACCGGCGGCGTGCTGGACTCCGAGCGCGGCGTGGACGGCATCGAGAACAGCTACGCCAAGATCGCCAATGAGGCACGCAACCAGTACACACTGGGTTACTACAGCCACCAGCCGATCCTCGACACCAGGTTCCGCAAGATCGATGTGCGCCTCGACCGGCCCGGCTTTGAAGTCATCGCCAAGCTGGGCTATTACACCTCGGGGCAGGATGCTAAATAGAATCAGCTGGCACGCTCAATCTGTATAAACACGAAAGGCCTGTGCTCACGCACGGGCCTTTCTATTTCTCTGTAGCAACGGGCGCGGCTCCGGCTACCATGAAACTGGTCAGTATTAGGGAAGGTCATGGCGTAGGAGGAATCTGTTGCTGCCTTGATTTCTTCAGAACCGGCCAATCTGAAAAAGCCAGCCAAAGAAAAATACCGAGATTCACATACGGTATGAGCATCAGGAAGCTCAGTGCAGGCGCATATCCAGCCTTTTTGAATATCTGCCAGAATGGCGCAACAATGAACAAACCAATCAAAAGAAGAATGATCAGGTGAGTCGATTGGAACAAATCCCCCATGACTGAATTCCCCTTCAATCTCAGCAATTTGCACCGGTTTGGAACAAAGTTTAGCCGGTCCGACGTTACCCAAAATTTACATTTTAGATTTCCGAAGTTTCTTCCCGTCATCCACGCGCTTGACAGGCGCGGCAAACATAGTCAATCACGTTAAATCCAAGCGGGTTTTCAAATCGATTTCCGCAGCGACTGCAAGTGACATATTCCATGTCTTCCTTTTTCGATGCGGACTCGGCCGGCGTCGATCCGGCAGGGGACACGGGAGCCGCAGTCTGTTGAACCGTTGGAGCTACCGGAGATGGGTCAGTGATGCCCTTGAGGCCTTCCTTAAATCCCTTCAATCCCTCACCCAATCCCTTGCCTAACTCCGGCAGTCGCTTATAACCGAAGAGAACAATGATAAGAAGTATTATAAAAATCAAATGCGATGGTTCTCTCAGGAAACCCATTACCCTATCCTCCATGCGCCCAGATATCGATGGCACTCTTTCAATATCTATTATCGCACAAAGCCGGCTACGCGCGCAGGGGCTAATTCACCTGCGCCGGCTTGCCCAGCCGTTCGGTCACCATCGAGTAAAAGGCGCGCAGGTCTTCCTCGTCGCCCACGGTCAGCCGGCGGTAGACCTTCATCAGCGGAAAGAGCCTGGAGGCGCGCACCTCGATGGCCGGGACCGCCGCCGCACTGCCGGGATACTGGGTCATCTCCCAGGCGCCGGCATAGCGGCGGCGCAGCACCTCGCCCAGGTAGCTGCCCCACAACCGCACCTCGAAGTCGAGGTCCAGCTCCGGGCTCTCGCCTACCAGCACCAGAATCTCGTCCAGCGCGTCAATGGAATCGGAAGTAAAGTCCAGCTTCTGCTGGAACTCGGTCATGGCCAAATCCGCCGCCGCCCGCGCATAGCCCTCCATCATCGTCCCCAGGTCGGGGAAGACCGCCGACTCCAGCCGTTTGCGCAGATCGGTCGAATTTCTCATCCAGTCAGAAAAGTATAAGCCCCCGAGCCGAATTGGGAGAGGTTTCCCTGGAGCCGCAGAGCAATAATGGCGTTCATCCCGGGTTTGTGGCAGACTGAGAACAGTTGTGAAGGGTCCCAGATGAAAACCATCAAGTTCATTGTTCTTGCCGCTCTGCTAGTCGTCGGTGTCAGCAGCGCCCGCTCCGCTAATCGCGAAATCTACCCTGACCCGTCGCAGGCCAAGGCCGACATAGCCGCCGCCCTGAAGACCGCCGCCGCAACCCACAAGCGCATCCTGCTGGACTTTGGCGGCAACTGGTGCCCCGACTGCGTGGTGCTGGACATTTACTTCCACGACCCGGCCAACCGGCCGATTCTGGAAGCAAATTTCGTGCTGGTACATGTGAACATCGGGCACATGGACGCCAACCTGGATCTCGCCGAGCAGTATGAGGTTCCTCTGCGGCGAGGCGTGCCCGCTCTCGCCGTTTTGAGCGAACACGGCAAGCTACTCTACAGCCAGAAACGCGGCGAGTTCGAGGCCATGAGCCGCATGGAGTTGTCGGCGGTTACTCAATTTCTGAAGCAATGGGAACCCGAGCGGCCCTGCTCGGTAGTGATGGTGAACTGCTGAAAAACGCTACCTTTGCGTCGTAATACTTAATGACCCTTTGATCAGCATAGTGCTATACAACCAACTTATCATGTACGGAACCATGCACTATGCCGCTCAACCGTTGGAATGTCATCAATGCCTGAGCCTCTGTCATTCCGGCAATCAGATCGGCCACAATTCTTCGCACTCTCCGGCCTGTGGCTAAGAGTCCTATTATTTTCTGCAGGCGCTCCCGATAGTAAGGTGGAAGAAGCCTGGACGGTGATTTCTTGGTTTCCAGAAGAAAAGTGTCAAAGAGATAACGAATAATCTTACGGTTGGTATGTTGCTGTGCGGCCAAGCCTGGGGCTTCGATGACGTAATACCAGGTTAATTGTTTTAGCAATGCGATTTGCATCCGATATTGTTCGCCAATATCAACCGTACGGCCGCTTGTTCCCGGTTCCACAAGCTTCAAACCATTGATATATCGACTCACCAGCAAACTTGTAAAAACCCTTAGCTGTGCACGGTCGTCGCGCGTACCCTCATACGGGCCAGAGAGTTTGAAGTGCGCAAATAGAACTTCTGCTAAGATTTTGTCAAGTTCCGCTTCAGGTGTGTTGTGAAATTCCTCAATCTTTGCCCTCTTGCCTGCCACATATCTTAAGAAGCGATCACGCTCCGCATCTGATCCCTGGCCTAAAGGAAGCAAGAGATGCAATGGAATTAAACCAGCGCGATAAAAATCCTCGACATCATGAATAGCATAGGTAAGGTCATCTGCCCAGTCCATTATTTCGGCTTCGGCCGAGCGAGCATATGGCCCGACTCCATTCTTTTCCACCGCAAATTGAAATGAAGTCAATTCCGAACTATAAGCACCCCACTTGTTCGGCTTGTCTTTGGGTCGCCCGCGATAAGTCCAAGGGTATTTCAGAATCGCGCGCAGCGTTCGGTTGGTCAGATTCAAACCGTTGTACGAGCCGTCACGGAAGGCAAGCTCCGTGACAATGCGAAAGCTCTGGGCGTTGCCTTCAAATCCCTCCGCTCTATTTCCAGCAAGCTCGTTAAGTTCCTCTTCCGCGAGATGGCCAAACGGAGGGTGCCCGAGATCGTGAGCAAGGCAAGCCGATTCGACGACATCCTCGTTTACCTTGTGATAAAGGGCCAATTCGGGCTGTTTGAGTTTCAGCTTCTCGGCAAGACGGCGGCCTACCTGAGCCACTTGAAGCGTGTGAGTAAGCCGATTATGAAAGACGTGGTTGTATTCACCGGATGCAACCTGCGTTGTTGTTGAGAGGCGCTGGAGCGCGGACGAGTAAAGAATAATGTCTCGGTCGCGCTGAAAGGGATTCCGGTCATCTCCTTGCCGGACCTCTTCCGGATGGAGCCTCGAAACGCTTTCTAGGGAGGCTGGTGGCACTTATCTTTCCTCGACACTCTCCAGAGAAGTTGCGGGCTTCAACGTTAACTCGGGTGTCAAAACTACATCGCCTTTTTCGAGTAGATCGGATACCGCGTCCTGAATTTGTACGTACGAATATTTGGCGCCAAGGTCAGCGCCGAGGAGCTCGGTGGGCTTCAAGGGAGATTGTTGAATGCGGTTAAGCACTGCCGTTCTGCTCGATTCGTTGGCCGTTCTGTCCGATCCCTTGACCGTTCTGACTGATTCCATGGCCGTTCTACCCAATCTCATGATTGTTGCGGTTGCCATTTTCATTCTCCCGACTTCGAATTGAAATCGTACCACGAAAATGTTCGCTTGTGATGTGACTAAAGATATACATCGGCTGTGCAAATCTCGACATTAGCCCGGCAGCTTCATATGCTTGGTGTTCTGGTAGGTGTAGACGATGCGGTGGGCGACGGTGATGGTGGAGAGAGCGGCCATAATCCACAGCACCGGGGCCATGGCGCCACACCAATTGAACAGGGCGCCGATGATGATGAGCACAATGCGCTCCGGGCGCTCCATGAAGCCCACCTTGCACTGTTCGATGAGATTCTCAGCGCGGGCGCGCGTGTAGCTGACCATCAGCGAAGTGACCATCACAAAGGCCACCAGCACCACATAACGAAACTTATTGATGCGGCCGTAGTAGACCAGCAATCCGAAGAACAGCACTACGTCGGAGTAGCGGTCGATCACCGAGTCGAAAAAGGAGCCGAAGACAGTGACCTTGTTGATGCGCCGCGCCACCCGGCCGTCCACCATGTCGAAGAGGCCGGCGCAGAAAATTACCACGCCCGCATAGAAGAACATCCAGTCGGCGTTGGCGGCGTTGGCGTGGCCAAACAGAAATGCGGCTACGATGTTGATAATCAGGCCGATGAAGGTGAGCACGTTGGGCGAGATGCGCATCAGCGACAGGCCATGCACGATCTTGTTCAGCAACCACCCGCAGGCGCTGCCAAATGCGCTGGTCCAAGTCATTTCAACCTTCCTTGCTCCTCGTCTACTTCTGTTCGGTGGCGGAGTCTACCGGGCTCTCGGCCTCGGCGGCTTCATCGTGAATGGTGGTCAGTTTCAGAATTTCCAGTTCGCGCTTGCCGTTGGGCGTGACGATGGTGACCACGTCGCCCACCCGCTTGCCCACCAGACCGCGGCCAATGGGCGAGGTGGTCGAGATCAGCCCCTTGGTGACATCGGACTCCTCGCTGGTGACCAGGCGGTATTCGATCTCTTCGTCCTTGGTTGAATCGTAGACCACTATCGTGGAGCCAAAGCCGGCCTTGTCTTTGGGAATATTGGAGAGATTGACCAGAGAAAGCTCGGCCATGCGCCGGTTCAACTGGCCCAGGCGCGCGTTGACGAACTCCTGGCGCTGTTTGGCCATGTGATACTCGGCGTTCTCCGAGAGATCGCCCATCGCCCGGGCCTTCTTGATCTCGGCGGGAAGCTCGTGCGAGAGCTCGTACTCAAGTGCTTTGATCTCAGCGAGAATCTGCTTTTTGATGTGTTCGGGCATCCGGTGTCCGTGGCGGCGAGCGGGGTTTGCGCCTTCCGCAAAAGATAGAAGAACTCAACTTCTCATTATACGCAAGACAGGGGTCAGAGATCAGGGGCTATTCACTGTTCATCCATAAACGACTGAAGAATTAACGTGGCGGCGACCTGGTCGACCACGCGGCGATGCTGCTGGCGCGGGTGGCCGGCTTCATAAAGAATCTGGTGGGCCTCGCGGGTGGTCAGCCGTTCGTCCCACAGGTGGATGGCGAGCCCGGTCAACGCGCCCAGTTCGGCGGCAAAGGCCTGGATTTTGGCGGCCTGGGGACTGACATCGCCGGAGAGATGCACAGGGTTGCCCACCACGATGCCGACGACGCCAAAGCGCCGGCAGAGGCGCGCCAACGAGCGCAGGTCGTCACGCTGGTTGCGTTTGCGCTCCAGCGTCAGAACCGGCTGCGCCGTAAGGCCCAACTCGTCCGAGACAGCTACGCCGATGCGGCGATTGCCGATGTCGAGGCCAAGATAGCGAGGATGTGCCGCAGCTTTCAGCTTTTTGCTCCCAGCTTTTAGCTTAACGTCGGTATCCGACCCATGAATCAAAGAACGTGAAAAGGATGGGGGTACCCCCACCCGTACTTTGGGCACAAAATCCTTGTTTTCTAGAGGTTACAGACAGGGTTGCGCTGTAAAATCGTCAAAACAAAGGAGTTCCATGCAAAATCGTCCAGGATAAGGAGTTACGGGCAGTTTTGGCCTCTGTTGGCCGCTTCCGGCTGAAAGGCGGCGCGATGCGGAAGTGCCTGACGATGATTTGAAAAAAGACTCCTGAGGATCATTGTGCACGAAATGGGGAAATAATCTGCAAAGGACTGGCCGTCCAGGCGGACGGCGCTTGCGCGCCATGGGGTTCATGGTATCCCGGGACCCCAAATGCGAGGGACTTGGGGCACCCGGCTGTTGCGAGGCTATTTCAGCAACTGCGCATGCCACTCTTCGTTTACATATACGAATGACACAACGGCATTGACCTTATGCGGACCATGAAAAAAGGGCATCGTCAGTTCGGTCGGCACAAATTCATATTCGATGGGTACATGCGTGTGATCTGCAATCGTGGTGGCGAGAATTCTTGGATTTCTGAAATAAGCGAACCGTAATTCGGGGCCAAAGCCAGCGCCATAATATTTACTTTGCTTGGCTTTGGCAGTGAAAAATAATTGACCGCCACTTGAGCGAATATAACCCTGCCTGACCAAGAACTGAGTTAGTGCATCGGAGTAAGTAGATCCAATCGGGGCGTTATCGTTCTCTCCCTTATCATTCGGATCCCAGCAAGCCATACAGGAATTAAGCCTGGGTGAGGGGGACCAGCCTGCAACATCTCGGTTAAGAATCTGCTGAGCCAAGGCTAGCGTCAAGGTGGGCGCCGGCTTAGGGCCGTTCAAGCCTCGGTAGTACTTATCCTTATCGCCTGCCCTTCCGCGTTCACAAGTCAATGTATTCGGTCCAACCAGTTTCAGTGTGCCTTCTCGACAAGTGAAACTTTGATCTGAATAGACGCTCAGGCTGCTCTGATTGGTATCCCACGTGCCATCATAATTCTTATTACCCTCTGTACAGGAGCCATTCGCGGCAAACTCGATGAATTCCTCGTGGTCCTCCGACCACCATTTCCCAACGATCTTCCTGTTTATCTCCGCAGACAACATGCGAAGGCTATCAGCGTTCAATTGCTTGGATTGCCTCTGCTGTTTCAGAGCAGTGCCAGGCTGCCCTGCCGTGGTAGCGTTTCCGCTGCTGCTTGTGGGATTGGGTGCAGCCGGTGATTGCAGTGCTTGTCTTCGCTGTGAGTCAACCGTCAGTTGGAGCCCAACCATTAACGCGCCTACAAGGAGCAGGCAACCCATCGCAATGAGATTACGTTTTGTGAATTCTCCCGCATTTTCCAGAGGTGGGTTCCTCTTGTCCATGAACGTCCGTATCAGGAGATATGCAGCAATCAGACCCGCAAGAACATTGATATAGAGAAGTACTGGGACCATCCCCGCCAAGAACGGGACGTTGGTGGCAAGAGCCTTTGTAAACCATCCTTGGTTGTAGTCCGCCAATACCAGTACCGTACCAGCGACCGACAAGGGCAGAAGGAATTTGCTCATTTCTTTGCGAACTAGACCTGCAATCAACGCTATCGCTGCAACATCTATCACCAGAAGTGGGATCGCCAAAGCAAAAACAAACCACATAATGGCAACAATAGCGATTCCTGCGATGATGAGCTTCACGATGCATCCCTCCCCGCTACTGTCATCCGCGCTGGAGTGATGCTCAGGCTGCCGGCTCTCATATTGCCGTTGTTCGTATGCACCCCTCTGTCTTGCTTCTTCTTTCTCTTGTTTCTCAATGAATCCATCGACCTTACGTTTCAGGGCACGAAAAGCCGCCTCTTGGGCCTCGCTCTTTGTCACACCACAACGGCTTTCCCACAAATCGGTGACGCTATCGGTGATCTTGCAACACCAACCGTGTCCGCCGCCAAGTGTCTTTTCAAGGGCCTTGTCGACTATTGACGCCGCTCCGCCTGTCAGAACATTCTCCAGTACGCCGGGTTCGTCAACGCTGAATTCAATGCGATATCTGTCATCCAACTCATCTGTGCTGCTCATAGATTTTTTAACTCCTGTTTCGGTGTGCGTGCTGCATGACGAATAGCGTGCCAGCATCTAACGATGCCTGCGGATTTCATCGAGGAATAATGCAACCTTGGAGCGCCCGCCGTGTGCCCGATGTCTCGATTATGAGGCTCAATTATATCTAGCTGCGCTTTTCGAGAGTTCCAGACATTGCAGCATGGGATTTCAAGACTCGTATGTGACAATGCGCACACCAACGAGAACAGGCGATAAGCAGTTCCTTTGGCTAGTTAAACTCACTCAGTATGACCGCTTTAAATGGGGCTTTGCCGATACTTTACACCCTGCGACCTTGTCCGAAGACCCGCTCATCGCGATAAGGCCGCGATGAACGGGGCACAGCGGTCCTTCGTCATCCCCACATCCTACATCCGAGCAGACTGTCAGGAAATCGAAAAACGGCCCATCGAGGTCTGTGGTATCCCAGGTCTCAAAATCGAGACCTGGGGCACCCAATCATTTATGGATGGTCAGATGTGGGACACCAGCCCGATAATGTACACCCTGCGACCTTGTCCGAAGACCCTGCGACCTTGTTCGACGACCCGCTCATCGCGATAAGACGATGAATGATTGCATGACAGCGTCGGCTCCCTCGACCTGAGTAAACTGGTTGCGGCTAAACGACCACGAATCTCGGGAGGAAGGAGCCGAACATGATGATTATAGGTTGTGATTTTCATCCGCGGTTT
>Ga0181539_1001170_pt1 | contig 29938 bp, 28 predicted proteins | sample PEATcosm2014_Bin_46_FD_119767 | JGI IMG/M metagenome (GOLD analysis project Ga0181539, IMG submission 119767) | Peatland microbial communities from MTU Mesocosm Facility, Houghton, MI, USA - PEATcosm2014_Bin23_60_metaG | ecosystem: Environmental > Terrestrial > Soil > Wetlands > Peat | place... | reverse complement strand
TGATATCCTCGGGCTTCTTGTAGTTGGTCAGCAGTTGGTCGATTAACTTCTTGTCGATTGCCATGGGGTCCTCCTATTTTCTTCTTCCCATGGCCGTTTACACAGTTTTATTTACACCCTCGCGGAAACTATAGAAACTGTAGCTTAAGTTCGGATTCGTTTGTAACCCGCTCAAACACAGGGTATTATCACAGAAGTGTAGTGTTCATCGGCACTTGCAGGTAACGGTGGTAATAGAATCCCACTCTCTCCGCCACACAGTCTGCACTGCCAGAGAAATCTGCCTGCATTACTCTCAAAATCGTGCGAAATCGCCGCAATTTCGCACGTTTTCCAGAACGCCCAGCCGCTTAGGTGGGCGCGGACCGCGACGACTCAAGAAGGAAATCCATGATGAAATGTCGGAGCGAATCGATGAACCGTCTCCTCCATGGCCTGCAACACGATCTGGCCCAGAGCCTGTATGAATTTCGGCGAATCGTTAAGCCCCGCGCTCATTTCAAATTGCGCGATGCCCAGCCGGCGCACTTCTTCGCGCGCCTCGTGATCAATTTCACCCAGCGTCTCCACGTGATCGGAGACGAACGCCACCGGCACGACGCAAACCTCGCGAGCGTGTTCCGCGGCCAGATCGTGCAGCGTGCGGTGCAGGGAAGGCTGTAGCCACTTGCTTGCCCCCACCTTGCTCTGATAACAAAGCCGGTGCCGGTTGCTCCATCCACCGCGTTGCACCAGGAGCCGCACCGTGTCTTCAATCTGCCGCTGGTAAGGATCGCCTTTCTCAATCACCGAAACTGGCACGCTGTGCGCGCTGAACACAATCTCCGCCCGCTCCGGCACAGCGAACCGTGCCAGCGCTTCGTCAACTTTTTGAACCACGGCGTCGAGATAGGCCTCGTGCCGGTAGAAGTTCTCAACGCAATATACGGGCATGTCGCCGTGAAAATGCCTGCGCCACTCATTCAAGCTCGAGCCCGTCGTGGTCGACGAATACTGCGGATACAGCGGCAGCAACACCACTTCGTCGCACTGCGCCGCTTGCAGTTGCTGAACCGCCTCGCTCGTAAACGGGTGCCAGTACCGCATGGCCACAAAGCAGCGGGCATTGATTCCCTTTCTCGAAAGCTCCGCCTCGAGGGCTCCGGCCTGCCGCTCAGTGAACCGCCGGATGGGCGAACCTCCCCCAATCGTCGCGTAGTGGTGCCGCACCTTGCGCGCTCGCGTCGTCGAGATCAATTTGGCCAGGGGTTTACGCCCGATGCGGGCAAAGGGAAAATCAATAATATCGGGATCGCAGAAGAGGTTATAAAGAAAAGGTTCGATCTCTTCCAGCCTATCTGGTCCGCCCAGCTGAAACAGAACTACACCCACACGCCGTGATGTGCGCGTCATCCCCCAGAATCCCCAGAGCGGGCGAATTTACTCTGATCCGCGGCTGGAGTCAATGGTGGAGATCGAGCGGTGGAAATCAAAGTTGATAATGTCAGCTTGAATGTTGCATGATTGACCTTGGCTTGCTGGGGCTACTCATTCTCATTTTCGTATTTTCCATTACTCTCCTGCGTCGCTCCGGTCCCGGCCCGAAAAACTTGGAGGGCGTCTAAACTTGCAACACCCAAGAGTTTGCTGAAGGCGGGCCGCATTGTCACTGAAGGGTTGAGCACATTGCCCTGCACGACTGCCTACAATAAAGGAGAAAGTATCTGGCTGGGCTTCGACCTCGGTACACAAAGTGTCCGTGCGGTCGCAGTGTCGGACACCGGCCATGTGTTTGGACAGAGCTCCTATCCACTCACCAGCCGGCGTGACGGTCCGCGGCACGAGCAGGATCCCGAGGAGTGGTGGCGCGCGGTCGTCTCCGCCTGCCGTGTAGCTCTTGCCGACTTGCCCACCCGGTCCATCCGAGGGGTGGCCGTTGACGGTACCTCCGGCACCATCCTTCTCGTCGACAGATCGGGCCGTGCACTCACCTCAGGGCTCATGTATGACGACACGCGAGCCACGGACGAAGCGTGCCGTGCCAATGAGGCCGGTGCCGCCATCTGGGCCTCGCTCGGATATCGCATGCAGCCGTCATGGGCGCTGCCCAAGCTGCTTTGGTTGCTGCGTGAGCATCGCGGCCTGCTCCCCCGCGCGCGCCTCGCTCACCAGACCGATTTCATCAACCACCGGCTCGCTGGTCGCGAGGTCTCATCGGACTCAAGTAACGCTCTCAAGACAGGTTACGATCTCGTCCGCGAAGCCTGGCCGTATGAAGTTCTTGACGCTCTCGGTGTGCCTGACCACATCATGCCCGCCGTCGTACGCTCCGGTACGCAACTCGGGACTGTTTGCGGCGAGGCCGCAGCGCTGACCGGCATCCCCGCCGGGACGCCGATTATTGCCGGTATGACCGACGGATGCGCCGCCCAGATGGGTGCGGGCGCCTTGGACGTTGGCAGTTGGAACTCCGTGCTCGGGACTACCCTGGTTCTCAAAGGCGTGACCCGCGAACTGATTCGCGATCCCGCGGGCATTGTTTACTCGCACCGCTCACCGGATGGCAACTGGCTGCCCGGCGGCGCCTCCAGCACCGGCGCGGGCGTCCTCGCAAAACAATTCCCCCGGCATGACCTCGATGCGTTAAGCGCACAAGCGGCAGAACGAGAACCGGCGAACGTCATTGCTTATCCTCTTGTGTCTCGGGGCGAGCGTTTCCCTTTCACCGCGCCAGATGCGGAAGGATTTGTTCTCGGCGAGCCGATCGACGAAATCGACCTCTACGCGGCGCTGCTCCAGGGAGTGGCTTACATCGAGCGGCTCTGTTTCGACTATCTCGACTTGCTAGGTGCGCCGGTCAGTGGTGACCTTAGCCTGACGGGTGGCGCGGCCCGCAGCCGCTACTGGTGTCAGCTTCGCGCCGACATTCTCGGCCGGCCCGTTCACCTGCCTGAGAACGCCGAGGCCGCGTTGGGCATGGCCATGCTGGCGGCCTCCGTGGGACGTCGCGTCTCTGATGTTGCCAAGCAGATGGTACGCATTCGCGAGGTGATCGACCCCCGGCCAGACCGTATCGCTCGTTTCCACGAACCATACCTGCGGCTGGTGGAAGAGTTGGCACGCCGCGGCTGGGTGCAATCGGCACTCGTTGAGCATGGAAGAAGCAGGGCGGCGTAAGTCTTGCAACTCAAAGTTTCTAGCCGATGCCTCCCGCGCTCGACCGCACGAAGAAGCGTGCAAAAGCCATTGGCCCCGGGTTGGGTGTGCCGCCGCGAGGGCTCAGTTTTTGAAGCTTTTCTCCAGTGCTTCAAGGAGCTTATCGAAAGCTTCGGCGAAGAGGCGGACACCGTCGTCGGTCAGCTTATCGGTCACTTCTTTCATCGAAATCCCGAGCTTCGCCGTCGTCTCCATCGTCTTATTGGCGGAGTCGAGATCTTCGGTTAGACTGGCGCGCGGTCGACCGTGATCGCGGAAGGCATCGAACGTGGCCGGCGGGATTGTGTTCACCGTGTCCCGACCGATCAGCTCTTCCACGTACAGAACATCGCAGTAATTCGGATTCTTGGTGCTGGTGCTGGCCCAGAGGACGCGCTGCGTCTGCGCTCCTTTGGCTGCCAACGCTTTCCAGCGTTTGCCGCTGACAATTCTCAAGTAACGCTGGTACGTCTGCTTTCCATTGGCGACGGCCACTTTACCGAGCAGGCTCTTCAATTGCTCCTGCTCGCGCGGGTCTTTGGATTTCTTGAGCCGCGCCTCGACAATGGAATCGATCGAACTATCGATGCGGCTGATGAAGAAGCTGGCCACGCTGGCAATCCTGCTGACGTCGCCACCGCGTGCTGCGAGTTGTTCCAGCCCCGCAATATAAGCTGCCGCAACTCGTTCGTAGACTTCCTGAGAGAAAAGGAGAGTCACGTTAACGTTGATACCCTCGCTGATCAATTGCTGGAAGGCCGGTATGCCTTCTGCCGTGCCTGGAACTTTGATCATCACGTTCTCTCGCCCGACCGCTTTCCACAGCCTGCGTGCTTCCTCGATAGTGTCTGGCGTGTTGCGCGCAAGATAGGGCGACACCTCCAGGCTGACATAACCGTCACGACGCTTCGAGCTTTCGTACACGGGCCGCAGCGAGTCGGCGGCGTCCTGTATGTCGCGGATGGCCAGAATTTCATAGCGGCCCTTGGCGTCGAGGTCGGTCCTCGCGGCCAGAGACTGCAGCAGGTCGGTGTAATCCGCACTGCCGGCGATCGCTTTCTCGAAGATGGCGGGATTCGAAGTCATGCCGCGCAGGCCGTCCTCTTCGATCAGGCGCTTCAGTTCACCGCTGGTGAACAGATCGCGGCGAATGTAATCCAGCCAAACCGATTGACCGTAATTCAGGAGGTCTTTCAGGGGATTGGTAGCTTTCGCGGTTTCCACAATTCCGGTTGCCATACACTCCTCACTTCTATATCGCTACGGCTCTAGAATCCGATCACGCTCAAAATCTTCAGCTATCTCGACTGCGCGGTCACTTCTTGGGCTGCCTTGACGACGTCATCCGAATTCCACGACCGGTGCGATAGTTCACGAAATCCGACCAAGTATACTCCGAATTAGGAAAATGATGTCAGCATCCAACACGCTTTTCGCACCACCAGTAGTGCCCGTTGGTTGATTCGCGGCTTGCAGCTGAAATCGTGTTCAGGACCAGGAGCACAGGTTGTGCACCGCGGGCCTGCGGAATCGAAGGTGAGACCCGTCACTTCGGCGCGTGACCCAGATCACTGACCTTTGGCTCCATACGAGAGATGCTTTGCGGCAATTATTGGGAACCTCCGGAAGGCCGAGCCGATCTTTGACCGATCGCTTTCCAGATTTGGTTGGCGCTCCATGCGGAGCATTTCTCTTTGGCCGCTGCCACGCTGCCCGTCGTTGGGGTGGACCCTCACTTCCAGAAGTCAGGGGTCCCGTTTACTTTCAGTCGCTCCTCAGTACTATGACCGGGGTAGCGTGACCGGGTGGCCCGCTGCTACAATCTCGGCGCCAGTGAATGCCACTAAGCTGCGGAAAAGATTCGATTGTTTTCGAAGGAGATAGAAATGGCTAGCAACATCAAACCGGCTGAGAAGAAGAGCCGTTGGGCATCAGGCATTACGCCCTACGCGGAAATGGGTTATTACAACGCGGACTACGAGCCGAAGGCCACGGACATTTTGTGCGCATTCCGCTTGGTGCCCCAACCGGGCGTCGAACCCATCGAAGCCTCGGCAGCGGTCGCGGGTGAGTCTTCCACTGCCACATGGACGGTGGTCTGGACAGATCGCCTGACCCCGTACGAACATTATCAGGCGAAATGCTATCGGGTCGATCCCGTCCCCGGCACCGATCAATACATCGCCTACATCGCCTATGACCTCGACCTTTTCGAGGAAGGATCGATCGCCAACTTGACCTCCTCGATCATTGGCAACGTATTCGGCTTCAAAGCCTTGAAGGCTCTGCGCCTGGAAGACATGCGGATACCACCGCACTACACCAAGACCTTCCAAGGTCCAGCTCACGGCATCGTGATGGAGCGCGAGTACCTGAATAAATTCGGGCGCCCGCTGCTTGGCGCCACTGTCAAGCCCAAGCTGGGCCTTTCCGCCCGCAACTATGGCCGCGTGGTCTACGAGGCGTTGCGCGGCGGGCTCGACTTCACTAAAGACGACGAGAACATCAACAGTCAACCCTTCATGCGCTGGCGCGATCGCTTTCTGTTTTGCATGGAAGCAGTGAACCACGCCGTGGCCGCTACCGGGGAGATCAAAGGGCATTATCTGAACGTCACCGCCGCAACCATGGAAGAGATGTACGAACGCGCTGACTTCGCGGCGGAGTTGGGCAGCGTGATTGTCATGATCGACCTGACCATCGGCTACACCGCCATCCAGTCGATGTCCAAGTGGGCGCGCCGCAACGGCGTAATCCTGCACTTGCACCGCGCTGGTCACGGCACCTACACGCGACAGAAGACGCACGGCGTGAACTTTCGTGTCATCTCCAAATGGATGCGTTTGGCGGGCGTGGATCATATTCACGCCGGCACCGCGGTCGGCAAGCTCGAGGGCGATCCCAACGCCATTCGCGGCTACTACAACACTCTGCGGGCGAACACGCTGAAGGTTGACCCCTCTCAGGGTCTGTATTTCGAGCAGGACTGGGCATCGATGCCCGCAGTCATGCCGGTGGCCTCCGGCGGCATCCATGCCGGACAGATGCATCAATTGCTGGACCTTCTGGGCGAGGATGTTGTGATGCAGTTCGGGGGCGGCACCATCGGCCACCCGGATGGGATCGCGCAAGGTGCGACGGCGAATCGCGTGGCCACGGAAGTGATGATCCAGGCCCGCAACGAAGGGCGCGACATCCTCAACGAAGGGCCGGAGATCCTGGCGAAGGCGGCGCGTTGGTCGCCAGAGCTGCGCACTGCACTCGAGATCTGGAAGGACGTAAGTTTTAACTACGAATCGACCGATGTGCCGGATGCAGTCGGCACGCTCACGGTTTGATTGCTGAAGGCCGGTGGTTCCGGGCAGCAAGGCTTGAAGGGCCGCGCTGCCTCTCAATTGCCCGGCACCTGCGGAACGGAGACGAACAATGCGAATCACGCAAGGTACTTTTTCTTATCTACCCGACTTCACGGAGGAGGAGGTTAGAGCCGAGGTGCGGTATTGCCTCGATAACCGCTGGGCTTTTTCCATCGAGCACACCGGCGATCCCCATCCCCGCAATGCTTACTGGGAAATGTGGGGGTTGCCGATGTTTGATGCGAGCGACCTGGACGGCGCCATGCATCAGATCGATGAGTGTCGCAAGGCCTTCCCGGACGATTACGTCAAGGTAAACGGTTTCGACCGCACCTTGGGCCGGCAGACGACCATGTTGAGTTTCATCGTGCACCGGCCGAAAGAGGAACCCGGTTTCTATTTAGAGCGCACGGAAGGCCAAGATCGCCGCATTCAGTACACGATTCGGCACAAAGCCAAGCTGGCGAGTTAGCACAGACGTGAATATCGGCTTATTGCAGAAATAGCAGCGCGAAAATGCCATGCAAAGACTAGATACGGATCCCGCCGTTGAAACTAGTACTGCCCTGCCGACTGGGGAAAGCCTTGTGGATATCGGCGCCGCTCATCGGGATTCCAATCTCGAAGAAATCTTGGATGAACTAGATCGTGAGCTGGTGGGCCTCAAACCCGTGAAGGCCTACATCCGGCGGGTGGCCTCGCTGCTGCTGGTGGCACGTTTACGTGAAAAGGTTGGACTGACGAGCGAGCGCCCCACCTTGCACATGTCCTTTACCGGACAGCCCGGCACCGGCAAGACCACGGTCGCGATGCGCATGGCGAAGATACTGCACCACCTCGGCTACCTGCGCCGCGGCCATTTGGTGGTGGCCACGCGCGACGACTTGGTGGGCCAGTATGTGGGACACACAGCTCCGAAGACTAAAGAGACGCTCAAGAAGGCAATGGGAGGCGTGTTGTTTATCGACGAAGCGTATTACCTCTACCGATCCGAAAATGAGCGCGACTACGGCCAGGAAGCGATTGAGATGTTGCTTCAGGCCATGGAAAACCAGCGCGAGGATCTGGTCGTCATCCTGGCCGGCTATCCAGATCGGATGGCAACTTTCTTCCAATACAATCCCGGCTTTCGCTCTCGTGTGGCGCACCACATCAACTTTCCCGATTACACGCTGGAGGAGCTGACGACGATTGCCGAATTGATGCTGCGTCAGCAGAACTATGCCTTCGACGCCGAATCGCGCCAGGCATTTGTTGAGTATCTCGCGTTGCGGATGAAGCAGCCTCAGTTTGCCAATGCGCGCAGTGTGCGGAACGCCATTGACCGCATAAAACTGCGCCAGGCCAGCCGCCTGGTCAGTGAGGGGGGCTGCATTCCCAAAGAGCAACTGCTTCGCATCGCGGCGATTGACATTCGCCAAAGCCGGGTGTTCCAGGGAGGCTCGGACGCAGAACCCGAAGGTATTTGACGATGGCGGAGCGCAAAGTATCCCGCGCGAGGAGGCGTGATGACTAAGCGAAGACCAATAGTGTTGGGCATCGTGGGGGACAGTGCTGCTGGCAAGACGACGATTACCCGTGGATTGGTGGAGTTGTTCGGCGAGGACCGGGTCACGCACATCTGTGCCGATGATTATCACAAGTACGACCGCACCGAGCGCGCGCGCTTGAAAATCACCCCCTTGCATCCCGACTGCAATTATCTCGACATTCTGGAACTGCACCTGGAGCGCGCCCACTACGGCCAACCGATGCTCAAGCCGGTGTATGACCACAGTACAGGCTCACTGGTGCGGCCGGAATACCTGGTCCCGAAGGAGTTTGTCATCGTGGAAGGACTGCTGGGCTTTCATACGGAAGCGATGCGGCCGTTCTACGACGTCAAGGTGTTCCTTGATCCACCGGAGGACCTGAGGCGGCTTTGGAAAATCAAGCGCGATACGGCGAAGCGGGGCTATACGGCCGAGCAGGTGTTGGCCGAAATGGAGAAGCGGGAGTCGGACTCAGAGAACTTCACCCGTCCACAGCGCGAATTTGCCGACATCGTCGTGCGCTTCTATCCGGAGAGCGGCGTGGGATCGGATCAGGCGGGTGCGCATTTGAACGTTCATCTGGTCTTGCGCCCCACCATTCCTCATCCCGACCTCACTTATCTGGCGAACAATAAGAGCGGCCAGGCTGCGGGGATTCGCCTTGAACTTGGGCGCGACTGTGGACGTCCAGTCGAGTTTCTTGAGGTGGACGGCGGCGTGAGCCGCGAACAGGCCGCTCAATTGGAACAAGCGATCTGGAAGCATCTTCCCGATCTGCGACCTCTGCAGGCCGACCAATTCGGTGATTACAACTACGGCACCGAGGTGCGCCACAGTGATCCGCTGGCCCTCACGCAACTGCTCATCGCCTATCACTTGCTGCGCGCCTACAGCAAAGACGCTCCGATCCCTTTTGCCCGTCCGATCGCCGCTCTCAGTCGGTTGGAGTCGGTGCCGCAGGAGGCGGCGGTGGAGTCTGTCGCGAAAAAGTGAGGAACCACGGGCTCGAGTGAAACTAGGGGCGGCACGCGCTTGTTGCCGCGTGCAGAAAAGGCGGAAATCGATGATCAATAAATCAATGATCAATGATGTCAACGGAAAAAAATTGCGCGATCACTTTGTCATTTGTGGATACGGACACATGGGGCGAGCAGTGGTAGATCAGTTACGCCGCTCCGGAATGCCGTTTGTCGTTATTGAGTCCAATGACGAGCTATACCGCGAGCTTCTGAAGGATAAGGTGCCGGTGATCCATGGCGATGCCAAGGCGCGCGACGTCCTGTTGAGCGCCGGCATCGAGCGCGCCCGTGGCGTCTGCATCGTTATCGATAACGATATCGACAATCTGTCCATTACTATCTCTGCTCGGTCCCTCAATACCAAGCTCAAGATTATTACTCGAGCCGGTCAACGGCACTATGCTGATTCCCTACGAAAGTCGGGCGCTGATGAGGTGATTATCCCGGAATACCTGGGCGGCTTAGCGGTCGGACGCATGATCCGGAAGTATTATCCGGTACACGCCATCCTGGCCTAGGTTACGGCCCGTACAAAAAGAAAATGAGTAAACCAGACACTGGATCTGGTATGTCAGCATCTCAATCAATCAGCAAACGAATCGCCGACCTTGGCGACTGGCGTGGCGAACTGCTTGCGCAGATACGCGAACTCGTCAAGGAGGCTGATCCTGACATCGTGGAGGAATGGAAGTGGATGGGCACGCCTGTCTGGTCCCACAACGGGATTGTCTGCACTGGCGAGACCTACAAGCAAGTAGTGAAAATGACCTTCTCCAAGGGCGCCTCTCTGAGCGATCCCAAAGGTCTCTTCAACTCTAGTCTTGAGGGGAACGTCAGACGTGCTATTGACTTCCATGAAGGTGACAAGTTGGACAAAGCCGCCCTGAAGGGGTTGATCCGCGCCGCAGTCATTTTGAACTCGTCTAGTGGCAAGAAGAAGCGGTCACGCTAGAATTTCAAACTCAGGCACTACCGGAAAAGATTGTGGTTGGCCGCTAATCCAAGAATGAGGTAGAATTCCGACGCTCCGTCGCCCGGAAGCTATCAAAGAAGCTGACTTTACCAGCGCACAGGGTCCTTAGGCACGTGCAGGAACAATATCGACGAGACCGTTCCGGTCGCAAGGGGGCGACCCTCGAGTCTTAAGTCTGTGCGTAATTTTGGGGTCCAATACCAGGGGGCAAGTCCAGATGGCAGACGACTCACCCAAGAGCGTCGGGAATGGCGTGCTCGGGCATCTTCCGCCTTGGCCGAGAAAGCAGCTCAGCAACTCGCTCATAGCGATGGAGCAGGCCTGCCGAAAGCGCGAAGGCCTGCCGCTGCTCACCGATGCAGATATTGAAGCGTTGAAGGCTGGCCAGCCCATGCCGTGGGAGAGCGGCGATGCGGCTTCAGCGCCAGCCCCAGCAGGCTCCCCGCCCACTCCGGCGCCACCCGCCACCGCCGCAGCGCCGGCATCCCCAGCTTCGGCTGCGGCTGCGGCGACGCCCGCGCCCGGTGCCCCCATCAGCGAGGAAGTCGCAAAATGGGTCGCGGCCGGAAAAAAGTGGAGCAAATCCAGCATCGCAGCGGAGCAGGCACATCGCGGTCGCAAAGGTTTACCTGCACTCAACGAAGCCGAAATCACTGCCCTGCTCGGCGAACCAGCCACTCCTGCGGCAGCCGCTCCGACTGCCCCTGCTCCGGCGGCGGTTCCAACTGCTCCTGCGGCCGCAACCGCAGCCTCTGTTCCTCGACCTGCGGCAGCGGCGGCAACCGTAACCGCTTCCGCGGCTGCTTCTGTAGCCCGCGGCGGCGAATCGACCAAATATGTCGGCACACCGGCGGTGGGGACTTCCAAAGCAGCGGCCAGCGCAGGAGTAGCCTCTGTCGGTCCGGAAGACAATGAGATCAATCGGCAACGCCGGCGATTGGTGTGGAGTACCGTAGCTGCCTTCCTTGCCGCCTGGTTCATCGCATTCTTCCGCTTTTTCCTGCCGCGCACTCTATTCGAGCCTGCGACCAGCTTCAAAATCGGCTATCCCGAGGAATACGGTCTGGGAGTGGACACCAAGTGGCAACAGAAATATCGCATCTGGGTGGACCGCACACCCGATCGCATGTTCGTGATTTACGCGCGCTGCACGCATCTGGGCTGCACGCCCGACTGGAAATCCAGCGAGAACAAATTCAAATGCCCGTGCCACGGCAGTGGCTACGACAGCGAAGGGGTCAACTTTGAGGGTCCGGCGCCGCGTCCCATGGACCGGGCCCACGTCGAAAGATCTCCGGACGGTCAGATCCTGGTAGATGTGTCGCGACTCTACCAGTGGCCGAAGGGGCAGCCAAGCCAGTTCAATGATGATGGATCTTACTTGCCCGTGTAATTTGTGTGCTGCCGGAGGCCCTGGCCGCGAGGGGAGACGGCTGATTACCAGACCGATCAGAGGAAACGATGCCTGAAGAAAATGGGAACGGAAAAAACGGCAAAGAAGTTGGCCTACTCGAACGATTGAAGTCCGGCGTGCAAGAGGAGGTTCAAGCATTAAGGACCGATCTCCCCGCCAAGGCCAAGGAACAGGTCGAGGGGCTCAAAAAACCAACCAAGACCGCGCTCTACACCTCGATCTTCCGCCACAAGCACGATGACACGCCGCGCAACCGGGCTCTCGGCGTGCTTTCCAACGTCTTCCTGCATCTCCATCCGGCGAAGATCAATCGCGACGCCGTGCGCTACAGTTTTACCTGGGGCATGGGTGGAATCACGTTTTATCTGTTCATCGTGCTCACCTTGACCGGCGTGCTGCTGATGTTTTATTACCATCCGACCAAACTTCAGGCGTTTCGCGACGTGCTCTATCTGGAGCACGATGTGCCCTTCGGCAAGATCCTGCGCAACATGCACCGCTGGGCTGCCCACCTCATGGTGATTACGGTGTGGTTGCACATGTTTCGCGTGTTCCTGACCGGCTCTTATAAACCGCCGCGTCAGTTCAATTGGAACATTGGCGTGCTGCTGCTGGTGCTCACGTTACTGCTTTCGTTTACCGGGTACCTGCTTCCGGACGATCAGCTTGGATTCTGGGCGGTCACAGTCGGCACCAACATGGCTCGCGCCACGCCGCTGCTGGGACACGAAGGGCCGTTCGGCAAAATGTTGGGGATGACGCCGTACAACGACGTGCGCTTTGGGCTGCTTGGCGGCTCGATCGTGGATGCGAATGCTTTGCTGCGTTCCTACATCTGGCATTGCATCGGGATTCCGATCGTGGCCTCGGTACTGATGATCGTTCACTTCTGGCGCGTGCGGAAGGATGGCGGCATCTCCGGCCCGGCGTCGGTGGTGCTTACGTCGGAAGATAAACCGCAGCGTGGCCCAAGGCACGCCTGAAGACGTGGTCCGACATGGCGCGCATGCTTTACTGCAACGTGTCTGGCAGCTACCGCCGGGAGTGCGAATTTAGTTGTATCGAGCCGTACGCGTAAATTCTGACCTTGAGCGAGGCCAAGGGAACGATCTGGAGCACTTATGGATTGGCGACAACTTTGGGAGATCTGTTCCGCGCCCGACAACGTACCCATCGTCGGTCTGATTCCGCTTCTGGCCTTTTATTGCTATCTGGCATGGAAGCAGGCGAAGGCCAACGACGACCTGGTTGCGGAGCTGGAAACCAATCCCGCGATGGCGAAAACTCACCATCGCAAGACTTGGCCGTTCGAGCCGGGGTGGCAGAAGGAAGTACACGTGTGGCCGTTCCTGCTGCGCATTGAATTCATCGCAGCCATCATCGTCACCATCGTCTTGATGATCTGGTCGGTTACTTTGAACGCACCGCTAGAGGAACCGGCGAATCCGAACGTGACCATGAATCCGGCGAAGGCGCCCTGGTACTTCCTCGGTTTGCAGGAAATGCTGGTGTACTTTGACCCATGGATTGCCGGCGTAGTGATGCCGACGCTCATCATCATTGGCCTGATGGTGATTCCCTACATCGACACCAATCCGCTGGGTAACGGCTATTACACCTGGAAGCAGCGCAAGTTTGCCATCGGCTCGTTTCTCTTTGGCTTCATCATTCTCTGGGTCGCGATGATCATTATCGGCACGTTTATACGGGGACCGGGCTGGCAGTGGTTCTGGCCGGGACAAACCTGGGACCACAGCCGGCTGATTTACGAGGTGAACCGCGATCTACCCGATCTTTTCGGAATCACCTCCAACTTAGCCAAGGCCATTTTCGGGGCGATCGTTGTCGGAGGTTATTACCTGGTCGGCGGGGTCATCATCCATGCGCTGTTCCGGCGTTACAACCCGAAGGATTATCAGCGCATGAGCCTGTTGCAGTACTCCCTCATGGTGTTCTTCCTGCTCACCATGGTGGGACTGCCGGTCAAGATGATTTTGCGGCTCGCGTTCAACATCAAGTACGTGTGGATCACGCCGTGGTTCAACGTGTAAATGTTCAACGTGTAAATGTTTAACGTGTAAATGGTCGTTAGCCTGGAGGTCTTGGGCGCATCGGCCGGCGCTAACCACCAACGACGGACGACCAACGACCAATGGGAGGCTGTGGTGCCCGAAGAACCAATCCGCAGGGATGATCCGATTGTCAGCAAGTCCTTCGCGTTGTATTACGTCGTGTCCATGGTCATCCTCATGGCCACGCTCTTCTGGGCGCTGTGGGACGAAGATTACGGCCAACGTCCCTGGAAGGCCTTTCAGCAAGAGTGGAAGCAGCGCTACGGCAACTTCCTGAAGACAGCCGAGTCAAAGTCCGCGCAGTCCGAAAAGAACGTCGAGCAGAGCGCCGAATACCAGCAAATCGAGCTGGCTTACCAGCAGGTTTATCAAGCTGCCAAGCCTCATCGGGATGAGCTCCAAAAAAAGATCCTTGATCTGAACGCAAGAATTCTGGCGGTTCAGAACGTCTTCGTCGACAAACGCGCTTATGTGAATGCTCTCACCTACCAGATCGAGACCGAGACGAGTGTCTCGGGCAAGGAAAGCAAGCGGAAGAAACTCGAAGACTACAAAAAGGAAACCTGGTCTGTCGAATATCCCGATGGTCACCAGGAGAAATACGATTTCCCACAACTGGTAGAAAAATACAACGAGCTTAGAGACGAACGCACCAAGTTAAGCGCCGAGCTGGCCGAAGTGCTCAAGCCGGTGACCGAAGCCAGCACCAAGGTGTCAGCTTACGTTAACCAGCAGATGATTGATCTCACGCCGGCACAAATCGAAGGTCTGAAGAGGAAGACCGCGGAGTGGGATCCAAAGATCGTGCAGATTAACGTGGCGGAGGCCAACATCGTGGACCGCTGCGAATCCTGCCACATGGGAATCCGCGAGCCGCTCGCGCTGACCGCGGCTTCCATGGCACGCCAGGGCAAGAAGCCCGACGAGTATGCGCGCGCGTTCACCAGCCATCCTGAACCCGGTTTACTGAAGACGCATGATCCGGACAAGTTCGGCTGCTCTCCCTGCCACCAGGGCAATGGCCGTGCCACCACCAGCATGGAGAAGGCTCACGGAACTTACGAGCATTGGTTGTGGCCTCTCTTCCCCAGCGAAAACACGGAGGCTGGCTGCCAGATCTGCCACGCCACCGACATGCTGTTGGTGAGCAACGACGTGGGTTCAACGATCAGCGAGGGTAAGAACTTGTTTCGCCAACGGGGCTGCATCGGCTGCCATCGCTATGAAGGGTACGACAAAGAACCGGAGGAGCTGAACTCGGTCAGCCAGGAGATCAAGCAACTGGAGGGGGAGAAGATCCAAAACATCAAGCAGGCAGCTTACTTGATGAAGCAGGCCGATGCCGCGGAAACGAACGAAGAGGCCATTCGGCTGAACGACAGAGCCGTGGGACTGAAGGTTGCCAACAGCAAGATTGACGGCCGCATCGCCCAACTGGACCGGCAGACGAAAAGCCTGTTGCAGGACGTCAAGAAGGTGGGGCCCAATCTGAAGGACATCCGGCTCAAGCTCAACAAGAACTGGATTCCTGTCTGGCTGAAGAAGCCGACCGACTTCCGGCCCACCACCAGGATGCCGAACTTCCGTCTCAATGACGACCAGATCAAGGCCATCTCAGCCTATCTGTGGCAGTCGGCGCTGACCGACCCACAGCCCAAGCACAAACCGGGCAACGCGGCGCACGGCGAAGAACTCTTTGAGACGCGCGGCTGTCTGGCCTGCCATTCTATCGGCGAAGGCGAGGAGATGGAGGGTGGAACGTTCGCCGCCAATCTTACCCGCATCGGGGAGAAGGCCAACTATGACTATCTCGTGCGCTGGGTGCATAACGCGCGCGAGCGCACCCGTCCCTATTGTCCGTACGAAAAGAAAGACATTGGCCCCGAAGATTATGCCAAGAAGGGGCTGCCCTTTGTCTTCGACCTGCAACACAGCAAATGCCCGAACGATGGCCACGAACTGCAGGTGCAAAACATGACGGTGATGCCAAGCCTGCGCCTCAGCATCGAGGACGCGCAAGACATCGCGACGTTTTTGATTGCGCAGAAGAAGCAGGACCCCAGCTCTTACGCCGATGCTTCATTCATGGATGACCCGAAGCTGAAGGATCAAGGCAAGAAATGGATTCGGCACTTCGGCTGCTCGGGTTGCCATGAGATCGCCGGCATGGAGGAAGAAGGCCGCATCGGAACCGAGTTGACTTCCGAGGGCAGCAAGCCGATTGAGCGTCTCGACTTCGCCCTCTTCACCGAGACCGCGCAGCGTGGCGGCAAAAATGCAGAACCGATCACCAACCCGGAAGACCTGGCACGATTGCCGGACGGCCCCGCGCAAGGTCCCTGGTACGACCACAAGGGCTTCTTCGAGCACAAATTGTCTGAGCCCAATGTCTACGATCAAGGCAAGCTCAAGAGCGAAGAAGAAAAGCTGCGGATGCCCAACCTGCACTTGACCAAGGACCAGGTCCGAGCTCTCACCACCTTCCTGATGGGCAGCCAGGAGAGTGCTCTGCCCGCCAATTATCAGTACCGGCCGCTCGATTATCGCCGCGACATCCAGGAAGGCTGGTGGGTCGTCAGGAAATACAACTGCATGGGTTGCCATCAGTTCATCCCCGGCCAGCAGACTGCGCTGATGGGGATGAAACGCTACCAGGATGCCCAGGAACTACTGCCTCCCAAGCTCTTGACCGAAGGGGCCAGGGTCGATCCCGAGTGGATGCTGCACTTCCTCACCAATCCAGCGCTGAGCAACAAGGACACGAATCGCAATGGCGTACGGAACTACCTCCAAATACACATGCCCACTTTCTCCTTTTCCGAGAATGAACTGGGCAAGCTGGTGCGCTTCTTCCAAGCGCTTTCGCGGCAGCCTTTTCCGTACATACCGGAGCAGGTTCCTCAGCTGACGGCCAAGGAAACCGAGATGGCGCGCAGCCTGTTCAGCAGTCCGGCAGCCCCCTGCCTGAAGTGTCACGAAACCGGCGATCCGCAGCACGATAAGACCGCTGTCGCTCCCAATCTCCTCTTGGTACGGGGGCGCCTGAAACCTGATTGGGTGGAGCGCTGGATCATCGATCCGCAAGCCATTAGCCCAGGCACTTCCATGCCTTCAGACCTGTTCAAGCGCTTGAGTAATCATTGGGTCTTCGCCGGTCCAACTCCGTCAACGTTCCAAGGCTACGATGAGGACCACACCAAGCTGCTGGTGAATTACATGTTCCAGCTCACCCCCGAGGAACAAAGGCGGGTGGCCGCGGCTATGGGTCGCCCGCAGGCTTCGACGCAGCCGTCGGGCAGGGTCAAGCAAGGCGCCAGTTCATCCGATCCGCACCGAGCAGCCAGCGCCGGCGGTTCGCAATAAAGCGTGGGATTCTGCAACACGAGCGCCGTGCGTGTTTGAGAGGGTGTGGCTTTCAGGCAGAGCCGTTCGGAGCGCTGGAGCACTATGCCTTCTGCAGCGTGGCTTCTCTGGCCGCGTTCAGCAGCTTCTCGGCATTGGTCTTCGGGTCACCTTTTCCGAAGACTGCGCTGCCCGCGACTAGAATTTCAGTGCCGGCTTGCACTATTTCCGCCACCGTGTCGAGGGCAACTCCGCCGTCGATTTCAATCCGATACTTGAGGTTGTGCTGCGCGCGAATCTCCACCAATCGCCGAATCTTGTGGATTGTCCCGGGGATGAACTTCTGACCGCCGAATCCCGGGTTCACCGACATCACCAATACGTAGTCCACGATGTCGAGCACTTCGCTGAGGGTCTCCACCGGAGTGGCAGGGTTCAGGACCACGCCCGCCAGCGCATCGTGGCTGCGGATCAGGTGCAACGTCCGGTTCAGGTGCCGACAAGCCTCCTGATGCACCGAGATCCAGTCTGCTCCAGCCTGCGCAAATTCCGGAATGTACTGGTCGGGATTCTCAATCATCAGGTGGCAATCTAGGGGCAGATCCGTCGCCCTGCGCAGTGACTTGACGACCGGCGGCCCAATAGTGATATTGGGGACGAAGTGCCCGTCCATGACATCCACGTGGATGACCGTGCCGCCGCCTTCGATTGCGCCACGAACCTGCTCCGCCAGATGCGCGAAGTCAGCCGATAAAATCGAAGGTGCCAGTTCAATCAACTCGGGCCCCCGTTACGGAAATGTTCCGGAATCTTACCACTTCGGGTTGCGCGCGACAAAGTACTTTTCCTGCAAGGGCTCGCTTGGATGGGGTCTTTCTGCCAGGATTTTGTGATGTACCTCACATTGATCGGTGAGGGTTGTCACAGACATCCTGTGACATATGTCCTAATATTCTGCGCGCCGTCTGTCGGGGTTCCAGTTAAAAAGTGGTGGACGCGTCATTTGTGGCATTCGGTTGGTTCAACTTTCAACGAGGACTTCATGATCTCTTCCGGGATGAGTCGCAGGTCAATCGTCACGGCAAGGAGAACGAAGTTCTGTCGGCTGCGCACGGAGTGATTCCCCCGTACGTGGATAAGAACCCAGCGCCATCAGCCGCCCCAGCCGATAACAAGTCGCCCGGCGGTGGCCACTAAATGAATTCCAAGACCCATAAGGAGGGAGTACTCAAATGCGCACGAAGCAAATGCTGCTAGCTCTTTTAACGCTGCTCGTATGTTCGTCCCTGATGTGCCCGTCCCTAATGTTCGCCGGAACGGTTAGCGGCAAGGTGACCTACACCGGCACGCCCGCCAGACAAAAGCCCATCGATATGGGCAAAGAACCAAGCTGCGCCAAGGAGCATGCCACACCCGTGACCACCGAAACGGTTGTGACCGGCCCCAACAATGCATTGGACAACGTGGTGGTGTACGTTTCGTCCGGAGCTCCCGACGATGGTCAGGTTCCGGCGCAGGCCGTCACCTTCGAGCAGAAAGGCTGTCAGTATCTTCCGCACGTTCTGGTCATGCACACCGACCAGGAACTCAAGATCACCAACGCAGACCAAACTTCGCACAACATTCACCCGCTGCCCAAAGTGAACCGCGAGTGGAACAAATCCCAGCCTCCCGGCTCTCCGCCCATCGTTGAGAAATACCCTAGAGAAGAATTTATCTCGGTGAAGTGTAACGTCCACCCCTGGATGCACGGCTGGTTCGCGGTGCTCAAGACGAATCACTACGACGTAAGCAAGGGTGGAGGCGACTTTAAGCTGCCAAACCTGCCTCCCGGCAAGTACACCATCACTGCCTGGCATGAGGACTACGGCACCCAGACTGCCGACGTCACCATCACCGGCAACGAAACCAAGGACGTGAACTTCACCTTTAAGGCGAAGGCCTACTGACGCACCGGCGGCGGAGATCAACTTCTCCGCCGCAGGCGCCTTTAAGCAGGGCAAGCGGAGATAACCAATGGGAAAGTTTTTTGCAGTCACTATTGCACAACAATGAGCCTGCGTCCCGGGTGGAGAGTTGATTTGCGAACTCAGAAAGAGCGGCGTCATGAATAACGAGGAGAAGAATTCAATGAAAGCGGGATGTAAAGTCGTAGCACTCGCCTCACTCTTGCTAATTTTCGCATTCGGATTGTTGTATTCAGGAAGAAGTGTGAGCGCGGCTTCCGCAGGCCAGATCACAGGTACGGTCAAGCTTGACGGCACAGCTCCACACCAGAAGCCGATTGACATGGCGAAGGAGCCGAGCTGCGCCGCGGTTCACAAGGACAAACCGCTCACCACAGAAAGCGTAGTGGCGGGGGCGAACGGAGGGCTGGCGAACGTTGTCGTCTATATCACCCAGGGCCTGACCGGTAACGAGCCCGTTTCCACGCAGCCGGTCGAGATTAACCAAAAAGGTTGTCAGTACCTCCCGCATGTGGTGGCCGTCGATGCGGGGCAGCACGTGAAGATAGTGAATAGCGACCAAACTTCGCACAACATTTTCTCGCAATCCACAAAAAGTCCCGCGTGGAACAAGTCGCAGCCGCCGGGAGCCCCGCCCCTCGATGTGACTTGGAACAACGAGGAAATTGCCATACCAGTCAAGTGCAACGTTCATCCTTGGATGCACGCCTACATTGCGGTAGTAAAGGGTCCCTACGGGGTGAGCGACGACAGCGGTTCTTTTAAGCTCGACAACGTGCCGCCGGGAAACTATACTCTGACAGCTTGGCACGAAACGTACGGAACTCAGACTCAGACTGTGACGGTTGCCGCCGGGAAGCCCGCGACCGTCAGTTTCACCTTCAAGGCAAAGTAGCGAACAACCGAACCAAAGTCGTTGCCGTGGGGGCATCGACTGCGGCGGCCGCCCAGCGAACTTGAGGAGGCGGCTCCGAGACAGACCATAAAGCGAGGAATCTATGCCGGGTAAAGTGTTTGCGTTCGTAGTGGCGATCATCACGCTGGCTATCGCCTATTGCGTAATCACTCATGTGTGGTGGATGCCGGTGGATATTTCCGTCCACGGACCCAAGATCGATGGCCAGATAGAAGAAACCCTATTCGGCGCAGGCATTCTGTTTATTGCCGGACAACTGGTGCTGGCGGCATTTGCCTTCTTGTACGGTGACAGCAAGGGCGCGCGCAAGATGAAATCGTTCCCCGGTGGCGCGAAACCTCTCATCATCTTCGCGTTTGTCATGGTTGGCATCGAAATTCTGGTGCTCTCGTTCGTCGGTTCCAAGGCGTGGGGCTCGGTCTACTTCACGCCGCCGGACCCCGACTCGCTGCGCGTCGACGTGCAAGCGGGGCAGTTTGCGTTTTACTTCCGCTATCCTGGGCCGGATGGCAAGTTCGGGCCGCTTCACCCCGAGCTCATTAATGAGGGAACCCAAAATTACTTTGGTCTCGACCAGGAGCACGATGCGGATGCGAAGGACGACATCGTGACCGCCGGGCTGGCGATTCCGGTGAACAAGCCGGTGCTGCTCACCCTGCACTCCAAGGATATGGGGCATTCCTTCGATGTGCGGGAACTCCGTATCCAGCAGGACTTCGTGCCCGGGATCGTGATTCCGATCCACTTCACGGCGAACCAGACCGGAAAGTTCGAAATTGTGTGCACGCAGCTCTGCGGTCTTGGGCATTACAACATGAAGGCGTATCTCGAGGTGATGTCCCAGGCAGACTACGACAATTGGCTGAAGCAGCAAGCGGCCATGCAGTAACTGAAGTGCGTAAATGAAGTACGTCTGCTTCCGAAACGGGAGGGGCGGACGAAAAACATCTCTCGTGGGGTGAGATCACATGCACGATATGTCAGCGCACGCGGCCGCGCATCATGCGCCGCCGAGCGGTTTCATTCGCAAGTACGTCTTCAGCATCGATCACAAAGTGATCGGGATCCAGTACACGACCTTGAGCCTGGTGGCGGCGTTCATTGGGATGGCGCTTTCCTGGGCGATGCGCATCCACCTGGGCTGGCCGTCAGCGAGCATTCCTCTTCTGGGGTTGCTCTCTCCCAATGGCGCTCCGGGGGGCGTTCCGACGCCGGAGTACTACTTGTCGTTGATGACCATGCACGGCACGATTATGGCGTTCTTCGTGCTGACCGCGGCGCCGATGGCCGGGTTTGGCAACTTTATGCTGCCGATCCAGGTGGGTGCGGCGGACATGGCGTTTCCCCGGTTGAACATGTGGTCGTTCTGGGTCACGTTCGTCGGTTTCGCTGTCGCCTGCGCGACGTTTGTCATCCCCGACGGCCCGCCCATCTCCGGCTGGACCGCGTACGCGCCGCTGAGCGCTGTGGGCCAGGTTGCGGGTCCGGGTCAGGGCCGGGGCCAAGATCTCTGGGTACTTTCGATTGCGTTCTTCTGCGTGGCGTCGCTGCTCGGGGCGCTGAACTTCATCGTGACCACGATCGATCTCCGCACCAAGGGCATGACAATGTCGCGGCTGCCCGTGTCGACTTGGGCGTGGTTTATTAACGCGTGGGTGAGCTTGCTGGCTTTTGCCGTGCTGTTGCCCACTGGCCTCCTCCTGCTGCTCGACCGCGTCGGCGGAACCAGCTTCTTTATTGCTGGCGGAACAGTGGTCAATGACAAGGTGCTGCCGCACTCCGGTGGTTCGGCGCTCTTGTACCAGCACCTGTTCTGGTTCTTCGGACATCCGGAGGTTTACATCGTCATTATCCCGGCGTTTGGAATCGTCGCGCACGTGATGCCGGCGTTTACCCGAAAGCCGCTGGTGGGGGGCTGGAAGGTGATCACCTTTGCCACTGCCGCCGTCGGCTTTCTTAGCTTCGTGGTTTGGGGACATCACATGTTCGTCAGCGGGATGAGCCCGTATATGGGGATGGTGTTCTCGGTGCCGACGCTGATCATCACCATCCCGTCCGTCATTGTGGTGCTGGTGTTCGCGTTCTCCCTATACGGCGCCAACATCCGCTTTACGACTCCGATGCTGTTCTGCCTCGGTTTCATCTCGCTCTTCATCAGCGGGGGAATCGGTGGATTCTTCCTGGCGCAGCCGGCGGTCGATTCCTATCTGCACGCCACCAGCTTCGTGGTGGGCCATTTCCACTTCACCATGGGCCTCTCCGCCATATTTGGGGCTTTTGCCGGCTTCTACTACTGGTTTCCGAAAATGTGGGGCCGCATGATGAACGAGACGCTCGGCAAAGTGCACTTCTGGCTGACTTTCCCCCTCGTGTACCTTGTTTTCATGACCATGCATTTGATGGGTCTCACCGGGGTGGTTCGCCGCTACTCGGCGTATGTGGCCGACTTCATGGTCCCGCAGATTCCCACCAACCGGTTCATGACCGTCGCCGCTTTGCTGCTGGGCGCGACGCAGTTCATCTTCTTGTACAACGTGATTTGGAGCCGCTTCAAGGGACCCAAGGCTCCAGACGATCCGTGGCAAGCCACCACGCTCGAATGGGATACGACATCGCCCCCGCCCTTCGACAATTTTGGCGGCCGGCAAATGACCGTTTACCACGGTCCGATGGAATACGACGGCGATGCCTTCGTGATGCAGACTTCGCCGGAGAAGTCCCTCACGGGAACCTAACGCGGCGGTGGGAACTGGCGGTTCATCATAACGATTTGGATGTGAACACTCGAAGGGAGGCATCGTGAGCGAAAGCGAACTGACCATGGCAACCGGGCATGAAGTGGTGATGGAAGCTTCTCCGTACCACATGGAAAAAAAGAAGCTGGGGATGTGGATCTTTATCGTCTCCGACGCCTGCACGTTCGCCACGTTTCTGTTTGGCTACGGCTACATGCGCGTGGGCAGCCAGAATTGGGGCACGCCGTTCGAGTTCTCGTCGATCTTGAACGGGATCATCATGACCTTCGTCCTGCTTTCCAGCAGCCTTACGATGCTGGCAGCAGTTCGGGCCACGCAGGCCGGGCAGAAAGCGTCGGCCATCAAATGGCTGGGCCTGACCATGCTTCTGGGCGCTATCTTCGCTGCTCTGCACCTTCGCGAGTGGTTCAAGATGTTCGGCGAGGGCTGGGGCCTGTTCTCCAACCCGATGGGCGGCGCGCATCAGTTCGGCGCGTGCTTCTTCAGCGTCACGGGGCTCCATTTAACCCACGTCGTCACCGGCGTTATCGCGCTGGCTTTTATCGCGCGCGGCTACAACCGGGGACGCTACGATGCCAGCCACGTCGAAACGGCCGGTCTTTACTGGCACTTTGTCGACCTGGTCTGGATGTTCGTTTTTCCATTGATGTATTTGATGAACGCCGCCCGTTAAGGGAATTTCGAGCCGAAGGGAGAAGCTGCCATGTCATCGAAGCAAGAGCCGGGAATGAGTTCTTACGCAGGGATCGTGGTCGGGCTGATGATCATCGTAGTGATTGAGGTGATTCTCACTTATCAGCATTTGCCGGTGCGAACCTTGCTCTTCTGCTTGCTCTGCTTGGCGTCGTTGGAGGCGTTCGTGGGCATCATGTACTTGATGCACGTGAAGTACGAGAGTCCGCTTTTGTTCTGGACCATATTTCCCGCCACGCTCTTCGTGTTGGTGATGCTGAACTACTTATGGCCGGACGCGTACCGCATGGCGAGGATGAGTCTGGGGTACTGACGCGGTCCGAAGGAGATCAAGTGAATATTGCAAAACAGACGAGCGTGCGGTATCTCAAGCTAGGGCTGGTCGGACTGGCGTTCCTGCTCTTGATCAGTCCCAGAGACCTGCACGCGCAGGGCTGCGCCATGTGCTACCAGAGTGCTGCCGCCTCGGGCGCCCGTCTCATCCACGCTCTGAAGAGCGGCATTGTGGTTTTGATGATTCCGCCTCTGCTGATGACAGGCGCTTTCGCGCGCTTGGTGTATCGCAAGCGCAACCGGTTTCATGGGGAGATCGTGGAACACGACGAGTTTTGACGGTTTCGGCGGCAAGCACCCGTCTTATAGCGATCCTGTAAGAAAACACTCTTCGGCATCAATTGGGGAACATTAAAGGAGTCTAAAGTTATGGCAACCACAGTCCACGAACCGCCGCAAATCGAACCTCGCCGCTTGCCGGATGCTCACTCTGGAAATGGCGGCGGGTGGAATCTGGTTCCGGCTGAGGGTAATTTGCGCGCGGTTGAAGACCGCTCCCCCGAACGGGCCAGAACCGGCATATGGGTTGCGCTGGCGGCAATCACGATGTCATTCGCCGCGCTCACCAGTGCCCTGTTCGTTCGTCAGGGCTCGGGAATGGACTGGCAGCACTTTATTCTGCCCCCCATTCTTTACGCCAACACACTGGTGCTGCTCGCCAGCAGCGTCACCCTGGAGATAGCGCGCCGCCGGATCGCGGGGTACGCTCGCGGCATCGAAAGCCAGATTGCTGTCCCGATGCGCTGGTTGGTGATCACGTTGGCGCTCGGCCTGCTCTTCGTTGCCGGTCAATATGTGGCCTGGCTGCAATTGAAGGCTGCAGGACTGTATCTCGCCACCAACCCGAACAGCTCATTTTTCTACGTCTTCACTGGCGTACACGGCCTGCACGTGCTGGGCGGTCTGTGTGGATTGGTTTACGTCATCAGCAAACTCAACCGCTCCATCCTGCGGCGGAGTACGTTCGCTGCGGCCGCGCAATACTGGCATTTTATGGGCATTCTTTGGCTGTATCTGCTTTGGGTGCTTTGGATGAAGCTCTAATTCTTAGTGATCGCAAGCGTAACCATTCAAGCAGAAGATTGCAGCATTGAATCTGACCGCGATTGGTAACAGGAGAGCATGGCGACTACTCACAGTACGATGCAGCTGAGCCCGACGGATCAGTTCACTTCCAAGCTCCGTGACTATTACACCCTGACCAAGCCTGAAGTGAACCTGCTGATTCTGATGACCACGTCGGCGGGTTATTATCTTGCTTCGCGTGGACCTTTCAGGATTGCCGGCCTGGTGAACACACTCGTAGGTACGCTCCTGGTCGCCAGCGGTACCGCAACCCTGAATCAGTGGATGGAACGGGTTTGGGATGGTCAGATGCGCCGCACCGCCAACCGGCCGCTGCCTTCGGGCAGGCTGAATGCTCGCAAAGCATTTCTGTTTGGGATTCTGCTGAGCATCGCCGGGGGCCTCTATCTTGCGGTTGCGGTGAACGGGTTAGCAGCCTTCCTCGCGATCTCCACGCTGCTTTCGTATCTGCTTATCTATACTCCGTTGAAGCGGAAGACGCCGCTGTGCACTCTGCTCGGCGCTTTTCCGGGCGCCATGCCCGCGCTGATCGGGTGGGCGGGTGCTTCGGCAAGTATCGAGCGGCACGCCTGGTTTCTCTTCGCCGTTCTCTTTCTGTGGCAGTTCCCGCATTTCCTGGCGATTGCCCTGATGTACCGTGAGGACTACACCCGGGCTGGCTACAGGATGCTGCCCCGGTTCGATCTCGATTCCCGCTTCACGCGCGCCGAGATTATTGGCTTCACCGTGATTCTCGTGGTCACTACGATGCTGCCGCTGGTCGATCGCGGAGGCCCGATTTATCTGGGTGGTATGTTTCTGGCAGGCGTCTTTTTGCTATATCACGCAATCAAACTGGCGAGATCAAATTCGAAAGTCTTGGCCGGCCGCGTCTTGCATGCCTCCATTATCTATCTGCCAATAGTCCTTGGGATAATTGTCGCCCGGAAGGCCTGAAGTCTGGCGGAATGCTCGGGCGCATAGCGAGGCCGCGGTCAGCAGTTGCGGAATTTTTCGACGAAAAAATCGTACATGCTCGGAGACAATCGCCGTTACTGAGGAGGTTCACATGGAAACTGCAATCGGAGTATTTGCTTCGCGTGATCACGCGGAAGAAGCGGTCAAGGAATTAAAGCAGCATGTGCCGGAAGACTCCATCGTTTTCCTGACGCGGTCCGAAAATGAGGCCAAAACCATCGCGAAGGAGCTCGGCGGTTTTGTGGGAGGCTTCGTTGGGGGAGCCGCCGGGATGACAACCGCATTGGTGGCTGCCACGGTACTTCTTCCCGGGATCGGGACGGTATTCGCGCTAGGGATCGGCGCCGCCGCACTGCTTGCGGGCGCCGGTGCGGGTGCGGGTACGGGCTCCGCCGTCGGATCGGCGGCAACACACGACGCGGATGCGCCGAAACCGGCAACGGCTGAAAGCTCTGAAGACGTTGCGTTCTTCCGGGAAGTACTCAAGGAAGGGCGTTCGCTGATCGTGGTTCGGACAGAGTCAAAGGAACTTGCCACTTCAGCCTGTGCGATTCTTGACCGGCTGGGGCTCGGCATGCAAAACCGGACGCCCGTCAAAATGCAAACGACCACCCGCCACATTGGCGATGTTGCAGTGCTGGATATCAGTGGAAGGATCACGCTGGGCGAGGGCAATGTCATGCTCCGCGAGATCGTTCGCGAGCTGGCGGACAAAGGGAACAAGAAGCTAATACTAAACCTGGGTGAAGTTCAGTACATAGACAGCTCAGGAGTAGGCGAGCTGGTTAAGACTCACACAACCGTTCGGAATCAGGGCGGGCGGCTTAAGCTCGTAAATCTGAACAAGCGAGTAAACGACCTGCTCCAGTTAACAAGATTGTCCGCTGTGTTTGATATTGAGAAGGACGAGGCCAGTGCAATCAAGTCTTTGGGAGGCCGCTCTCCTTCGCAAGGCGTAGCCTGAGCGTCGCGGAGATTCTGACTAGAAGCCCCTCAAGTTCGTTCCTGGGACTGCCTGGGTTACTTCTCCTTGGGCGGCAAAGTCAGCCCGAACACCGAAATCTGCCCCTGCCCGGCTACATTCACCACCGCTTCCCCGGGGTGCGGCAAATACAAAGTCTTACAATGCTCGCAGCGGTAGACCTCGGCATCCGGTCCCCAGGCCTTTTCCGCATCCCCGCAAGCTTGCTCGATCACATCGGTGGTATAAAACCAGCGCTTCAAATGGCCGCCGCAAAACTTTCCCTTCTCGTTTTTCTCGTTGCAGGCGCGCTGCCCGGCCTTCTTGATCTTGACCTTGTGATGGGGAAGCTGCGGAAGAGTTTGCATACTCGGAGTGGTGATCTTGCCAGTCGCCAAAGGACTTACTACGGTCTTTGCCTTCAAACGCTCCCGAAGATCCAGAAATGCACTCAGGAATAGAATGCCGGAAAGTGTCAGAAGAATCAGGCTCATGAAGAGGCCGTCGACAGTGGTTATACTTCCATGCAGAGCGATCCATGCCACTCCCAGCAGAGGGACCAACCCAAGCACGACGGAAAGCACCAGCATCATAGGCTTGCGAGCTCCTTTGTAGCGCCGGCGTCTCGCCGGCTGTCCCCAGGCATCCTGCAGGATCACCCCTACCCCGATTTCATGCTTGAGCTTAAGCATGCTCCTGTTTTGCCGCCGCCGCGCGTTCCTGCTCGAGGCGGCGGATGGTCGCACGCAGCCAAGTTCCCAAGGCCTCTTCCAACTTAAGCTGATTCTCCCGCAGCGTGTCCACGGTCTCCCCCTCTGGATTCAGCGGAATATGGTGACACGGCACGCTTTCACTTTGGGCTTTCTCGGGAACGAAGTCGGTAAGAAAGCATTCGTTGCACGGATGCGGTCGCGTGGGCTCGCAGAAATTGATGCAGGAGAGAGAATCCTGAAAGCTCCTGGTGGGCGTCTTGGGAGTGCGCACCGAACGCCCATAGCCTCCCTGCTCCAGGAATGCGAGTTCGAACTTAAGAGCTTCAAGAATGTCGCGCTTATCATCGGACATGGTATGCCTCCGCCCGGCAGTCTCCACCAGCCATGGTTGCCCGACCCTGTGCGTCCATTTTCGCCACCCAATATATCAAAAACCACCAAACTTTCACCGCAAAGAACGTAAAGAGTCCGCGAAAAAGGCCCGGTTTGGGCTTCTCTCGCTAGTGGGTCAGTTTCAATTTGTTTTGCAAGGGCATGGCTAGTGGGTCAGTTTGAATTTGTTTTGAAAGGGCACGGCTTCAGCCGTGCCGCAACTGCCGCAAAATCAATAGCGGCTTTTGCCGCCGGGGGAATGTGTCTTTCAAACTGACCCACCACCCTTCCCTCTGGTGTGATGAAAATCCCAAACGTATGCGGTATACTCAGCCGCATGCCTGCTGAAGCGGCCGACATGAAACCCGCCGGGATGGTGCCCGACGAGCTCAAATTCGAACCCAAGTCCAAGGGGATCTTAACTCCTCGAAAGAAAAAACCAAAGGAGTTGGCGGTCATTACCGAGTGCTGCACCGGCTGCGCGGGCTCACCGGCCTGTGTGGAGTATTGTCCGGTGGAAGATTGCATGTTCTGGGTTCCGGACGAAGACTGCACTCCATTTGGCCGGATACAGGTCGACCCGATCCTGTGCATCGGCTGCAAGAAGTGCATCAGCAAGGGCCCCGACGGATGTTTTCTCGACGGCTGTCCGTGGGACGCGATCGTGATGGTGGACACGGTCGAAGTGGAAAAAGAAGTCGGCGTGATGCCGATTTGAGGCCAGCTATAAGCTCTTAGCTTTTGCCTCTTCAAGCACGACTCTCGCTGAACCCCATCCACCCTCCGCCATCGCCGACCAACTCCCGTAGTGGATCAGTTTGGATTCGCTTTGAAAGGGCACGGCTTCAGCCGTGCCGTAACTGCAGCAAAATCAGTCGCGGCTTTAGCCGCTGGGGGAATGTGTCTTTCAAACTGACCCACCACCCGAACTCCTTATTTCACCCTCTGACGTATCGCTCTCTCTGTTTCCAGCGCTTGCTGCCGCACGTGATCCGGGATGTCGGGCAACTCTCGTTCATAAGGAAGAACTGCGGCAATGTCATCTGGCTGGCCGACAAGGTAGAGTGCGCGCAACGCTTCCCAGACCTGCTCGGTGGACGGGTCGATCGTCGCGATGAGATCTCCCGGCTTGACCTGCTGCCCAACCTGAGCGGAGAGTGTGCGCACACGACCAGTAATTGGGGAACGCATTTCAAGAGTGTGTATCGCGTCAGTGTGTATCGCGACGACGTTCCCGCTAACTTGGAGCTTGGCGACGACTCCGCCCTGGTGGATGCTGGTGCCGATAACGCTGGTATCCGTTATCTGTCCGGCATCGGGTGCGATCACCTTGGCCGGCTGCAGAAGTTCAACGATCTGCGGTCTTCCGGTTGCGTCTCCGAAGCGGACCAGCGAAAGCGCGGCGTTGCCCCGCACGCTGAGAGAAGGATCGGCGAGCATTCTCAGCAGAGCTTCATGGAACCCGGTGCCGGATGTGTCCTGCCCCATCACCCAGGCATCAGTGTTGCGCACCTCTTCGACCGGATCTGAGGCCAGGCGGATCGCATCGGGATACCAGCGGGTGACGCTCGCGTCGTGGCGGCTCATGCGCTCGCCCATCTGCACCAGCGCGTGCTGAATGTGCCGGGGATGCTTCTCGTCTTGCAGATACTCGGCCAGTTGTTTGTCGGAGAGCTGGCGGCCGAACCAGGTGCTCCACCAGAACAGAAACGGCATGAGCACGATCAGCCACGCGGTCAGGAAGAAAAGCAGCCGGTTGCGCGTGGACATGCGAGGACGGGGCTTGGGTAGAGGGCTGGGGGTCTTGCTTGCGCCAGACGAAGATTGCGCAGTTGCGTCCGGGAGAACAGGCATGGGATCACGGAAATATAGCAGAAAGCCTGTTTCGGGTCTCTGGCTCGGGAAAGTCGGTAGTGTCTTAAAAAATGGGTCGCACGGTGCCCCAGGTTCGCGCCCGTTTTTTGGGCGCTAACCTGGGCGCAGGGCCGCCGGGTGCCGCGAACAAGAGGGACGCTCGCACCCGTCCCCTCACCAAACGTCTCGACCGGACAGGCCTTCTACCCTTTTTCATCACAAACGCGCGGGCCACCCATCACAGACTTCTAACCGCCCATCGGCGACAATGGAGATCGACCTGTGGCAGGGCCGAGCTGTGCCCGTCAATCAAGACGGCTCTCGGAGCCGCCCCAGCCCCACTAGTCGGCGCTCTTTGACAACACGAAGTTGAGGCAGTCAGCTGTCAAGTCCCCCTGCCGAAATCCAGCGAGTGAGCCCAACAAGCTAACTCCTTATTCCGGAATAT
>Ga0181539_1001169_pt1 | contig 29942 bp, 22 predicted proteins | sample PEATcosm2014_Bin_46_FD_119767 | JGI IMG/M metagenome (GOLD analysis project Ga0181539, IMG submission 119767) | Peatland microbial communities from MTU Mesocosm Facility, Houghton, MI, USA - PEATcosm2014_Bin23_60_metaG | ecosystem: Environmental > Terrestrial > Soil > Wetlands > Peat | place... | reverse complement strand
GTCAAAATCCGCCGCCGCTTTGTTCGCCCCCGCCGCATCACCCTTTGCTTGCGCAGCAGCCACCTTGGCATTGTTGTTCACGGCCGCTCGCTTGCAGGGCGTGGCCCGGAGCCTCGCTTCGATTTTGTCGATCTTGAAAACGGTTACGGCAACGCGGTCTCCGTCCGGATCTACATTCTCGACCCCAAGCTGAAATCCCGTGTCGTGGAGGGCCGCGCTCAAGTTTGCTCCCTGTGCCCAAAACTGGAGCCCGTCCGCGGGCATGGGGGCATTGGGGATGGACTTTGGATCGACCCGCGCGCCCGCTGCGGGGCCCTCGGCATCAAAGGCTTGAACCTGGGCATTCTTGGTGCTCAGTATCAAGTTTCCCGAAAAGTTCTCGGGATTCGCTTTGCGGACGATCAGCATCGCCCTGTGCCGAGTGCCGGGATTCTGAAGATGTATGAACCGGCCAACACCAATCTTGTCTGCGGTTGAGAGCGGATCGGGGTCTACGCCCGCCTGTGTCCGGCTCTTGCAAATGTCGAGGGTTACTTCCACCGATGTCATCGTATCGGTAGCCGGTGGGTTGACCGGCTTTGACCCAGGCGTCAGCGAGAGCTGAAGCGTTATGTCCTTTTCTGCGGCGCTCGGGGTCTCGCCCTGAGCGTAAATCGTGACGGTAGAGCTGAGGACCCAGCCCGCAAAGACTTCGCCGGAGAAGAGCTCTATTCCTCCGGCCGGCGCGGTGAAAAACCGAACCTTGTCTTGGCCACTTACGACCGTAAATGTCCCCGTCCCATCAAACGCCTGGTCAGTACTCAGCTTGACGGGCTGTCGCGTAGGTTGGGTTGTGTAGGGTTTCTTTACCAAGACCACCGGCGACGCCGTAATGATCGGCGTTATAACGCCCACCGCAGACACCGGAGCCGGGCCAAGAGTCATGCCACAAGCCGGCACAACGGGGTTCGAGTTGTCAAAGCAGGCGTTCCCATCGGCGCCTGCGTCAGCCAATCCGCCATCTTTTGGGCTAGGCTTTCCGTTCGCCATCCGTTGTAGCTCCGGAATTCAAATATTCGATAGCTGCTCCTTGCAGTTGAGTCACTTTCGTCGTGGGATCCCGTAATTCCGGGTCATTCAGAATCTCTGACGCCCAGATCAAGTTGGGATCGCTGTCGAAATCACTGCCGAGGGCAATCATGAGGTCAATGTACTTACACACGTCGCGCTGGCCCCTGATACCGTAACTGGCAGCACGCTTAACGCCGTGTTGAATCAACTCCCGGGCCTTCGGCTCACCCAGGGATTCAAGTTCGCTCGGAAAGCACCGCTTCAAATGGGCCACCATTCGATCTTCAAATTTCTGAGCGGCAACCTTCGAGAACACCGCCATTTGTTCTTCGCGAATGCTAAGCATGGCATCTCTTCTGGCTAGCAAGCGGGCGCCTAGAGTCGCCGCACGCAGAGGGCATGGGACGGAATGTGCGCCTTCTTGCATTCCCGCTTCTTATCCGCCCCCAGCAAGTCAAGGTTTACTGCTTCTCCTGGCGTATCGTCAGCATGGCTCATTCACCGTGGAGTCACCGACGACTGGGTTTTGTCCGGCGAGATGGCAGCCGCAGCCCCTGCCGCGGGAGGGCCCGACGGCGCCAAGTGCCAGATATTCGATTTCATTTCGGTCCCCTGCCGGACGAATTCCAACAGCGATTCCGGTTTCTCGTCCTCCGCCGCGAAGCGCCAGATGGGGCCGAAGAAATAGTTGATCTCTTCCGGCGTGCAGGTGGGCAGATAGACCCGCAGCACGCGCGGATCGTAAAAGCGAAAGTACACCTGGTCGCCGTCCGGCATGTTCACCATCAGGAAGTGGCGGAAGTGGTGGCGAACATCCGGAAAGGCTAAATTGCACGTCAGATAGATGCCCCAACTCTTGCCCCAGCCTTTGGTGACCAGCTTCTCCAGCAGCTTCGACCACGGAGGCAAGCTCACCAAGTACGGAGCAAAGAGGGTCAATTCCGCTTTTGACCAACCCTCATAGAGTGACTCGTATTGCGCTCCGCCTTCGAGCATCCCGGCCGCCGGGGGTTGGAAGGTGGGGTCCGCAGGGCCGGGGTTCTGCGCCTCCCAGGCCTTGCGGGCTTCCTCTTTTGCCTCAGCAAGCATTTTGTAGATTTGGGGCGAGCGGGCGGCGTCGAGTATGGCGTAGAGCGGTTGGAAGTCGGCCCGCAACACCCCCAGCAATCGCTCCTGCGGGGTGGGTTCCGGCGCTGCCGGAGCGCTGGGAGGCGGCGCAGGGGCAGGCGGCGTGGAATCGGGCGCGGGTGGCGCGCTCTCAATGGGCTTGAGGCGAAGCGGCGCACTGAGCTCCGCGGAGCTTAAGAAGGGCACAGGAGCGGCCGGGGGGGCGGCGGGCGGCGCAGTGAAAATCTGATCGCTCTCGAGGTGGACGGTAAACTTCATTTCCCCCGCCGAGATTTCGTCCCCTTCCTCCAGGACGGCTCCTTTCACTTGTCGGCCGTTTACCCAAGTGCCGTTGCTGCTGTTCAGGTCCAGGATCCGAGCCGTGTCCGCGTCGCATTTAATGGCAAAGTGCAATCGCGATATGAGTGGGTCCTGGGGGAACGCAAACTCCGCCGGACTCTTCCGCCCGATGCGCACGGGAGCGCCCGGCTCGATGACGATTTCCCTCCCGGCTTCGGACCCGGTTCGAATTTTAAGAACCAGCCGCAACTCGCTATCCTCATTGGGCGGCAGGACCTGCCGCGCTGGTCAGGCCCTGTCAACCCGGGCAAGGCTTGATAAAGGGCGTCCCATTCTGCGCGCTTGAGGCCAGCGACTGCGCCGGTGCAGACCTCATGCCCTGAGCGCCGAACTGCATGACAGCGGCGTCGGGAGCCACCACAAGCTGCCCGGGCGTCCAAGTGTCCGTACGACTGGCGCCGGCGGTAATCCCCTTTCCTTGGGTTTCGGCAGGACCTGAGGCCGGGCTGCCGCCTCCCCCGCCGCCCCCACCCCCGCCGCCCGCAGGCGGGGTTACCACCACCGCCCCAGGAGAGCCCATGCCGGCCTCGCCGATCATGACCATCGGGAACCCCAAGACAATCGTCCCGCCGTGGACCGTCGGATCGCCCATGCGGGCGGCCATCAGGAATTCAATCAGCACGGTGGGCGAGCCCATCATGATCATGTCCGGCGGTCCCACGCACACCGCCATGTCCGTCATGCGCGCCGCCGGCAGGAACCCGATCAGCACCGTAGGTGCGCCCGGCGCGACGATGGGCCCACCCACGTGCGGAATAGGTGGAACCCCCGGGGTGACCATCGGGCAAACGTGCATGTCGGTAAGTCGAGCGGCTGGGGGCACGTTAGGATTTCCGATTTTGGATTTTGGATTTTGGATTCATCAATTTCACGCCCGGCAGTACTTCTACCCATCACTACATCGAACCACTGGCAATTAATCACTGACGACTGACTACTCTCAACTGACTACTGACAACTTCGACTTACATCTTGGTTCCCTTGGAGCCATCGTCGGCGGTATCAGGAGCGGTCGGGGCCGTCGGGGCGTCGGGGCTATCGGGCGAACTCGGGCTCGAGGGGCTCTGGCACACGGCAGGATCCGCCGGGGTGGGGGCTCCGCCACTATTGATGAGAACCATGGTCCCCATAATGGCAATGCCCGCGGCCGTAATCGAGATGAAGCCGCCCGGCCCGACGATAGATACTCCCGTTGCACCGCCCATAATATTGACCGCCATGCCGCCCGTGAGGTTGATATTCATGCCGGCGGTCACATTGACATTCTGGCCCGCTTGCTGATTATAGTCCATACCGATCTGCTGCGAAACACCCTGCGCGGCCATCTCGTTGATGCTGCCCGTAACTTGCCGCGAGAAATTTTGGGTGATGGATTCATTCTGGTTGCCGGTTACGCTCAATGACACGTCGCCAGTCACGCTCTCCTTGACGTCGCCCGTCACACTCCGGGAATCGTTTCCGCCGACCGATTCCTTGCGGTCACCGGAAATATTCACCGAATGATTCCCGGTAACAACTTCCATGTAGTTGCCACCGACCTGGTGCGACTCGTCACTCGTGATTTGTTCGTTTTGCTTACCCCCCACTTGCAGGTGCTTGTCCGTATTGACTTGCTCAAACTGGCTGGCATTGACGACCAGGTGGCGGTTGTTGCCAATGTACTCGCGCGAGTCGTTCTCCACGCGGTGGTCCATGTCTTTCTCGGCATTGATGAAGATCTGCTCGCTGCCCTTCAGGTCTTCGAACCGGATTTCGTTATAGTTGGCGGCGCCGCCGCCCTTGGAGCTGCGCGATTGAGTGGTGCTGCGCGTCTGGTTGTCCGGCAGGGTATAGGGTGGCATTTGGGAGGCATTGTAAACACGTCCCATAATGATGGGCCGGTCCGGGTCACCTTCGAGAAAGTCAACAATCACTTCCTGCCCGATGCGAGGAAGCGAGATGGCTCCCCAGTTCTGGCCGGCCCAGGGGCTGGAAACGCGAACCCAGCAGGAACTGTTCTCATCGTCCGTGCCGACCCGGTCCCAGTAAAACTGCACCTTGACGCGACCGTATTTGTCCGTCCAGATTTCTTCGCCCGATTTGCCCACTACCAGCGCCGGCTGCGGTCCCTGGACGAAAGGTTTGGGAGTGACGCGGGCGGGGCGGTAGGTTACCGCCGACGGAATGCACGTGAATTGGTTTGAGTATTGCTCCGTACCCGTCGTACCCGCCGTATATGTCGCCCCCACCGAGGCGACGTGCTGGACTTCGCTGAGGATGTAGGTGGTATTCTGATCCGCACGATCGTGGTCCTCAAGGGTAAACTGGTAGCCGGACACAAACCAGCGGCACGTGCTCGACCCGGTCGCCACCATGTAACTGGCCTCTTCTTCCTCGATGCGAAGCTTGGCCACCGCCGAGCCCTGATCCACTGTTTCGTAAAGACCTGGGTAGTCATACAGTTCAAGACTCTTGCTGGCAGCGAGATCCACGACCGTGGGCGCATCGGCAAGCAGATTGGTGGAGGGCGTGGTGAAATTGTAGTCCTCCACCGTGTACTTGCCGGTGCGGAGCTCCTGTTCGATGTGCCAGGATGTGACGACATCGTAATTGTCCACGCCGGCGCCGAGATCGTAGCTGGCCGTCGATACGTCAGGGCAATTCACGAAGGCGGTGGGGGCGTCCGCGAGGACCATCGTATGCTGGCCTTGGGTGGTGTGGTCGAAATAATAGAAGATGCCGTTCTCCTCCATGAGCCGTGACACAAAGTTAAAGGAAGTCTCGCGGTATTGCACGCAATACTCAAGCGTGGGATAGGTGCCGGTCAGCTTCTTCTGGAACTTCGGAAAGGTGGAAAACAGGCCGAACACCTGGGTGATGATGTCCGGCACGGCCAGGTTCTGGAAGATGCGGCAATCGGCCTGGCGGGTCAGGAACCAGAGCCAGGGCACTATCTGAGCAGTGTAATGGGTGAAATAGCGGTCATCGGTGCCCTTCTGCGCGAACCGGCTGACGTAACCGTTGATGTAACGCGGAGTGCCGTCCGCAAGCTGAATGGTAACGGTGACATTCTGCCCGACAATGTCGTTAAAGGTTATGGAGTCATTGTCGTAGGCGAGCATTTCCAACTCGTAGCTGAAGAGACGCGAGATTCCCTCGTGTCCGGTCAGACTCTGCAAAAGCAGAACGTCCGTGCCGAGAGGGGTATCGATCGACAGTAGGCGGTTGGCTTGAGTGTACGATGACCCTGAGGTTCCCACGTTGCTACCCTTCCTTTAAACCTTTGGTCCAACCACGTTCAGGCGTAAACAAAGCTTCCGTCTTCACCAATCCCGATGTGAATGCGCTCCATCGGTTCGCCCGTCGCCATCCGACCCAACAACTGCCGTGAAATCTCTGGCAGCAGGGTATTGGTCAAGATGTTATCGACGTTGCGCGCGCCGCTCTCCACTTCGGTGCAGCGTTTGGCCACTTCGTTGACTAAGGCGTCGTCGTAAGTCAGGTCGATCTTGTGGTTCTCGTGGATTCGTCGCTTGATCCTGCCCAGCTTCAGGTTGATGATCAGCTTCATGCTCTCATCGCGAATCGGCAAGAAAGGAATGATCACCAGGCGGCCCAAGAGGGCCGGCTTGAAGAGCTTGTTCAGCTCTGGCTTGAGCGCCTTCACCAGGCCCTCCGGGCTGGGCGTGGTCTCCGGGTCGGCGCAGAGCTTGGCCATCGTATCGGTGCCGGCGTTCGTGGTGAGGATAATAATGGTGTTCTTGAAGTCGATTTCGCGGCCCTCGCCGTCTTCCATCATACCCTTGTCGAACACCTGATAAAAGAGCTCCATGACGTCGGGATGTGCCTTTTCGACCTCATCAAGCAACACCACGGAATAGGGCCGGCGGCGGACCGCTTCCGTCAGCACGCCGCCCTCACCATAGCCGACGTATCCGGGAGGCGAGCCCTTCAAAGTTGATACCGTGTGGGCTTCCTGAAATTCCGACATGTTGATGGTGATGAGGTTGCGCTCGCCCCCATAGAGCAGGTCCGAGAGCGCCAGCGCCGATTCGGTCTTACCGACGCCGCTGGGGCCCACCAGCATAAAGACGCCGATCGGCTTGTTCGGATCATCGAGACGCGCCCGGGAGGTGGAGATCCGCTGGCTGATGACCTCAAGGGCATGCATCTGCCCGATCACCCGTTGGCCGAGAAGCGAAGGCAGGGAAAGGACGGTCGAAATCTCGTCCTTCATCATTTTTCCGGCCGGAATACCGGTCCAGGCGGAGATGACCTCGCCGATGATTTGCGCGTCGAGTGCAACCTGGATCATTGGCGTCTCGCCTTGCAAGGCTTTGAGTTCGGCTTCCGCCTTGGCGAGGTCAGCGCGCAAGACGGCGGGATCAACCTTGGGCGCTGGAGCTTCGGCAGGGGTCTTCGCCGGGGCAGCGGCAGCCGCGCCCGGGCCGCCACCCACGGCGGCTGTGGCGCCGGCGGGCGGAACCGCGGCAGGCGGCGGCGAGGTGGCCGCGCTCGCCGAGGCGCTACCCGCCTCGAGTTGCGCGCGGATCTCGCGAATTCGCGTCACCAGTTCCCGCTCTTTTTCGAAGCGCGTGCGCAAGCCCGCCAAGCGCGACTCGGTTTCGGCCTTCTGTTGGGCAATCTCTCCCAGCCTTTCACGATGGTCCGCTCCCACGGCGGTCTCGCGCTCCAGGATACGCTGTTGGACAGCCAGGTCGTCGATTTGCCGGACGCAGTCTTCGATGGCGGGGGGGGTGGCGGTCTGTCCCAGAGCCAGCCGCGCGCAGGCGGTGTCCAGCACACTGACGGCCTTGTCCGGGAGCTGGCGTCCGGCGAGAAAGCGGTGCGACAGGTGGACCGCCGCGGTTAGTCCCTCATCCAGAATTCGGATGTTGTGGTGTTTCTCCAGAGAAGGGAGGATGCCTCGCATCATCGTCATGCACTGGGTCTCGATGGGCTCCTCCACCTTTACCACCTGGAAGCGCCGAGCCAGCGCCGGATCCTTTTCGAAGTACTTCTTGTATTCCGACCACGTCGTCGCCGCGATGGTCCGCAGCTCTCCCCGCGCCAAAGCGGGCTTAAGCAGGTTGGCAGCATCGCCCTGACCAGCCTGTCCGCCAGCGCCGATCATCGTGTGGGCCTCGTCGATGAACAAGATGATGGGGATGGGCGAGGACTTGACTTCCTCGATCAGGCCCTTCAGCCGGTTTTCGAATTCGCCCTTGATCCCCGCCCCCGCCTGGAGCAGAGCCAAGTCCAGAGTCCGCACGGTGACGTTCCGAAGCGGCGGTGGCACGTCACCCTGGGCGACGCGCGCGGCAAAACCCTCGACAACCGCGGTCTTACCCACCCCAGCTTCCCCGGTGAGGATGGGGTTATTCTGTCTGCGTCGCATGAGGATGTCGACGACCTGACGAATCTCCGAGTCCCGCCCCAGTACCGGATCGAGTTTCCCGGTCTTGGCTTTCTCGGTGAGGTTGACGGTGTACAGATCCAGGTTAGGAGTTTTGCCCCCCGCTCGCGGTCCACCCGACGGGACACCCGGTCCGGCAGCCGCGGCAACTGCGGCCAAGGTCTCTTCGCTTGAACTTGCGACAATCGACATGAAATCTTTGCGCAGCGCTTCCGCCTGGATTTTCTGGAACTCGCGGCTCACGTCGCGCATCAGCCGCACCAGTTCGTCGTTCGTCGCCAAGGCGAGGATCGTGAAGCCGCTGCGGATCTGCCCGGCTCCGTAATCGAGCGAGCCGATGGTCCAGGCCTCGGTCATCATCTTGATCAGCGTGGGGCTGAGCGCCGGCGTGCGAGCATTGCCCGTCTTCAACCGATCAAGGGCACGGGCGAGCTCACCCGTGAATCTTGAGGTGTCAACCTCGAAATGTTTGAAAATCGGCGCGGCATCGCTGTTCGAGGAGTCGAGCAATTTCATCAGGTAATGCTCAACCTCAATATCGTAATGGGTGCGTGCCAGGCAGAGTCCCGCCGCCGCCTCGAGCGTGCCTCGAGTCGTGTCGTTGAGTTTTCCAATCAAAGCCTTCAGGTTCATAGTCATCCCCTTTCCCTTGCCTCTAACGCCAGTACGGTGTCACCGGGGTCGCGCCCAAAGGGGGCGGATTTTACCCATGATACCCACCCGAGTTGTGGGCCGGCTGCCTCATCCGCTCCAAGTTCGCAGGCCGGGACCGTCTCACGTTTGAGGACCAGCTTAACTTCAAAATCGAATTCTTCGTTTGAAAAGAACCGCACCCAGGCTCGCAAAGGTTCCCAGCATGAGCCATCGGGTAGGAAGTCCCGGTACCTCTCGAGACTCAGTGGCCCCAGGATGATCCGCACACTGGACTGTTGGTTCCAGACTTCGTCGCCCACCACGGCTCCAAAACCCAGCTTCTCGCTCTCGCTCGAACCCTCGGACAGGCAGCACTGGGTCGCCGTGTCCAAGTGATGCCAGCCTCCTGAAGACTGCTCGATCTCGACCGGAACCTCAAAGTAATCGGCGAGAATCTGCTGCAAAGCCTGGGCGGAGCGGGGGCGCTGCCCCAACAAGCCAGCATAATAGAGGAAGGCGTCATCCGGGACGGCCTGGCGATTCTGCAAGGCGTCCGTACCTAACCCCACCAAGCTGAGGAGTTGGCGAGAAAAGCGGTTGCGCTCGCCTCGCTCGTAGGCGACGTCGAAGCGGTACTTTCTCCAAGCCTGATAGAAAAGAGAGATAATACGATGGTTGAAAATGTCGAAGAAGTCGCGAGGTGATGTGTCATGAGCTCGCAACCTTTCGACGAGCAGCGCCGTATAAGGATTCGGCAGCACGCCCTCGGGACCCGTCAGGCCCATGAAGTTTACGGTCATGGGCACCGGCCCCTTCTCGGGCCAGTCCATCGCCTGAATTTGGCTGGCCGGAAACGCCAGTGAGGCGTGAACGCCGAAGTGCGCAACCTCATTGGCTGGGGGCTCAAACTTGCCGACGGGCGCCCGGTCGGGAAAAAGCCTTTCCAGTAGGCACACCGCTTGGAAGAAATCAAAGCGGAAGGGTTCCCGCCGAAGCTTCATGCCCAGTTCGGAGGCAGTTAAATCAATATTGACTGTCCCGCTCTCGGTGGCCACTCTCCCAAGGGCTCCTTTCGCTGGCGGCTGCGGGCCACCAGTTGGCTGAAACTGTTCATGGATACGTAGAGGCCAAGAAAGTTCTCCAGCACGCTGGCAAACAGGTAAACGCCGACACCGCTGAACTGTTCCTCGTCGAATTCCATCTCCACGCGTGTGCCGCGCGCAAAGCTGACGCCGTATTCGGAGGTCACCCGGGTGAAGTGCCGCCGGCTATCCACGGCGGTGATCCCGCCAATTTGCTTCTTCACGTCGGGCGAACCGGAAAAATCATACAGCTCGAGAATCTTCTGCAAGGACTCCTTGCCTTCGTCGATCAGTGACAGATAATTGAGTGACAGGTGCGAAATCAGGTACCAGAGAGCCTTGCCTTCCATCGGAGGACGCAGCGTGGGGCTGGGCTTGTGCAGCGCCACAATGCGCTTGATCGCTGCCTCGCCCGCCATCTCGAAATCGCCGCTCTCGCTCCCGAACGGCAGCCGGGCAACGAGATCCCGATTGGTGCAGGTGCACCGCACCGTGACGGAATCGTAGTCGAGGTGCAGGGGACGATCCGAGAGGTCGACCAGCGACAGAAAGACATCCGTCCCCTCATCGCCCTTACGAGTAGATGGCCGGCGGCTAGAGTACCAGTAAGCTGGGCTCGATTCTTGAACGGCGTGCCGGTGGGAATACAGCGGCTGATAGGTAACCGTCTGGTGGGTCTCGGGGTCGATACTGACAACCTCGTCCACGGAGTAGATTTCCATCGTCTTACGCCGCCGCGCATCGGGCACGATGGGGTATTCGTAGCGGGTCTGGTCGACGAGGATCGGCTCGGCGGTCTGCGCAAACAGGTTGATGATGGGTGTGCATCCCAAACGCAGAGTCTTCGCATCCACGGCGACTTGCAGACGATGATGGCGGTCGCCCTGCTCAAAAGGTGCGATCATGAACAGGATCTCCGCCTTGGATTTGAGCCCAGCCTTTTGCAGCTCGGATAGCCCGTTCAGAGCCAGGAAGAAGAACTTCTCCGGAAAGGCGAAGTACTCCTGCAACAGGCGGTAGCCCACAAACGAGCGCCGCGGATAGGGCAGCACCGACTCGTCTTCTCCGAAACCCACCGGACGCAGATTCTGGACGGGCAGCTCACGCGGTTGAGCCTTGGGATTCGCAGGGTCGCGCACGATAATGCGAGTGCACTTCCGACACAGCAGTTCGTAAAGGTTATGGATGACCGAGCCTTCCCCGTTCAGGTAGAAGGTGAGAGTTTCCATCTCCAGCTTGTCAAAACTGACATCGGAAAAACACTCGAGCTCTACGCGCAGCACAGCGGCCTCGGTCGCGCGCAGCGCCGGGCTGAGGCGATCCGGCGTCAGCCATTGCGCCTGCGCGACCTTCAAGGGCCACAAGGTCGCGTCGTAGCACGTCCGAAACTTGCAAGGGACACCTTCGACAGGCCGGGAATAGAGCGTCGTTCCTTTCGGAATCCGCAGGCTGCTGGTCAGCTTGCCGCGCTCCGGGTCGATGTGAAACTCGGCGACGGACATCGAAGGTATAGGACGCAGGTAGTGAGGGTAAAGAATGTTGAGCAGGGCTTCGGTGATCTGAGGAAAATCGTCGTCGATGCGCAGGTGGACCCGCGCCGCCAGCAAGGCAAAAGCCTCCAGCATCCGCTCCGCGTGGGGATCCCCACAACGGTCCGGTTCCAGCAGCAGGCGCGCGGCGATCTTCGGGTGCTTGTCCGCAAACTCCGCTCCCATCTGGCGCAGGAACGTGAGCTCACTTTCATAGTAGTTCCTCAGCTCATCACGCACCGTCTTCTCCCTTGACTTCGTACTCCCCCTTGCCGATTTCGAGCACGGTGTCGAAGCGAACAGGCTCCGGGGCCGGATCCACGTCCAGCAACCCATCAATGACGAAGCGCAGACTATGAGTATTACCGCCCGCCGACTCCATTCTTACTTTCACGCGTTTCAGCCGCGGCTCAAAAATGGCGAGGGCCGACTCCATATCCTTCACGAGAGAGTTTTGGTCCTGGGACGAGAGCACCGACTTGGAAGAGACATCCTCGAACCCGTAATGGTAAACCGAGCGGACGGTCTCGCGGGCGGAGTCCGCCGCCGGCTCGATGGTTCGCCTGGTATTGAGGAGCCACTCGAGGTCGCGCTTGAGCGCGGTCTTGAGCGCACGAACCGATTGAGCGCGCGTTAAGGGCACCTCGGCGCTACGCTTCGGGTCATCATCTATCAGGCGGTCGAGCACGGAAAGCGTGACGGGGCCGCTGGCGTCGCGTCCGGCCATGGCTTACTTCCCATCCCCCAGCGCCTGAGCGGGGTCGAGGCGGCAAATTCGCTCGAAAAGCTTTTGCCGCTGAGCCGCATCGTTTTGGAGCCTCTGGCTTAGCTTCAGAATAATCGCCAGGGCGTTGGCGACCAGGGTGGGATCCTCCCAATCGTCAAGCTTGTGCGTCTCAATCGCCGCCGCCAGATCATCCAAAACAAGCTGGGCAATGTTCAGACGGTTGGTGGAGATACACATTTCAACCATTTGCATCTTGCGGCGGAATCGCTCCCTCCCGGATCGCTGCCGCGCGATATCCTTATGAAGGATATCGAAAGCCTTCCGCTCTTGTCCGTCGCGCAAGGCCTGTTGCGCCGCCACATACAGGTCGGTGGGCTGGCTCGGCCATCGGAAGACCGGCCCCTCTCCCGCTCCTGGAGCTCCGCCGGAGGGCTCCGCGGAGGCAGCGGGAGGCGGAGTTTTCAGGGTGAGAGACTTTAGCCAGGCGCGCGTGTCCGTATTGGCCGCAGGGGTATCATCCATCAGCGTGGTGTCGAGCAGTTGCGGAATGTCGGTGACCAGTGCTTTCAGTTCCGAACGAATAGCCCGCGCGATAGCCTCGTAATCGCTGCCCAGGGCTTCGCAGGCTTCGACCACCATCCGCTGGAGATCCAGCCAGGCGCGGCTACAGGGAAGCGCCATGGCATTTTCCGCGGCTTCGAGCAACTCTTCCCACTTCTTGTCGAGCGCCAAGCGCTTCAAATGCGTCCGCAGCTCGGTGGGAGGGGCTTCGAGCGGGGTCGGGTCCGAGCGGTCGATGGCGGCGCGCAACTCGCCCCAGCGCAACCCCCGCAGCATTAGGTAGGATGCCGGGCTGCGCGGCTCGCGCCGTCGCAGAAAGGCCGCCGACTCGGCGATCTTGCGGACGGCTTCCAGGCGGTCGGGAGGTTCTGAAGAGCTTTCAACCGAGAACACCACGCCCGCGCGGACTGGCCCTGCCGCCACCGGTTCACCGGCGGCGCCGGGAGCCGCTTCGGCGGCCCCCTCCGGGGCGGCCTGGGGTGGCGCCGCTTCGACGGGGTCCGGCTCCTTCTCGCGCTTTTTCTGGAGAAATCCGTGCACGACAGGCCGGATCTCTCCCAGCACTGCCTCCAGGTTGCCAAAGGAAGGCGACACGTCGCCAAACTTCGCGTTGCAGGATTCATTCAGTTGGGCGAGGATCTGCACGCAACCGTCAAGGTCCTTCTCGCCATTTGCATAAAAGGCCTTGGGAGTTTCTTCGAAGCACTTTTCTATGGCTTCAAGCGGAATCCTCCCTTGCTTAATAGCGGCGGCGCGTGACTTCTTAGCTTCGTCAGTTTTCGCGTCGGCCTCGCGCCCCAGCTTGCGGGCCTCCTGCACGTCCGTGAAGCCATACGGTTCCTTTGCCACGAGGCGAACGCTCTTCAGAGGGATTTCGAGCCTCGTGCCCAAGAACTCCAGCGGGGCAGCCCGCACTTCCATATCGCCATCTTCAATCGCGGGGTAGAGCGTGTCCCAGAATTTCTCCACCAAGCCGTGGCAAAGGGTCAACCCTTCCTTGAGGGCGCCAAAGCCGCTTTGCTTCACCCAGGCCTCAGTGAGCCAAGCCGCCAGCCACAAGTCCTTGGTCTTCTTGGTGAGAGCTTCTAGGCAGAGTTTGATGACCAGGGGGTTGTCCGCCACTTTGCGGTCCTGCTCGGTCATCCCAGGGGGTGGAACCGCTTCCTCGCGCCGGGCTTCCTTGATCCTGCCGTAGATTTCCTCGTAGCGAAGGTCGGCGCCGCTGGGGTTGGGTCCCTCGATAGGGTTTAACAGGTCTTGAGCAGACGGCATGATTCGTCAGTCTCCCGCTGGAACCGGGTTGAACTCCAGCGAGCGCAGTTCGAGAAAGGGGATCTCCTCATCATCAACCAGCCACATCTTCTGACCGAAGGGGACCTCCTCATCGTATCCCTCGCGTTGCTCCCATACGGTAGCTCGTCCGAGCCGGACGGCATCATCGGAGTGCTGCCATGAGAACGGAGCCAGCACCGGGAGCAGTATCTCGCCGAGCTCAGCCCCTTTGAACGAGGGCGTTGTGCGAACCGCCGCAGGCGCCCACAGGAGATCCCTCAGCCGCTTCGGAGGCTCCAGGCGAACCGACGCCACGTGCTCAAGGGGAAGCAACAGGTAGGCGCCCGCCGCAAAAAGTTCGAGTCGGGCTCCAATCCTGGGATCGGCGTCCGAAAAGGAGGCGAACGGCTTGCCATTGAACGTACCCGTAGGAGCCGGCTCAGGCGAGTCCGGGCGCTTCGGAAACTCTCCGCGGGTAAACAGGTCCTGCCGCTGTCGCTCGGCGTAGAGCGCGCTGCGATAAAGCAAAACCCCTATCTCACTCGACGGTCCCGCTTGACCCAGCACCTCGAGTTGCTTGTCCGCCCGCTCATACTCTCCCGCGAAACTTAGGAGCTCGAAGAGAAAAGTTCGGCGGCGTGCGTCAGTCGGATTATCTCGGACTTCGGTACTCACAGCCTTCAGTGCATCAGCCAGCCGACCGGCTCGAAACAGCTCTTGTGAGTTCATCTCCGGCTCTCCCTTAGGGCATAAAAACACCCGCCAGGGCTAAACTCGGTCCCTGCGCCGACCCATGCCGCGCAGTGGCGGCCAGTTCAACCCCAGCAGGCAACGTCCACACCCATCGAGGTATCTTCACGGCCCACCCGCTGGATGGCCGTGAAGACACTTCCTTCCTCGATGTCAGAACTAAACGACTGCCAGCCGCGTTACGACGCTGCCACCTGCCCGATGTTATAGGTTGCCTGACCGGCCTGGCTAACCGCGCCTGTATCCGTAGCCTGAGTGAAATACGTGTACTGGACCTGTTCGTAGGATATGCTCATGCTGGCCGAGGGAGTACCCGACGAACCACCACCCGTGCTGAACGCGGTGACAAAGCAGTTGGTCATCACGACGGTGATATAGACGAAAGGATTCGCACCGCCACCGGTCTTACGCCCACTGAACGTGGCACTGGCAATGTGGGTGCCTTTGCATAGGCATGCCACGAGCTGAAAACTGGCGGAATCCACCGCGAATGAGCAGGTAAAATCTGAGAACGACGGCTTGCCGGCGGAAAGACCCTTGTTGCCGACATCCGAGGGGGCGGACCCGCCCCAGCTCCAACTGTCGAGCTCGATGTTGTTCGTCATGCCTGTCGCTTGCGATTCCCCAGTCACACCATCAACCAAAAGGTATGCATCACTAGGCATTGCTTGTTCCTCCTCTTCACTGTGTTGAAGTTTCGGGTCGCCGACACAGACGCAACGTGCCGAAAATCCCGTCGGTACTAAAAACTTAAAATCACCTCTTCGCCGGCGCCGGCAAGTCAGCTACCAGCCGGAGAGAAACACTGATCTCGTCCAATTGAAAGTGCGGGCGAAGATAACTGATCGCCCGGTAGCAGCCAGGCTTGCCTTTGATCTCCTCTACGTCCACACGCGCTTCCCGCAAAGGAAATTGGGCTTTGGTTTTTTGATCGGCCTTGTCATCCTGGGTCACGTACTGGGCTATCCAGCGATTCAGGAAGCGCCAGCAGTCATCGCGGGACAAGAAGCTGCCGACCTTGTCGCGCATCATCGACTTGAGGTAGTGAGCGAAACGGCAAGTGGCCATCATGTAAGGCAGTTGCGCCGAAAGGCGCGCATTGGCGGTGGCGGCATCGCTGTCGTAGACCTTGGCCTTATTGCAGGATTGAATGCTGAAGAAGGCCGCCTTATCCGTGCCCTTGCAATGAACCAGCGGCACCAGCCCCTGATCGGCCAGCTCCTTCTCGCGCCGGTCGGTGATCGCGATCTCGGTGGGGCACTTGAGTGCCACGTCGCCCTCGTCGGTACGGAAAGTGTGGGAGGGAAGACCTTCCACCAGGCCGCCGCCTTCGACACCCCGGATGGCGGTGCACCAGTTGTACTGCGCGAACGCCGCCGTCATCCTGGCGCCGAGCGCGTAAGCGGCGTTTCCCCAAAGGTATTTGGAGTGGTCCGTCCCATCCACCCCTTCTTCAAAGTTGAAGCCCTCGACGGGCTTGGTGTCAGCGCCGTAAGGCAGGCGCATCAGGACGCGGGGGCAAGTGAGGCAGACGTACTTCGAGTCGTCGCTTTGCCGGAAAGATTTCCATTTGGCGTACTCGGTGCTGTCGAAAATCTTGCCGATATCACGGGGTTGGTCGAGGGCCGTGTAGCTGGACATGTTCAGCAGTTCCGGGGAGGCGGCGGAAATGAACGGAGCATGTGCCCCGGACGCCACCTGCGAAACTTTTTCCAGCAACTCCAGGTCCTCCGGGTGCTTGCTGAATTCATAGTCACCGATCACGGCGCCGAAGGGCTCGCCGCCGAAGATGCCGAATTCATCCTCGTACACCTTTTTGAATAGCGCACTTTGGTCGAATTCAGCGGCCTTTTGCAAGTCACGCAGCAGGTCCTTCTTCGAGACATTCAGAACGCGGATTTTGAGCATGCTGCTGGTTTCCGACTGGTCCAGCAAGTACCGCAAACCCCGCCAAGTGCCCTCGAGCTTCTGGAACTGAGGGTGGTGCAGGACTTCGTTCAACTGGAGCGAAATGAGATGGTCAATTTGCGCGACGCGTTGCGTGATCATCTGGTCGGCGTCGCGGCCGAGCATCATAGACCCATCGAGCACCTGGGCGACGAATTCCTTGACGAGGTTCTTTCCCCGCTCACGCGCGCTCGGGTCGGCGAACCGGCCCTGTTCGACGATCTGATCGAGTAGACTAGCTTCCGTAACCTGTTCCGCCGCGGCTGGCGCGGCAGCAGCCTTCTCCAACTCAGCCATTGGACTCCTCCTTCCCGCCGAGCTCGGACTTCAGCTTGTTCAGCTTATCCGTTTTGCCCACGGCGTCCAGCAAAGCCTCATCCAGTTTTTCGTTGGTTTGCAGCGTGCCCTTCAAGTCGTTCAAGCGTGTCCGGAGGTCCAGCAATTCTCGCAAGGGTTTCACCTGCCGGGCTACCTGCTCCGGCTCGAAATCCTCCAGACTCTTGAAGTGCAGGTCCACCTTGAGCTGACCGGCATTGGAATCGTCACTCAGCTTGTTTTCCACCGCAAACGCAAGGTGAGGTTTCATGCTTTCAACAACCGCGTCGAAGTTGTCCGGCGTGACCTCGACAAATCGTCGATCCTTGAGTTTGGGCAGCGGCTGTTCCGGCTGGCCGGTAAAGTCCCCCAGCACACCCATAACAAAGGGTAGCTCTTTTTTCTCGATGGCGTCGCCCACCTCCACGTCGTACGTCACATGCACGCGCGGCGGACGCACTCTCCCTAATTTCTTTTGGATGCTGTCGCTTGGCATAAGTACAAGCCTCCCTGAAATCCTTTTTTTTTGCTAGAGCAACATAGCGTGCTACGCATAATACAATACCCCATCACCTTTGTCAAGGTGCTTTTATTAAAGGCGCTATTGTCATCCCCCAGTTTGGGGGGCCTTTGGTGTGGAGAAAAATCTTGACAGTGGGTTGGGCTTTTGTTCCATTAGTGCTGAAAGCGAAGCTGAAAGCGATCTGCGAGCTCAATCGCCAATTGTTGCGGGCCGATCCTTAGACTCTTTTTTTAACACTCCGCGTTTAATTATTAACGATGAAACATCAATCTGAACTTGACACCTCTCATGCGCGCCCTTGCAGATCAGACCATGGGGACGGAACAGCCGGATGGGGCGGCTTATCCCACCCGAGCGCCGTCGCGTTTCCGGCGGGTTCCCATCCTATAGCATACCTGCTTAATTTGGTGTACTCTCAGGGTCGTGGGGCAGTGGGTCAATTTGATTTTTGTAGCGGCGGTCTCTGACCACCGGTCGGGGAGCGCCGCTACAGCAGACTGCACCACTACCTCTAAGTGCGAGCCCATGACGGGTTCCGCGTGGTATATTATGGGGCTGCCTTAATCTTAGCCCGGAGGTTTCTCGATGACAGATGAAGGCTGGAGCACGAAACGGCTGATCGTGCTGCGGCGCGCAACTCGCGCGATAGCTGACCTTCTTCACGGACAATTGAAAGAGTATCTTTCCGCCTTGTCGCCCTTGTTTCGCCCGACGATCGTACTCGGCGAATACGTCCAGGGTGGCGCGAAGGAAATCTCCGCGGCGGCGCTCAAGGCTTTTCAGGACTTACAGACCGTTTACGGAACTGCCGCTGTCGCCAAGCCTTTCGGTCTGACGAAGGATTTGAAGCCGCCTGTCGAGATTGTCCGCTCGGCCCTTGACCTGACCAGGATGCCCTACCCCTACACCGTGAAAACCAGTGGCGAGACGAAGACGGTGATGATCACTCCACCGCTCAAGTGGGTACTGGCGTACTCCGATTTCAGCCCCGGTCACCTGAAGCAACTTCTCGCCGATCCCCACCGTACGGACACCGAGGCGTCGCGATTCGTCTTGCACTATGCGGTCTTGCAAGTGGTCACGGCGCGGCAGGCTGGCGCCCTCCAGATGCTCAGCACCCTGCACTTTGATCTCAGCTCCTTGCGCATGCCCGAGTTCGGCGAACTACCCATCACCTGCATCACGTCGTCGGTCCCGACCATCCGTCCCCCGGACGAAGTGATCATCGAAAGCGTCGAGGTCTCGGGCCAAGACGCTTTCGAGGAGCTTGTCGACGTGGAGGCCATCGCCAACATCCAGGACCCGTTCAAGGAGCAGTTGATCAAGCTCTTGAAAAGCCACGGTGCGTAGCGCGCTTTGCCGGGTGGAGGAGGCCGCCCTTTGGGGCGGTCCACACACCCACACGATGCCGAGAAACCTTCATACCTGCCCTCGCTCAACGTGTTTCTCTCCTGGACGGGCTGCCGACTCGGGTAGTGGTACAGTTTGATTTTTTGTCGCGGCGGTCTCTGACCGCCGGTTTTTGCTTCAATAGATTCCGAGGGTCAGAGACCGCCGCTACAGCAAACTGACCCACTACGCCGACTGGGCGAAGCTGGAAAAATCACATGGAATCAGGTAAACTTGGAAGCGCATCAAATTCGGCTCGAAGGCGATCAAACCAAGAAGGGTGAGCCGAAGGTCGTCCCGCTGCCTGACGCGCCCATCACGATGCTTGCTCAGGCGCCGAAAAAACGCGACCATGATTAGATAACATTTGTTTTTTCAATATTTTGGGAGGTCGTCTAACGGTAGGACTGCAGACTCTGGATCTGCGTATCGGGGTTCGAATCCCTGCCTCCCAGCCATTCATTTTGGCGATACATCGCAGCTAACAACACTGCTCGCCCTGCAATGCTTTCTTCCCTTCCAGGCAGATGACGGGAACCGCCACCAGCGCGGCGGCGGGGTCTATCCAACGGACATGAAGCACCGCATTGAGGACCAAGCCGGCAAGGGTTATGCCGGCAAGGTAGGCACAGGTTGCGGACTGCACCGCGTCGGCGGTTAATGCCGCGTTGCGGGCCGTTTTTCCGGCTCTTCGCTTCGCCGCACTCAGCGGGGGCATGATGGCGAGCGCGGCAAGGGTGACGCCGATGCCGATCCAACTTGTGTCGGGCCGCACATGCTGCCACAGCGCGAGGGCAGAGCTCAGGGTGATGACCGCAGCGAGCAGGAAGAGAAGCATCCCCGCGAGCCTCGTGGCCCGAGCCGTGCTCAGAGCAAGGCGGAATTGCAGCAGCACCACGAGCGCCGACATGAGTTCGATCAGGCTATCGGCGCCAAAGGCCAAAAGCACGGGGCTCCGCGCACGCCATGCAGAAAAGAGAGCAAGGGCACACTCCACCACCATCCAGATCAGCGTGGCCACCTGCAACCGCACAATCTGGCGCGATATTTCGCCGGAAGTTTCTGCGCATGCACAGTCGTGGGTCAATGTCCCGCGTCCTGTTTCTACCTGCTATTTCCAACCATAATAATGGTGGAGCGCTTGTTTCAGGAGTTCCGGCGCGATTGCCACGCTGATCTTCCAGGTTCCGGTAACCGCCTTTGTCAAAATCCGCCCCACCCAAGCGGTCACGCGTTCGCCTAGTTGTTTCTGTGGTCGCGGGCCGTCCTTTTTCACGGCTGTCTGCAAATCCTGGACATCCTCTGAGGCCACACCGAGTTGCTGCATGTACGCTACCAGCGATGCCAGGTCCCCGGCGCTAACCGCTTGCATGACGGTTTGCGAAAAGTTCTTGCCGCTCGCGACCACGGCGTGATCTCCGTATACGGCTACATTGAACACCTGGCTGACTTGTTCGCCCGCAAGACCTGTCAGTGCCTTTTCTGAGTCGAGTACCTCCGGGTCTAACTCTTGCAGCCCGAGCACAAAATCAAGAAGGCGATTGCGGACTGCATCGAGAATGCCCTCGAAACACGGCTTGGTGAGTGGCTGGTTAACTTCTACGAGTGCGTATCCAGATAACATTGGCGTCTCTCGAAGCAACATCACCGCCTCGGCGGGCCACGTGTGCCGGAGTCCTTTGTAACCAGCAGCCTCCGCCATCGCCTCGATCTCCCCGATGGAGTTCGCAAAGACGACCGCCTGTGCCATCCGCTGCAAAACCTCCGGCATAACCGAGACCGGCAGGACGTAGTTTCTAATCTCGTGGCCTTGGGGACCGCAGAATGTGCCCAAGGGAGGGGAACCGATCTTGCGGTATGACGGGAGCTCGTCACCGGGAGGGTACCCGTTGAGTTCGCGGGTAAGCCAATGCTTTAACGGCTCGTTCTTAAGTGTGGAGGCAAGGACCTTAGCCTTCCGTAAGAGATCCCTCACCTTCACCGAGGGGTCTGTGCATGCGTCTCGAATCTCTCTTATGGGTATCATGAGCCTCCATGCATGTCAGGCCGTGCCCGCGTTGACATGGGTTAAGCGGGCAGCGCGGACCACTGTTCTTGGTGTTCGCGCTTCTTTTTTAGGAATCGCCGCAAACCTCACAAAACGGAGGCCCGCGCTACGCTCGCTATGAACCGGCCTCGCCGACGAACTTCATGAAGTCCAGTCCGAGCTTTGTAATGTCGAAAAGGCGAGCGGGTGTCTTGTCGAGGACCGCGCTAGCCAATTCCTCAATCTTCGCTGCCAATTCCTCAGGAAAAGTCCCGCTGTGGCGATGTTCGAGCGTTGCATATTTCAAAGACTCTTTGACGAAACCCAACTTCGTGAGGTCACGTGCAAGAAGTAGATCAAAATCTCGAAGGTTTTCAAGCGTTTTGGTAGCATAAAAGGTCTTCTCGCCATCGTGAATCGCAGGCCGCAGGCGCTTCAGCACCTCGATATGATCAGGTGTCAATTCTCTCAGCGCCCGTACAAAGATTTCCTTGCGCAAGTCCGATGAATAATCCTTGGTGCCGCTGTTCGCTACAGCCCAAGCGAGCATCCTTATTTTTCGCTTGTCGTGTGTGGTCTGCAACTGTTGCAACGCCAAGCAGAGGATGGTCTGGAACTCCTCCGTCTCAAAGAAACCCAGATCCAATGCCGTTTGGTCTAATTTCTCCAGCCTATTCTTGATCTCCTCGAAGAGGGTTACCATGCGTTCGACCAACTTCTGTCTCCACCTGTATGAGATGACGGAGCTGATTGCGGTTCCGACAGAGGGGAACGAAGCGAATAACGCGTCCAATGGCAAAAGTTGGAGGGAGGGGTTGCATTCTACTCGCAAGCTCTCAACAAGCTTTTCGATCTTGTCGTCAATCGCCAAGACTGCCTCCTGACCGGTGTTGCGGCTGCCCGATAATTGCGGAATTCAGCGCGCGGCCTCCTCCGTGTCCGCCAGTGATGGCATAGATGAAACAACGCGCACGGTTTCCAGGCTCACGCGAATGACTTGACCCACGAGTCGCACGATGTATTCGGGGTCGTCGGGGCGGTTGGGGTCGGAGCGGATACCGCTGTGCTTGTCCTCCGTCACCTGATATTGGTCAATCACCCATTCCAGCGCGCTGCGATTGCCCAGGCTGTATCCAAAGGTTTCCGGTGGGATGCCGCTGAGCGTCAGGGAATCGTTTACCTTGAGCGAGCGGTGGTCTTTCGCGAGGCGCATTTTATCCTCGACGCGGTAGGAGAGCGGAATCGCAGCGCCGCCCTTCAGGTCGGCATTTCGTAGAGGCGGCTTTACGCCGCCATGGCGAGGTAAACTCGCCGCTACGGAAGCATTCTGTAGCGGCGGTGTCCCCACCGCCGTCCGGCGGTCAGAGACCGCCGCTACAGTAGCGCTGCCGTCCCGGCGGCTCTCGGGATGCCGGCGGGACGCCGGCGTTACGGCGGTCGTCTCGATAAATTCGAGCGGCCACGGTTCCAACTTTTCGTAATCAATGTGCAGCCGGGCCAGTTCCTTCCCGGCCTTCGAGAATCCCCAGAAGTCCTTCGCCAATGGAATGCGCGGCAACTCGCGCTTCAGGTTCTCGGCGTACTTCGAGCGGTAGTCAGGATGGTGCAGAACCCCGTAAACGTAATAGAAGATATCCCACTTGGTGATTTGCTTGTCCTTGTAATGCTCGTGGAAATGCTCCAGCGCCCAGTCGGTGGTGTTTTCGTGCCGGTTCGTGCCGTCTTCGTCGTATGTATAGAAGGGAAAGCACTGCGACCCGCCTTGTGGCAGCACATCGACCAAGTATCGTGAGGCGAGGCCAAAGAACGGCCAGTCTGTGCCAACCTTCGCCCAGATGACAATGTTTTCCCGCTCGGCGGCAGGTGTAGGGAAGATTGAAGGCATGACGTAAACGCGTTCGTCTACAAGCCTGTCGAAGAACAGATAGCGGCTGCAATAAGGGCGATACAGGGCGATTCGAACTCTACTTTCGTCAAACGCTGCGTATGTGCCGCGTTCGAGGTTCAGCTTTAGGCTGCCGCTCCATTTGATCTTTTCGTACCGGACGAATTCATCGATAGGCTGCTGGCCACCAGAACGCTTGTAGCGATCTACCTCCGCATTGTAGTCATCAATGAACCGCCGAACCCGCTCGAGGAGAACGTCTTTGTCGAAATCGTATGCGACCTCGTCACGGTTTGTTTTCACACCACCAGAAAAAACCTTGAACACCGTTTGAGGGCTCGTTGAGTCCGCCGCCTTGGCGACCTTGCTGCCGAGCGGGACAAGGGCTTCGAATTCAGCCGCCCGCTCCGGGACTAGCCAATTACTCGAAGCATCCGGTTTAGGGGGCTGCCACGGCGCGCCTGAAACGGAATGCAGCGATGTGAGTTTTTGGAGCTTTTGCTCCTTGCGCCAATCCTCCGGCACCCGGTAATACCGCAATCCTGAATTGTCGCCGGATTTTGTAGCGCCGACCTTGAGGTCGGCACTCTGTAGCGGCGGTGTCCCCACCGCCGTCAGGCGGTCGGAGACCGCCGCTACAGGGGCCTGCCTGCGAACAGCCACCGTAATTCCAACGCCAACCTGGATTCCAAATACGTTGTGAGTCGTCCCGCTCAACTTGGGATTGCGTCTGACATTTCCATGCAGATCGAGATGGTAGATGTCCGTGAAGTCATCTAGCAGGTGCCTCCTCATCCCGTCAAACGCATGCTGGTCAACAAAGCTGTTATTTGAAACCAAAGCCACGATGCCGTCCCGGCCTTGCAGGCGATCCGTGGCCCAGCGGAAGAACTTCACATAGGGATCAGAAAGCGCGGTCTTACTGCTGGCCTTGGAATCCTTGGCATACGTTTCAGCCACGCGCTTGTCAATGACCTCGTACTTCCGGTTCTTGTTGTTGTCGTTCTCGTTCTGCTGGTTCATGTTGTACGGCGGGTTACCTATCACCACCGTAATCGGCGCTTTGCGCTGGCGCTCCACGCGTTCCGCGTTCTTCTGCGTCATGAAGCCAAGAGAATGCTGGCTGCCTTCGGCGAGATCGAGCGTATCCACGAAGCACAGGCCCTCGAATGGTTCATAAGTGCCGGTCTGTTCGTAGTAAGCGTGCTCAATGTTGAGCGCTGCGATGTAATAGGGCAGCAACATTACCTCATTGGCGAATAGTTGCTGTCGGTACACACGGGGTAAGTCGCGGCCGGGCATGCGGCGCAGCAGGTTTACGACGAAGTTTCCGGTGCCTGTACATGGGTCGATAATGTAAACATCCGGGCTGGAAAGGCTCTTCCCAAATTCCTTTTCCAAGACCTCGGCCACACTCGCGCACATGAAGTTCACGATTTCCTGCGGCGTATAAACGATGCCGTGCGTGTCGGCCAGCTTCACCGAATATCCCTGGAAGAAGCGCTCGTAAACAGTGTTGAGGAAGTGTTGCTTTTCGCTGAAGTCGGGCAGCAGGCGCGCGGCGCCTTCGATGGCCCGGTAGAATCGGTCCAGGCTCTTCAAATACTCGGTGCGGTCAAAGCTGTGGCTCACCAGCGCGTCGATTACGCGCTCCACTTCCGCCGCGATGGCGTTGCGCTTGACGAATTCCGGGTTGTTGAAGACGGTGCGGAACAGGCGCTCGGTCAACAGGTGCTGCACCAGCATCTCGTCCACGGCCTCAACGCGGATATTGAGGTTGAGCGCGGTTCGGCAAAGGTCAAAGAACTTCTCAAAGGCGGCCTGGAATCCCTTGTTGTCCTTGTGCGCCTGCTGGATTTTCTCCACCAGGCCCCGCGCGAGGTCGGGCACACGCTCCTTGAATTCGTCCACCGCCTCTTCAAAGCCTTCAATATCCGGCTCCGTGTAGGAGAAGAATTGATTGAGAAGGGCGGCCAACTCTTTGGGGTTGCCGAGGCCGTACGGCCCGTTGATCTTCTGCTTGCTCTGGAACAGGACGCCGGTTTGGGTGTCCTCAAAGATGATGTTGGAGAGGGGGTAGCCGCGCGCGATCTTCCGCTTGATCTCGGTGTCAAGATCGTCTTGGGTGTCTTTGGCTTCCCAGTAGCCGCGCGGCAGGCTGTTGCGGTCGCGCAGGGTGCCGTCAGGACGAATGATCGCGCCGCCGGACTTTCCTGAAAGCTCGGCAATGAAGGTCCAGTCCTTGAGCCGGGCGGTCTCCTGAGGCAGGGACTCGAAGGGCGAACGCACGTTCATCTCGTTGAGCACACCCTGGGCCCGCAGGGCTTCGACGTTTTCGTAATACTTGCGAATGGAGCGATGCGCGGGTGTTATGAGATGGTGGCCGGTCATAACGTTGGAGGCAATACTAGCACTTTCGCCGGGTGCGGCCAAGCGCCAATGCTTTGTGTCGGATGTTGGACATTGTCGTCGGCGGGCGTGAAAAGCGGCGGACCGCAGCGACGGAGGTCCGCGCTACGATGGGTTGAGGTGGTCGTAGGGGCGGTTCGCGAACCGCCCCGGTCAGCAATCCCTCGCGTTTTCTGGCGGGGGGTTCGCGAACCGCCCCTACGACGCGCTCGGAAATTAGCGCTCCCGCGCTGTCCTGGTTCGACCACCCCCTGCCCCCTCCGATTTGTGGAGTCCGATGGTCCGATGGAGTGCATCGAACCGCAAATCGGACCTCCTGAACCAGGAGGGGAATTTGTAAACGCACGAGGTCCCTCGTTACAACCTTGCGCACCGGAGCGATTTCGGGCAATCAGGCACCTTCCCTCAAACGTTTTTGCAGCCGCAAGCAAAAAGTCTTGACGTTTTGTCTTCCTTTGCTTTCTGTAGCCTCTAGGCTCATTATCTTCTTGACAATTGGGCTACCGGTGTGATAGTATCTTTAAGGCCAGTATCCACGGGCGGACGGGCAGGACCGCCGACCTAGACAAGGGGTCGGCGCAATCCATAGAACCGTAGGCAGTAGGCACAAGGCAATAGGCTGGCTCCTGGCTCCTGACTCCAGCACGCTGGCTGACCACTCGCCACTGCCCCTTGGAGGTTTCCATGTCTCTAGTCCACAAACCTGAAATGACCGAGAGGAACTTGGCCGCGTGGGGGATTCTGGATTCGGGACTGGGGCGAGGGGCTTGCTGTCAACTGTCGGCTGTAAGCTGTCAGCTCCAAAAGAAGCGAAGGTTCCAGCCCGCGCGAATGGTGGCGGCTCACCAATATGCTTTTCAGGGTGCGAAACGAGGGGCTGACCCGTAGAGATGTTAAAAATAGAGAGCGAACCCACTATGTGCATGAAAACACAGGCGAGGTTGACAAAATGTCCAGCCAAAAACACGGCTTTTTACACGAAAATGCACCAATTGCGCCATAATCGACAAGAATCGAGCGGGCTTTTTGACGGAAAATGCACGGATTGCGCGATGAATCGGGGCGAAATAGCGCCGACATTTAGAGCTTGCCCTGAGCAGCGCGAAGGGTCGGCACATGCTGAACTGAAGTTCAAGTTTCATTATGTTACGAAAACAAATGGAGAAGAAATGCCCGTTTTTTGGCTTGCCAAGATGTTATTGAAAAGAAAGGGGAAAGGCGTTGGACGGGAGGCCAGGGAAGATTGATGGTAGACGTGGGGCGGAAGCTTTTGGGAGGAAATCATTCTGGTTCCATGCTGGCGTTCCTGGGAGAGCGAAGGATAAATAGACGGTCAACGTCACTTCTTACCTCGTGAAACAGCCCGGAATCAACGACCTAATGTCTCCACGTCCTATGACATACAACAGAGAAAAAATCCGCGCCTATCATGGGTTGAATTTCGCATCAAGCAAACCGGAGTTTTGCGTTCAGCCCTTCACAACTCCACAGAGCTTTTGTTAAAATTGACAAATATCACAAAACAAGAGACTACAGCCATTTATCCTGCGCTTGGCCTAACCCTCCAAGCTGGCGGGAATCAGGCCGATTCTGGCAGGGCGATTGCCTTGCTTTTACTTAGGGAAGAGTCGTAATTCGTTCGGCAAGGAGGGGAATATGGCCATACCCCAACGGATCCGCGACTACTTGGACTCCCAGAATGTCCCCTACGAGACGCTTCACCACTCTCAAGCCTTTACCGCACAGGAGGTTGCGCATTCCCTCCATGTCTCGGGAAAGAAGTGCGTAAAAGTGGTGGCGGCCGAAGGGGACAAGAAGACAATCTTAGCGGTCATGCCAGCTTCGCACCGGTTGAACTTTCAGGAACTTAAGTCAGCCCTGAAAGTGAATCAACTGGAGATGCTCGTAGAAAGTGAGCTGGTAGGGCTTTTTCCAGACTGCGACCTTGGCGCGGTACCGCCCTTCGGCAATCTCTATGGGATTGATGTATGGGTAGACCGAGCAGTGGCGAGTGCGGAAATGGTTTTATTCTGCGCGGGAACTCATGAAGATAGTATCCGCATGCGCTACTCAGACTTCGCGAAACTGACCCGGCCATTTGTGGGTCATTTTTCCGAACTGGGAACAGCCCAGGCAGCCTGATTGGCTTCGCTGCATGGATGCGCGTGCGCTGGGTCTCGCTGCGTGCCGGAAACGGACACGAAGGGGGAGATGTGGCTTTTTTCAGGTCCTCTTGCGGGTCGAGATTAATTCCGGGGTGGTTGGATGCAAGGGCTGAAAGAAAAACTGGAACAACAGATTCCCGGGTTGAGGAAACAAGCCCGCGAGATCATCAAGAAGCACGGTGACAAGGTCGTTTCCCAGGTCACGGTGAGCCAAGCCTTCGGCGGGATGCGCGGCGTCAAGGGATTGGTTTGTGAAACTTCGGTGGTCGAGGCGGATCAGGGTCTGGCTATTCGCGGGATTCCCATTGGAACGCTTGCCGGCCGTTTGCCGGAAGAGATCTTCCATCTCCTTTGCACCGGAGAGCTGCCCGACCCCGAATCGCTGGCCGCGCTCCAGTCTGAGCTCCGCCAGCGCGCGGACGTACCGCCATACGTTTGGCGCGTCTTGGAAGCGCTTCCCGAAGGGTCGCATCCCATGACCCTGTTCAGCACGGCCATCCTGGTGATGGAGCGGGAGTCGGTGTTCCGACGCCGCTATGCCGAGGGCATGGCCAAGGACGTTTACTGGGAAGCCACGCTGGAAGACTCCCTGCAACTGCTGGCCAAGCTTCCGGCGTTGGCGGCGGGAATCTATCGCTTGTACACCCACCGGGGAGCGCCCTTACCGTCCGACCCAAGGCTCGACTGGGCGGCTGATTACGCGCACATGCTGGGCTTGACCGACACCAACGGAGAGTTCGCCAATTTGCTGCGGCTCTACCTGACCCTCCACTGCGACCACGAGGGCGGAAACGTCAGTGCCTTCACTTGTCACACCGTGGGCTCAGCGCTTTCCGATGCCTACTACGCGGTTTCGGCGGGGCTCAACGGTTTGGCCGGGCCGCTGCATGGCCTGGCCAATCAAGAGTGTCTCCAGTTTGTGCTCGGCGTGGGCAAGACGTTCGGGGGCGTACCCACCGACGAACAATTGCGGGAGTATGCCTGGAACACCCTCCAGCAAGGGCGAGTCATACCTGGCTACGGCCATGCCGTTTTGCGCATCACCGATCCGCGCTTTACGGCTTTCCACCAGTTTGGCGAGCGCGCCTGCGCCGACGACGAGATTTTCCGCATCGTCGACAGAATCTTTGCCATCGTGCCCGGAGTCTTGCGCGAACAGGGCAAAGCCAAAGATCCCTGGCCCAATGTCGATGCCGTCTCCGGAGCGCTGCTTTATCACTTCGGTCTGGCGGAGTTCGATTACTACACGGTTTTGTTCGGCGTCTCCCGCGCGCTGGGGATGTGCGCCCAGTTGGTTCTCAATCGCGCCCTGGGCACACCCATTACGCGGCCTAAATCTGTAAACACGGAATGGATCAAAGCGAATGCGCAAGAGGCCCAATCGGCCGCATGAAGCGGGCCTACGGGAGGGGAGAGCGCCCGGCCTCCCCTCCTGAGGAAAGGCTGGCTGAGGAAACCCCAAGAGGAGAGTGCTATGGAACCTGGATGCTCCAACTGCCCGGTTTTGAAAACTTCCCTGTTTCGCAATCTATCCCTCGACGAGATTGAGGCGTTAGGTTGCCCGTTTCGACCTGCCCGCTATCGCCGGAACCAAATCCTATTCTTCGAAGGAGGCTCAGCCCAACATCTCTTCGCCCTGCACACCGGCCTGGTGAAGATGGTGAAACCGCTGGATAATGGGAAGGACCGTATTACCGCGGTGCTTTTCCCGGGTGAGTTGTTCGGCCTCGAATCCCTCACCGATGTCTTCTATCCCCTTACCGCCGTGACCCTCCGTGACTGCGAGATTTGCGCGGCGCCCCGCGAAGACTTCTCCACCTACCTGCTAACCCATCCGGAAATTGCCATCGGCATGGTGCGCTTCTTGGTGGGGGAGCTGGAGCGCGTCCGGAAGCGGATGACCGACATGAGCTTTAAGGACGCCCGCATGAAAGTAGCGACGTTCCTGCTCTCGCTCATCACCCCCGACACTCCTACCAGCAATGGAAGCGTGAGCTTGACGCTGCCGCTTTCCCGGATGGAGATCAGCGAAGTGTTGGAACTGTCGCCGGAAACGATAAGCCGCACCCTCAGTTCCTTCCGCCGCGAGCAGTTGATCGTGGCGCGGGGACGGCACATGGTGATTCAGAACCGCGCCGCCCTGGAGAGCGTCGCGCACCGCTAAGCCGCATTTTTCACCAAGCCGAGCCATCTTCAGCGAACGCTAAGGCGGGGCGGTGGTGGCCCTAATTTGTCGCAAGCCCCGCCTTCCCAACCTGCCGTCTGAAATCCACGCTAACAAGTCAGAACTCCTTTGATGGGATGTTATAAGCTTCCTCCCCATGGCAAGCGAAAAGGTGGGACATCGTTCGCCACCAAGCGCAACCACATCGTCGGTGGCAGGGGGAAAAGTGGATAAAGGGCAAATAACCACTAATAGGCGATATTGTGCAAAGCGGTGGCGCACCCTATTGGCGACTTATTGTCCGAATGCCCAAATTGTCACTCTGCCATATAAAACTCTCGCCACGTCAGTTAGGACAAAATGACCCAAAGCGCACCGCCGCATCTTCTCCTCCCCGGTATTCCGTCAGGACCAACCACCCATGTCGGAGTCCCCGGCCCCCAGGCCCCTGCCCTCGCCCGCCGAGAGCTCCGATCACTGGCAGGTATTGGCGGCTCTTCCCGACGGGATGCCGCCGGCCCGCGCGAACCTGGTGGTCAACTCGGTTTCGGAGTGAAGGGTATAGACCCCAGAATTAAACTGGCCTTGGAAATCGTAGAGAAAGAACTCGACCGGCCTCTCTTGGTGAACATATACAGCAGCTACGACGCCGC
>Ga0181539_1001166_pt1 | contig 29961 bp, 24 predicted proteins | sample PEATcosm2014_Bin_46_FD_119767 | JGI IMG/M metagenome (GOLD analysis project Ga0181539, IMG submission 119767) | Peatland microbial communities from MTU Mesocosm Facility, Houghton, MI, USA - PEATcosm2014_Bin23_60_metaG | ecosystem: Environmental > Terrestrial > Soil > Wetlands > Peat | place... | reverse complement strand
TGGCCCCATGAACTGAAAAACTCTTAAAGCCCATTCCCAAAACGGTGGTCCTAACCCCTTGAAAATCAAGGGCCACAGGTCGTTTTTTTCGCCTCTATGGGATGGCTGTGAAAATTTGTCATTGGTTATCGCAGGAGTCGTCTCCAGACCGTCGCCGGGAAACTGTCTTCTGCCGGCTTTGGCCGTGGCAATGGACTTTCCCGCTCGGAGAGTTGCTGGGGCGTCATCCCGCAGGTGTTTACATGACAAATGACAAATTCTCGATGACCAATTCTCAATCGTTTCAATCGCTGAAATCCAGTCCACGACACAACAGCAGCCAAGAAAGTGATATGCATCCGACTCGTGAAGGCATTCCCGCACAAGCTTGACATGGGCTTGGATTCTCCATCAAATGAAGCCGCCCAAAGATAATCGGTTGCAAAAATGAGCGCAAAATATGTCATCGGCCTGGATTACGGGACCAATTCGGTGCGCGCGCTCATTGTCAACACGGCCAATGGCCATGAGGCGGCGGCGCACGTTTGGAATTATGAACACGGCGCCCAGGGCGTCATCCTGGGACGCGACCCAAACCTAGCCCGGCAGCATCCCGGCGACTACATCAAAGGGGCGGAAATCACGATCAAGAAGGCCCTGGCGCTGGCCAAAAAAACCGCGCGCGGATTCCAGCCCGGTCAAGTGATCGGAATTGGCGTGGACACCACCGGGAGCACGCCGTTGCCGGTGGATGCGAGCGGGCAGCCGCTGGCCTTTGAGAAGCGATTTGCCAAAAACCCGGCCGCGCTGGCCTGGTTGTGGAAAGATCACACGGGCACTGCCGAAGCGGCCGAGATCACCGCGCTGGCGGGGAAAATCCGCCCGCAATACGTGGCCCAGTGTGGCGGCACGTATTCCAGCGAGTGGTTTTTCAGCAAAATCCTGCATTGTTTGCGCACCAGCCCGGAGGTTTTCCAAGCCGCCCATTCGTGGGTGGAGCTGGCCGATTACATGCCCGCCGAGTTGACGGGCACGCTTGGCCCGGAGAAGCGGATCGCGGGGATTTGCGCCGCGGGACACAAAGCCATGTACAACGCCGACTGGGGCGGTTATCCCGACGCCGAATTCCTCGGCAAGCTGGATCCCAAAATGGCGGAATTGCGCGCCCGGCTTTGTCCGCGAGTCCAATCGGTGGATCGGGCGGCGGGCGGCTTGACCTCCGCCTGGGCGGCCCGCACCGGTTTGACGGCCGGAATCCCGGTGGCGGTCGGGGCGTTTGACGCGCACCTGGGCGCGATCGGCTGCGGGATTGCGCCGGGGACGCTGGTGAAGATCATCGGCACGAGCAGTTGCGACATTGCGGTGGCGCCGGAGACCACCGCGTTGAAGGACATTCCCGGCTTGTGCGGCATCGTCAAAGGCAGCGTGCTCCCGGGCTTTTACGGACTGGAGGCGGGCCAGTCGGCGGTGGGGGACATTTTCAACTGGTTTGTCAATTATATCAATCCCGGCGGCGGGAAGGCCGGCTCGCACGAGGAGCTTTCGGCGCGGGCGGCGCGGCTGGCGCCGGGAGAATCGGGCCTGGTGGCGCTGGACTGGAATAACGGCAATCGGACGATCCTGGTGGACCAGCGGCTGACGGGGCTGCTGCTGGGCCAGACATTATGCACGACGCCGGCGGAAATATATCGGGCGCTGATCGAGGCGACGGCCTACGGGGCGCTGGCGATCATCAACCGATTTGAAGAGTACGGGGTGGGGATCGGGCAGATCGTCAATGCCGGGGGCATCGCCGAAAAAAACCCGCTGGTGCTGCAGATTTACGCCGACGTGACCGGCCGGCCGATGAAGATTTCGCGCTCGGCCCAAACGTGCGCGTTGGGGGCCGCGGTGGCGGCGGCGGTGGTGGGCGGGGCGCACGCCGGATTCGCGCCGGCGCAGAAGGCGATGACGGGTTTGAAGGCGCGGGTCTTCAAACCAGACCCCGGGGCGCACGCGGTCTATCGGGAACTTTATCCGCTTTACAAGACGCTGCACGACGCGTTCGGCACGGCGGACTGGAGCGGCAGGCTCCATGGCATCATGAAACAACTGCTGGCCATCCGCGCGCGCGCCAGAAAGTAGATCGCCCATGCTGGAAGAACTGAAAGAAGAGGTTTGCCAGGCCAATCTGGATTTGGTGAAGGAGGGCCTTGTGGCGCAGACTTGGGGTAATGCCAGCGGCATTGACCGCGCCAGTGGAAATATGGTGATCAAGCCTTCCGGCGTGGCTTATGAGGGGATGAAGCCGCAGCAGATGGTCGTCGTTTCGCTGCGGACGGGCAAAGTGACGGAGGGCGAACTGGCGCCCAGTTCGGACACGGCGACGCACCTGGCGCTTTACCGCGCGTTCCGGGAAATAGGCGGGGTGGTCCACACGCACAGCCTTTTCGCGACCGCGTGGGCCCAGGCGCGCAAGAGCATTCCGGCCTACGGCACCACGCAGGCGGATTACTGGCACGGCGTTGTTCCCTGCACGCGCTTGTTGACAGCGGCGGAAATCAAGACGAATTACGAGGCGAACACCGGCCGGGTGATCGTGGAGACTTTCGCCAGGCGCGACCCGGCGCGGCATCCCGCCGTGCTGGTGGCCGGCCACGGGCCGTTCACCTGGGGCAAAAGCCCGCGGGAGGCGGCGCGGAACGCGGTGGCGCTGGAGTTTGTGGCCCGGCTGGCCAGCGAGACGCTGCGCCTGAACCCAAAGGCCAAACCGATCCCGGCGGTATTGCTGGCAAAACATTTCTTTCGGAAGCATGGTGCCGGGGCGTATTATGGGCAGAAATAAACTCAATCCACATAATTCAAACTTGCTATGAACAAGATGATTAAAAGGCTGGCTCTCCTGGGAGCGGGCGCGTGTGTCGCCTGCATGGTTGGTTGCACGTCGGACAACAAGCCAGCGCCGGATCCGTTCGCACCGCATTTCATCACCAGAGCCTCCTTTGGCGTTCTGCCGGATGGCAGGCCGGTGGATATTTACACGTTGCGCAACAACAAGGGCGCCGAGGCGCGCATCATGACCTACGGCGGGGTGATCGTTTCGCTGAAAGTGCCCGACCGGAACGGGACACTGGGCGATGTGGTGCTGGGTTATGACACACTTCAGGAGTATCTCACCAACCCGGTCACTTACTTCGGCGCGCTCATCGGCCGCTACGGCAACCGGATCGGCGGGGCGAAGTTCACCCTGGATGGAATCACGTATCACCTGGACGCCAACAATAACGGGAACACATTGCACGGTGGGAAAGCGGGTTTCGGGATCGCCCTTTGGACGGCGAGACCACTCCAGACGGCGACGGAGCCGGAGCTGAAGCTGGATTATACCAGCAAGGACGGCGACGGCGGCTATCCCGGGAATCTGAAAGTCACGGCCACCTACCGCTTGAGCGAGAATAATGAACTGCATCTTGATTTTACCGCCACCACCGACAAGGACACGGTGGTCAACCTGACCGCGCACTCATATTTCAACCTGGCGGGCAGCGGCAACATCCTCAACCATGTGCTGATGATACCCTCCGACCGCATCACGCCGGTGGACGCGGGATTGATTCCGACGGGCGATTATCGGATGGTGACGGGGACGCCGTTTGATTTCCGCGAGCCAACGGCGATTGGGGAGCGGATCAACGCGGAGGATTCCCAACTGCAACTGGGGCCGGGATATGACCACAATTATGTGTTTGACAAAAAGCCGGGGACCCTGAGCCTCATGGCGCGCGTGAGCGACCCGGCGAGCGGACGGGTGCTGGAGGTCTGGTCCACCGAGCCGGGCGTGCAGTTTTATTCGGGCAATTCGCTGGGCAACACGATCAAAGGCAAAGGCGGGGTGGAATATCACACGCACGACGCTTTCTGCCTGGAGCCGCAGCATTTCCCGGACTCGCCGAACAAGCCGCAATTCCCCAGCACGGAGTTGAAGCCGGGGCAGGTTTATCAGAACAGCATCATCTATAAGTTTTCCACGCGCTAAGCCGTATCTGAACGCCGGCCCCACAGAATTCATGAACAAATCAGCATCCGGACTGGAAGAAGAAATAGGCAGGCCCTGGCAGAGTTGGCGGGGGTGCGTTTTCGGCGGGTCTTTCGCGCTGCTGGCCATCATTTTGTCATCATGCGCCACGCAGAAGGGCGGCGGGGTCAGGTCGGCGGAACCGCCTTGGCGCTGGATTTCCAGCACGCAGGCTGGGGCGTGGAAAGAAATGCCTCTGGTCACCGAGCCGACTCTGGTCCTCGATCCGGAGCCGGACCAGCCTTCTCGAACGAACACGCTGCAATTGGACGCCAAAACAACCTTTCAAACGATGGACGGCTTCGGCGGCTGTTTCAACGACCTGGGCTGGCAGGCCTTGCAGGCTTTGGACGACACCGGGCGGCAGGCCGCATTGCAGGCGTTGTTCGGGCCGGGCGGATGCAATTTCAACCTCGCCCGCGCGCCGATGGGCGCCAATGATTTTTCGCTGGCGTGGTATTCGCTGGACGAGACGCCCGGGGATTATGCGATGAAAGATTTCAGCATTGCGCGCGACGAGCGGAATCTCATTCCCTTCATGAAAGCGGCGATGAAGTATCAGCCCAAACTGGCGGTCTGGGGCGTGCCCTGGTCGCCCCCGTCGTGGATGAAGTCCAACGGCCAATACAAAGGCGGGCATATTAAGGCAGATCCGGAAACACTGGCGGCCTACGCGCTTTATTTTTCAAAATACGCGCGCGCTTATCGCGCCGCGGGCGTGAATCTTTACGCCGTGATGCCGCAGAACGAGCCGAACTATAACAACAATGTCTATCCGCAATGCGAGTGGACGCCGGCGGAGCTGAACCACTTCGTGCGCGATTACCTTGGGCCGCGCCTCCGGCAGGACCACGTGAAGGTGGAGGTTTGGCTGGGCACCATTGTCAAGCCCGCGAATGAAACCGTGGACGCGGTGCTGAGCGATCCGGCGACCAGTCCGATGATCACCGGGGTTGCATTTCAGTGGGAGGGGCAGAACTCATTTCTCCGCACGCACGACCGATACCCCGGCAAGAAGCTGATGCAGTCCGAGACAGAATGCAACGACGGTCAGAATTCCTGGGCGCAAGGCTTGGCCACATTCCGAAAAATCATCGAGGACACCCGCAACTTCGCCAACAGTTACTTTTACTGGAACATGGCGCTCGACGAGACGGGACGCAGCACCTGGAACTGGCGGCAGAACAGTTTGATCACCGTGAACCGGCCAGGCGGCGGCGTCCTCTACAACCCGGAGTTCTACGCGATGAAGCATTTTTCATCCGTGGTGCGGCCGGGCGCGAAGCGGATCGGGGTCAACGGCGGCCCGTTCCAGAATGTGGTGGCGTTTCTCAATCCGTCGGGAAGCCGCGTCCTCATATTCGCCAACGACTCGGAGCAGCCTGTCTCCGCCGCGTTGGATGCCGGCGGCACTGAATTGAAACTTGAAGTTCCGGCCAAATCCATGAACACCATCACGCTGCCTGGCAAATAATGGCATTCAACCTGGCCCATATATTTTGAAGAAGTGTCAAACCACGAGCACCCATTCGAATCGTCGCTGTCCGTCACCGTTGAGCACCTGGATGGCGTGTTGGAAAACCCGCCATCGTTGCCGTGGCTGGAATTTTGGCTCAATCCACGCAGGCTGCGCGGCAGTGATTTCCTGATGCGCTGGTCTCAAGGGGTTTGGAGCGAAAAGCGGCTTATCGAAGCGGTTAATCAAACGAAAGAATTTTTTGCCATTCCGTATGGGCCGAGCGGAACCGCGCCAAGCGGCAGCGTCAGGGAGTTTGAACTTTATTTTGAACGCCTCGAGGCCGCTGGTCTCGGCAAAGTCAAGCGCCCGGATTTGTTGCTCTTCCGCGCTGCGGATAAAGCCGCGCTGGAAAAGGACATTGCTCGTGCTGGCGGCCTTTCCGAATTACCCTTCATCGATGAAGAGGACGAAAGAATAACACCGCTTTTAGAACGCGCGCTTATCGCCGTTGAATGCGAGAACAGCCTGTGGCGCGCCCAGAAGATGCCTGATTTTAATACGCCGCTGCGTCCGCAGAAACGGCTTGGCGGAAACCCGGGGTTGAGAAAAGCCGTGGTTCTTCCAACAGTCATAATCAAAGAAGAAGATCGCGAACCGCTCCGGCAATGGCAGAAGAAGCGTGGGGTGCCTATCCACGTCTGGCATGTTTTCTTTGACCAAGCCTATGGATTGTCGTTTGATCGCGCGGAAGAACTGGTGGCCGAAAACCTCACCGAGCCGACAGTGCAAGTCTTCCAAGCGCCCGGCGGCGCGACCACGCGTAAAACGATCTTCAAGCACTACTACCATTACGGCTATCCGCTAGGAAAAAGCATCGAAGAACCGCGATTGCTGCCGGCTTTTGTCGAAGACAGGAATGGGCAACATTTTGCCTTATGTGACTTTTGACGGCGGGCGGCTTCAATTAGCTGAGACTGCACTACAAAACCTTCGGAGCGTCGCCGAAAGGAAACGATAAATGGGAACCCCGGATACAATCGAGGCAGGTTTTCAATCTATTCCAAGTGACTGGGCACAGCGCGAGGTGTTGCGAGAGAAAGGCCAATTCTGGACGCCTCCCTGGCTGGCCAAAATCATGGCCTCGTGGGTGACCGAAAGACATCCCAACACGTTGTTTGATCCCGCTGTTGGGCCAGGAACATTTTTTTCGGCTGCACGCGCAGTGGGATACACGGGTCATTTTGATGGGTTTGAACTTCACGAAACCGCATTTGTAGATGGCAAAAAGCTCTCTCTGAGGAGTAACGATTTCAGTCGGATTGAGATCGCTGATTTTATATCAACCCGGTTAACGCGAACTTTCGCCGCCATCATTTCCAACCCGCCGTATGTCCGTCATCACCGATTGACGGCAGAGCGGAAGTCTGAATTAAGAACTATCGCCCAACGGGTTCTGGGGTTTGCGCTTGATGGAAGGGTCGGGCTGCATGTTTATTTCCTTCTCAAATGTTTGGAACATCTGTCACCGTCTGGACGCCTCGCTTTTTTGCTGCCGGCGGATGTTTGTGAAGGCATTTCATCCCGCGCACTTTGGAATCGGTTGTGCGAACGGTATCGTTTGGAAGCCATCCTGACATTCGATGAATCGGCCGCGCCATTTCCCAAGGTGGACACAAATGCGATGGTTTTTCTGCTGTCACATTCTGCGCCCAGCCGTTATTTCAAGTGGTTGCGGGTAAAGGAGCGGGATGTGGACCCGGTTTTGCGTTCGCTTGACGGCGTGAAAAACGGGCAAGACACGGGCAAAGCCGTATTATGCCAAGAGCGCGAACTTTCGGAAGCGCTGGCCACGGGACTTTCGCGCCCCCCACGGCCGGCTTCATTACACGGCATTCCACTCTCCCACTTCGCCCGTGTCGTCAGAGGGATTGCTACCGGGGCCAATGAGTTCTTTTTTCTCACTCGCGAACAACTGTCATCGTCGAAGCTGGATCCACGCTTTTTCATTCGCGCCATCGGGCGAACGCAGGATTGTTCAGAGGATGTCCTGCGTCCTTCCGCATTGGAACAACTCGATCTCGCAGGCCGCCCAACTTGGCTGCTCAATCTGGACAGTACTCCAGAAGAGCGGCTGCCCCTCACGCTGCGCTCATATCTTGAATCTGGCGAGCAGCAAAAGCTTCATCAGCGTTCCTTGATCCAAAGCCGTCGGCCCTGGTATAAAATGGAGCAGCGAACTCCGCCGCCCATCTTGTTCGCCTATCTCGGCCGCCGGGATTGCCGCTTTATTCTCAACGAGGCGGGGGTCGTGCCGCTCACATGTTTTTTGTGCATTTATCCGTGGGAGACGAACCGCGAGGCGGTAAAAGAGTTGTGGCGGGCCTTGAACCATCCCAAGACGCTTCAAAATCTTGCCTTTGCAGGGAAGTCATACGGTGGTGGTGCGGTAAAGGTTGAGCCGAGACAATTAGAAACCCTAGAAATTCCCGCGTCGGTGGTGCGGGAGATTGGTTTAAAATCCCAGGCAATCGCCACAGAACTCTTCTTGCTTGATGAAGCCGCCGGGAAAAAGAGCGGCAAGTGGGCCTGCAAATAAACCTCAAAACTGCGCGTGAGCGTCTTATTTCTTGATGGCGGTTGCTTCCTCAATTGTTGCTCCACAACACCAGCAAATATAGTGATCGGTAATTCCGTCGAGCAGCCTGATGTAATCCCTGCGGCCATTTACCAAATGGATTTCCACATCCATGACTTCGATGAATCGCTCCTTGTTTCCACACTCAGCGCAGCTTAATCCGTCGTCAGCTTTTGCAATCGAGCGGTTTCTTTTCATAATTTCTCAGGTTAATCCATCTCCGTTTATTTACGGAGCCAATTCGGTCACGGTGAGATCGTCGAACCAGATGGGCGTGCCGGACAAGGGGGTTCCCCAGACGGAGGCGCGTCCGGCGGAGGGCGGGGTCTTTTCTTCCAGGGTGAGCATCCATTCCTTGGGTTCGGCGGTTCCTTGCGGCCACGCTTTGGCTTCGATTTTCCAGGTTTGATCGGCCGTGGAGCGCACCTGGAGGCGCAGCAGGGTCCAGACGCCGGTCTTCCAGGCAAAAGGCGCGTTGGTGCGGAAATCATCGCCCTTGAAAATTTCGATGGCCTGTTTGGCGGCGGAAACGCGCAGGCAATAGCCGTTGGCGCCATTCAAGCCGACGCCAAAGACGGGAGAGCGCCGCCTGGCGCCGACGCCATAGATGCGCGCGCCCACGCAGACGCCGGAATTTGTGACCGGCCCGAAGAGCACGCCGTAGAAACTTTCGGCGGGCGCGCCGGGCAGTTCCAGCACCTTGTTGGTGAGCGCGTCCTTGACCTTGAAGCCGCCGTCCAGCGCCAAAAACCCGTCGGGCAGCGCGTCCACCGCGGCCTTCTTGAAATCGCTTTGGTAAAGTGTTTTTGGGTCCGCCGCCCGCGCCGCCGCCGTCGGCAACAGGGCGCAAATCAGAAGAAATAAAAACCCGGCCGCAGTGTATTTGGAAATTTCCTTCATCTTTTGTTCATTCATTTCTGAGGGCGTCGAGCAATTCGCCGCGCAGGGCCAGCCGGGCCGCCGCCCAGGTCCACACGCAGCCGCTGGCCAAAACCAGCGCCAGCGTCAAGGCCAGCGGGCCTGATGATATTTGCGCGCCGGGCGAAAGCAAGACCGGCAGCACCGCCAGCCCCGCCGCCAGGAGGCCGAGCAACAAACCGAGACATTGCAAGGCGCCGTGTTCGCAGATCACCAGCCAGCGCAACGCGCGCGGGGTGAAGCCGACGGCGCGCAGCAGCGCCAGTTCGCCGCGCCGTTCCAGGATGTTGCGCAGCGCCACCGCGCCCAACCCGGCGCTCCCCAGGAGCAGTCCCAGCGCGCCGAGCACCTGGAAGGTGTTCAAATAGGTGTTTTGCACGGCGTTATAGGCGTTGAGCCGGTCGGCCGCCGGGGTCAACTCCAGCCCGCGATCCTGCAGCGCCCGCGTCGCCAGCGCGGCCACCGCCGACGCATCTTTGGACGGCGCATCCACCAGGAACATCCGATAGCCGCTCTCGCCCGGGAAGCGATTGACGAACTGGGCTTCATCAATCAGCAGGCTCCCCTGCAAAATGGAATTGGCCACCGCGCCGACGATGCGCAGCTGGAACGGTTTTCCGTGTTCATCGGTGTAAGCGAGCGTATCGCCGATTTTTTTTCCGAGAGCCCAGGTGATGGAAGCTTCATCGCCAATGGCTGGAATTTCGCCGGGGCTGGCATGGGCGCCGCCGCGCAGCGCCAACCAGGGATGTTGCGCCAGAGCCTTGTCCTCCAAGGCGGCGAAGGTGAAGGCGCGCCGGTCGTCCAGAAGCTCCGGCTTGATTCCGAGCAGGCGCGGGGTCTGCGCGCGATTCAAATTCAGGCAACTGGCGTCGTCGCCGTCGCGCACCCGCAGGGCCACAAAGCGCGCCCCGGCCAGCGATTTCTCATCGAGATTGAAGAAATCGCGGCCGGATTTTGTGTTCAAGTCCTGCATCACCGGGAAGGCCGATTCGCCGATCAGGGCAAAACCGCCCGTGCCCGAAGAGCGCGCGCCGCCCTCCGGGCGGGCGTCCAGCTTGTTGGCTTCCACGGCGATGATCAAGAAGCTGCCGCTGGCCAGCAGGGCGACGGTGGCCAGGCTGCGCTTGGGCTGGCGCGCGCAGCCGCGCACGGCCAGGGCGAAAAGCGAGAGGGGTTTGGAAGGGCGCGCGTCGGCCAGCGAACGAAACCAGAGCGCCGCGACGGCGATCCCCGCGATCAGCAGCAACGTGCCGCCGCCAAAAAACGCGGCGACGGCGGCATGGTTGCGTTGGCTTATCGCGCCGCCGGCCAGCGCGAGCGCGCCCAAAAAGGACGCCGCCGCCACCCATCCCGCCCAGCGCCGGCCGCCTCGCGGCAGGCTGCTCCGCGCCTCCATCTCGTTGCCCTGTTCCAACAAGTCCCGCGCCGTCCGCCTGGTCTGCGACCGCGCCGCAAACCACATCACCGCCACTCCGATGACGACGCTGGCCGCGCCGCCGCCCGCCAGTGTGCCGGGTGTGACAAAAAACCGCAGCGCGGAATTGGCCACCGCCGCGCTCCACAAGTGGGTCAACCCCCACAGAATCCCCCGCGCGTACAAAACCCCGCCCGCCACGCCGAGCAAGCCGCCGGCCAGGGCGACCGCCGCGCCTTCGCCCAGGAGCCACCGGCGCACCAGCGCGGGACGCCATCCCACTGCCAGCAAAATGCCGGTTTCCGTGGCCCGCCTTTCTATGCCAAACTGAAAGAGCAGCGCGACCAAAATCAGGGCGGCTGCGATGAGAAAAAAGCTGAAGGACAAAAACAGCCCGCCAAACTCCTGCGCCTGGCCGGCGGCGGCAGCGGCCAGCGCCTGCTCCCGCACGGGCAGAAAGGCCAGTCCCACGTCCGCGGGATTTAGTTTTGACAACAATTGGCGTCCAAGCTCCGGGGCATCCGGGCCGCCCGGAAAACGCGCGGCCGTCAGATCCCCGAAGCGGTTTCCCCACATGCGCTGTCCGGCGGCGAGGGTGACGAAGGCCTTGGGGGTGCCGCGAAAATCCTTCCAATACTGCTCGTCCTTTGGCCGGATTTTCCCAAGCTCGATGGGAAAGCCCGCGTCCCAATTGGCCGTGGATTCCGCCCTGGCGATGCCGGGAAAATCCGGCAGGAGGGTCCGGTCGGCCGTCGGGCCGCTCATGGGCAGCACCGCGCGGACGCGGAAGGCGGATTTTTTTTCCTCCATGCGCCGGGTCGTGCCCGGAATGAAATAAGTCAATTCCAGTTGGTCGCCGGGCCTGGCCCGCAAATCATCGGCCAGCCATTGGTTGATCAGGATTTCATCGTCGCGCATTTCCGCCGGAACCAGCGGGCCGCCCGCCGCGGCGGTCACCATCGAGTACGGGGTGGTGTTCGTGCCGTCGCGCAACTCATTGACAAAATAAGTCAGGATCCATTCCGGGCGGGGCAGGGGAGCCAGGGCCGCCGCGGCCTGGGCGATGGGCGGGTCGAGGAACACCCGCTCGCTGCGCAGCTCCAATCCCCCCGGCGTTTGGCGCAACTCGCATTGGGCGTCGGCCAGGTTCCAATGGGCGCGCAGCAGCGCCGTCAGGCGATCCTCCTTCAGGCCCTCTCCTGTCAACACCAAATTTGCCTCTCCCGGCAGGCCTGCCTTGCCCTGCAAAAAATGCAGCCCGACAAACGCGTTCATCGGCGCGATTTGGCTGGCCTGCAAACCGAACCCGCCCAGTTGGTCGTCCGCGATAATCCCCTTCACCGCTAGGCGAAATCCGGCGGAGATGTCCTGCTGCGGGGAAATGGGCGCTTCCAGCGAGAGCAGCGACGGTTTCTGCGCGCGCAGCAAAATCGTGTCGCCCACTTTGGCGCCCAATTGCCGCGCCAGCGGCTGGTTGAGAAGGACGCCCTCCTGCCAGTCGCGCGGCAGGGCGGGGGATGAGGCCGCGAGGGTCCAGAAGTGGTCGTCCACGCCGAGGATTTGCGCGTGATTCGCCCGCGCCGTGCCGTCGCTGTTGGCCGTCGTGCAGGGCAGTTGCAGCGCCGCGGCGGCCAGGCCGTTGGAAAGGCCGGGGCGCAAATCCTCCGCCAGGGCCTCGCGAAACAGCCGGTCCCTGCCGGGCAGCGCGAAGCCGATCCGCCCCAGGCGCGCCAGCGCCATGTCGCGCAAACTTTCCCGCACGCAATCCCCGACCGCCAGCGCGCCGACCAGCACCGTGCCGGCCACCGTGACCCCCAGCAAGGTGCCGAGATGACCGCGGGCGTAGAAACGCAGGCTGCGGAAAATCAACTGGCGCCACAGATTCATTAGTGCTCCGATTTCTCTCTTTTCGCGCTTTTTTCTCTTTGCACTCTTTTGAGCAGCACCCGCGTCGGCCTGTTCAAATCCATTTGGGAGGCCTCCTCGGGCGCCGCCCAACGAAACTCCTGGGCCTCGTCGTTCAGGCGCACCTGGCCCGGGCCGTCGGCGCGGCAGGTGTAATTGAGCAGGACAAAATGCGCGTCCCGATAAAACTCCTTGGACCGGATGCAATCCTGAGCCAGGACGAACTTGATTTTCGTGATTTCCAGATTGGTCTCCTCCTTGATTTCGCGGCGCAGAGCCTGGAGGGAGGTTTCGCCGAATTTGATTTTGCCGCCGGGAATGCCCCAGAGGCCGGACCACTTTTGGGTGCGCACCATCAGGACCTGGCCGGCGGCGTTGAAGACCAGCGCGCCCACGGTGCAGAGAGGATGCGGCGGCCATTGCGCCGCGAGGGCGGGTCGGCGGAGGTCGAATTTCCGTTGGCGCAAAATGTCGCGCAATTCGCCCAGGTGTTCGACGATGAGGTCCGGCTGGCTGGCGCGCAACTGGTGCAGGCGGTTGTAACCGGTGAGGACGCCGCACGAAAAAACGCCGCCGGATTTGGCCGTCTCAATATCGTGCTGCATGTCGCCCACAAAAAGAGTTTCCGAGGCGGCGAGCTGGTTTTCGGCCAGCACGTGCGCGATCTTGGCCCGCTTGTCCCACACTTCCAGGTAGGCGCGTTCCATGAATCGGCCCAGGCCGTTGGCCGCTGTTTGGGCGGCGTAATAATCCTTGTGGACCGTGCTCAGGACGAAGCAGCGGAGGCGGCGGCGGCGGCAAAAGAGCAAGAAGTCGCGCGCGTGCGGCAATGTCGCCACCGCGTATTGTGCCTGGGTGAAATGACCGTGAAAAGCGCGCTCCAATTCCGGCAGGGGAACATGCGGGAGAAAGCGGGCATAGAAGTCCTTGAACGGGAGGCAGAATTCGGCGCGGAAGCGGTCGAGGGTGAACTGTGGCACCCCATGGGCTTTGCAGACATGATTGGTTGCGGCCAACACGGCCGGCAGATCATCCACCAGGGTCCCGGACCAATCAAAAATGATATTCCGAATCACCGAGAAAGCCTAACGCTTGACCCCGAAGTTCAAAGTGCAAAGTTGACTCTTCCTCCAGCCGTCGCCCGCAATCAGCCGATTTCTCTTCCTTGTCTCGCGTTTTGGCGCCTTTGCGTCTGATACGGCTAAACCCTGCTGCATGGATTAGAAGGAGGCCCGTTGGTTATGAATCGGTCTGCCCTCGCGTCAGACGCTGCCGGTGTCGTCGGCAAAAGCCAGCGCGCCGGTCGGGCAGTGGCGGACGCATTCCTCCGCCACGGTCATCATGCCGGCCTCAATGGCGCGGTCGAAGGGCGCGGCCAGGCGCATGTCGAAGCCGCGTCCAATAAAAGTCAGGCCCAGCGGTTCGGCGGCCATCTCGGCCAATTTGACGCAGATGCCGCAGACAATGCATTTGCCCGGCTCGAAAATGACGCCGCCGAGCTGGAGTTGCTGATCGAAGGGCCGGCGCTCGGAGCGGAACCGGTTGGCGTCGGCGCCATAGACTTGCGCGTAGTGCTGGAGCAGGCAGTTGCCCGACGACCGGCAGTCGCAATGCAGGCATCGGGTCGCCTCCCGCACGGCTTCGCCGCGGGTGATGGCAGAGCAGCGAGCGCACGGGGCCACGCTGTGTTCCTGGCTGGCGGCGCGCAGGAATTCGCGCAGTTCCCCCGGCTCCAACCGGCCCATGATGCTGGAGAAGGGTTTGCCGGGACGGCGCGGCGGCTGGCCGCACAAATAGCGGTGAACGCACTCCGCGGCCGCCCGGCCCTCGGCCATGGCCCGGACAACTTGCTTGACAGGCTTGACGCAGGCCCCGGCGGCAAAAACATTGGGCGGGCCGACGCCACACGAGGAGGGGTCGGCCCTGAGCGCGCCGCCCGCCAGCGGCAGACCAGTTTTTCCGCCGTCGCCTTCGGCCAATTCCCCGACGGTGATCAGGATGGCATCAAACCCGCGCCGCAAACCATCCAACGTCACCTGATTGCCCAGCTCGATGCCGGTTTTGAAATGAATTCCCATTTCCCCGAGCAAGGCAACTTCCATTTCGAGGACGGCGGCGGGCAACTGGCCTTCCGGCACGTCGCGCAGGCGCCCGCCGGGTTTTGGGTTGCGATCAATGACCGTGACGGCATGGCCGCGCCGGGCGAGGTCATGCGCGGCCGCCAGGCCAGCCGGCCCGGCCCCGACGACGACCACCGACTGGTTGCCGGGGGGGAGGTGTTGGGACAGGGTTGCCCTGGCCTGCGTGGAACCCTGCCGGGAATCGTGCTCTGTCAAGAAGCGTTCCATTTCGCGGACGGCCGCCGGTTCATCGAAATCGCCGCGGCGGCAGCCTTGTTCGCAGGGATGGTGGCAAAGGTGGCCGAGGACTCCCGCCAACGGCAAGGCCTGGCGGACGGTGGCGACCGCCTCGTCGAGACGGCCGGCTTTGATCTGCCGAATCATGAAGGGAATATTGAGTTGCAGCGGGCACAGGCGATGGCACGGCGAAAGACAATCCCCCACGTGGTCGCTGAAGAGCAATTCCAGGGCGGTGCGGCGCGCCTGATGGACTTCCTCGGTTTCGCTTTCGATGACCATGTCCGGCGCGACCTGGGTGGCGCACGAGGGGGTCAGCCGGCTCTGGCCGTTGGCCACCACTTTGACCAGGCACACCTGGCAAGAGGTCAGGGGGCCGCACTTTTGCAGATGACAAAGGGTTGGGATGTCCAGGCCGATCCGCCGCGCGACCTCCAAAACCGTCTGTCCGGGGGCCGCCTCCACCGGTTTCCCGTCAATGGTGATGTGAAATGAGATCATGCGACCTCGATGGCGTTTTGCGGGCAGATTTTGCGGCAGGTGTCGCAACGGGTGCAGGTCTCCAGGTTGATTTCGTGTCTGGCGTAGGGCGTCATGGGGATGGCGTGGACCGGGCAAAGCTGGGCGCAGAGAGTGCAGCCGGTGCAGGCGGCGGTGACGTGGTACTTGACGAGGGCGGCGCATCGGCCCGCCGGGCAGCGGCCTTGCAAGTGGGCCTCGTATTCGCCGCGGAAGTAGCGCAAGGTTGAGAGCACCGGATTGGGGGCCGTTTTGCCCAGGCCGCAGAGACTGCCGGCGCTGACCTGGCGGGCCAGCCGTTCGAGTTCCTCCAGGTGCGCGGGACGCGCCTTGCCCGCGCAAAGCTTGTCCAGGATGTCGAGCATCCTCTTGGCGCCGATGCGGCAGAAAGTGCATTTGCCGCAGGATTGGTTCTGGGTGAACTGAAGAAAATACCGCGCGATATCCACCATGCAGGTGGAGTCGTCCAGGACGACCATCCCGCCCGAACCCATGATAGCGCCGACCTGGCGCAAGGATTCATAATCCACCGGCGTGTCCATCAGGCTGGCGGGCACACAGCCGCCGGAAGGGCCGCCGATTTGCACCGCCTTGATCCGCCGGTTTTCCGTGGCGCCGCCGCCGATTTCTTCGATGATCTCGCGCAACGTCGTCCCCATCGGCACTTCGATCAATCCCCCCCGGCGGATTTTCCCGGCGAGGGCGAAGACCTTGGTGCCTTTGCTTTGAGCCGTGCCGAGGGCGGCGAATTTCTCCGCCCCGTGGCGTACGATCCATGGGACCAGCGCCAGTGTTTCGACGTTGTTGATCAGCGTTGGTTTGCCCCAGAGGCCCGACTCGGCGGGGAAGGGGGGCCGCAGCCGCGGCATCCCGCGCCGGCCTTCGACCGAGGCGATCAACGCCGTCTCTTCACCGCAGACAAAGGCGCCGGCGCCCTCGACCACGCTCAGGCGCAAGGGGAAGGCGGCGCCCAGCAATCTGGCGCCCAGCCAGCCGCGCTTTTCCAATTCCGCGATGGCCGCCCGCACGCGGCTGACCGCCAGCGGATATTCGTGGCGGACATAGAAAAGACCCTCGTGCGCGCCGACGGCCACCGCCGCCAGCGCCAGGCCCTCGATAACGCGAAACGGGAAGGATTCGAGAATCATCCGGTCCATGAAAGCCCCCGGGTCGCCTTCGTCGCCGTTGCAGATCGCATACTTGACATCACCCGGCTGCCGGCGGACGACGCGCCATTTTTGTCCGCTGGGAAATCCCGCCCCGCCGCGACCGCGCAAGCCGGATTTTTCGATGGTGGCGACGAGTTCTTCCGGAGAGAGGCCGGGGCAGGTGTTCTCCCGCGGCGTATCCAGGCACCGCCGGAGCGCGGCGAAGCCGTCGTGGGCGAGGTATTCATCCAGGTCCAGCGGATCGAGTTTGCCGAAATGTTCGGTGGCGATATGGACCTGGTTTTGGAGGAAGGCGCGGACATCGGGATCGCGTTTGCTCATGGAGAAGCGGGCGACCTGTAGTTGCGGCGCGGCCTCCTCCAGCAACAGGCTGTCCAGCAGACGTGTCCAGAGCCGGCCAGCCCGGCGCAGCAGACCGCGCGCGGGAAAATGGCGGCCAATGAGGGCGCCGGCCTGGGCCGGTGTCAGGTCCGAGTAGAACGCGGCCGCCTTGCCCGGCAAGGCGACTTCAATCATGGGTGTGCGATGGCACATGCCCATGCACCCCACGCGCTTGATGGTGACATGGCCGCCGCATTGGCCCGCGCTCTCGCGCAAGGCATGAAATAATTGATCGCTGCCCTTGGCCATGCAGCAGGAACCGAGACCGACGTGGATTTGGGGGAAACCATTGGCGGGCGCATGGACTATTTCCTCGGTGGATTTGACGACTGCCGCCGCGGTGTGCCGGGCGAGATGGGCGCGGACTTGGTCCGCGGCTTTCTCCGCCGACGCGAAACCCAGCGTCTGGTCGCCCATTTTCACCACCGGGGCGAGCGTGCAACATCCGAGGCAGGCGACGTGTTCGATGGTGAACTCTTGCGCGGCGTCGGTGTCCGCGCCCGCGGGGATGCCCAGGTGCCGCCGCAAGGCATCCTCCACCCTTTCGGCGCCCGCGACATGGCAGGCCGTGCCGTGGCAGACCCGGATGATATGTTTGCCCGCCGGCTTGTGGCGAAACATATCGTAGAAGGTCGAAACACCCGAGATGGCGGAGGGTCGAATCGCGGTCAACTCGCTCAGGCGCACGAGGGCCTCCTTGGGCAGGTAGCCATGATGTTCCTGGAGCGCCTGCAGAATCGGGATCAGCGCCGCGGGTTCGCGCCCGATTTGCTGCACCGTTTGCTCGACAAATTCAAGATCGGCGCCTGGCATAGGTCAAGGTTGTTGCGCCAGTTTGGCGTCGGCCGGCCCCAGGCTGTAGAGGTTCGTCACTCCACGGAGGAAAACATGCCCGCCGGCAAAGGCGGGGCTGGCGAGGAATTTATCCGGCAGTTGGCTTCGCCCAATTTCCTGAAACGCGCGCGCGGCTTGCAACGCCACCAAGGCTCCATTTTCACCGAGGATGAAAAGCTGGCCGCCCCGGATGGCCGGCGAGGCCTGGACTTCCATGGCCAGATCCTTTCCCCAGATTTTTTTCCCGTCGCTGGCGTCAAAGCAGGTCACGATTCCCATGCTGGTTACGGTGAAAACGAGTTCGCCGTTGCTCACCGGGCTGGCGATGTCCGGGACATTTTCGTCGGTGGACCAGGCGACGTGGGTCTTGGTGACATCGCCCGCGCCATCGGGCCGCAACGCCAGCAGCCTGGTTCCGGGATTGAGCAGGAAGACAAGTCCGCCGGCGAAGACGGGCGAGGGGACCACTTCGCTTTCGAGCAATTGCGCGCGCCAAAGCTCGTTGCCGTCGGCCAGTGTGTAGGCGATGACCCAGGGATTGGCCAGTGTGATGATCTGCATTTTCCCCGCCGCCTCGATGACGATCGGCGTGGCCCACGACGCGGGCACGGGGCGTGCGCGCTCCCACAAGACCTGGCCGCTGGCGCCCTGCAAGGAAATCAGCTTGGACCCCGCCGTATCGGTCTCGCCCTGATCCAGTTGGATGAGCAAAATGTTCCCCCACACGGCGAGCGAAGTGGCGTAGCCGTAGGAGTTTTTTATCGGGCCGAGGTATTTGGTCCACACGCCGGAGCCGTCGAAATTGAGGGCGGCGAGGTCGCCATTGGCGAAGATGGCATAAACGCGCCGGCCATCCGCCGCCATCGTCGGAGCAGCGCAACCGGTGTCCTCGAGCATGTCTGAGATTTTCGGCGGGCTGCCGGGAACATTTTCAATCGCCCGCCGCCAGAGCATCGCGCCGGAGGAGGCGTTGTAACAAAAAACCTCGCGCCGGTCCGCCGTGCCGCCGGAGATGAAAACATGACCGCCCCAGACGACCGGCGAACTGTGCCCCGGCGCCGGGATGGCCGAACGCCATAGAACGCCGGCCCCGTTTGTTGGGTTCCAGGAGAGCGCCGCGCTCCCCGGCGCGGCAACCCCGCCGCCGTCCCATCCGCGAAAGCGCGGCCAGTTCGCCTGGGCTTCCGCCAGAGAGGGGGCAACCTCGGCGGGGGCCTGGTCCGCGCCGGGCTGGTTGAGGAGTTTTTGCCACGCGGCCTGATTGGCGGGCAAAAAGGAACTGTTGCCCAGTCGAATTATCAGCAATGATCCCGCGACCGCCAGACCCACGCCGGCCAGGGACCAACGGGCGCGCGAGGCCAGTTTGACGGAAAGTTCGCCGGCATCGGTCTTGGGTTGGGGGAGCGGGAGTGTTTTCTGGAGAGCCGCCGCTTTGCCGGCCGCCAGCACCAGGACCAGCATCCCTCCCAGCAGCAGCCAGGCGCCGGTTTTATCCAACGCGAGCCGATGGCGAAACTTCTGGCGAAATTCCAGGTCGAGTTGGCGGATCTGCTTTTGCAGCGGCTCGTTTCTCGGCGTGTCGGCCAGATTCTCTTTGAGCGCGAGGAGTTGCGGCGATTTCCACGGGTCGTTGGTGGCGGCGGCAAAATGCTCATAGAGCATGCCCGCGCAAACCAGCAGGCAGAACCCGCCCGCAATCCACGCGGTGAGGCAAAGAGCGCGATAAAGAGGCGAGGGTTTCATGGCGGCGCGGGTTCATCGGCCGCCGGCATCCAGCCGAGACGAACGCGTTCGTTGGGGCAGGCGGTGAAGCACCGGGCGCAGGCGACACACGCGCCGCGGTCCGGCTCAAAATCAGTCCGGCTCTGGCGCACCGACAACGCCAGCAATTTGAGGCCGATGACCAGTCCGATCCAGCCGCCGAAGAGCAAAGCGGCGAGATCAAAGCGGCGCCGCAAATCCGCCGCCGCCGCCAGGATTTCCGCCGGATTCCCGGACGCGCGCTGGAGCGAAAGGGCTTCCGGAGTCATCAGACCGTATTGCACCGGAAAGCTTTGCTGGCGCGTGTAGCGTTCGGCCAGAGCCACGGCGGGATCTAATTGAGCCGCCGCCGGGCCGAGTTTGGAGCCTGCCCAGGCGCCGCCGAGCACCAGGGCCGGCAGCAGAGCGAGGAGCCAGGCCAGGCGTTTTCGCTCCGCGCCGAGCCGGTCAGGATTTGTTCCGGCCGGAGCGGGTTCGCGCATTGCGCCGAAGGGACAGGACTGCTCGCAAAGGCGGCATTGGGTGCAGGAATCGGGCGTGACGCGGACGCGCCATTTGGAGGCCAGCGACGCCAGCCGGAGCAGGCCTCCGTAAGGACAAAGAAACCGGCAATAGGGCCGGCCGACAAACATCCCGGCCAGGAGAAAAGCCGCGCCAAAAGTCAAGATGAATATGCTTCCAGACAGGCGAAAGAGCGGGACGAACGGGTCATAGCGGCAAATCACAAATCCGGTTCCTGTGCCGGCGTAGATGAGTCCCGCGCCCAGAAACATATAAGGGACAACGCTCAGCGCGTGCTCGAGCCAGAGCGGGACGGCGAGGGGCTTGATGAGCACGAAATCCTGGAGCGCTCCTTGCGGGCAGACGCCCGCGCAAAAGGCCCGCCCCGCAAACAAAGCCGCCACGATGGGGGCGAAGCAGAAAATGAGCACCGTCACCGGCACGGCGTAGTCCGGGTTGAACAGCCCGTAAACGATATTTTGCGGCGAGCCGATGGGGCAGATGCAGCCTTTGCGGTAAAAGCCGAAATACGCCAGGGAGAAGAGCGAGAGCCAGAAAAGCCCGCGCCGGGAGCGTTTTTTGTAAATAAGCCAGACCGCGATTCCCAGCGCGGCGAGAAACACTCCGGCATCGGCATATTGCAGCCAAAGCTGGCGCGCGGCGGGAGTGGAGGCGGAGGGCAGGCGATAGCCATTATCAAAATCCGGGGTCGGGAAACGCTGCTCGGCGGAAAGCATCAACGCCAGGAGCGACATCACTCCCAGGGCAGCGATGAATTTCAAACGGCGCAGCATAAGGTTAGCGGTTGGCGGATTTGAGCAGGTAGGGTTGCGTCACCGGCACGCGGCGGAAGGCCGCGCCGGGGCAGGAGCGGGCGATGGCGCATTCGTTGCAATTGAGACAGCGGTCGTGGCGGATTTGCAGGAAGAGCGAGCCGTTGCCGAAGCGGTTGCAGCCCTCGACGCATTTGGCGCAGCCGATGCAGAGTTGTTCGTCAATAGTATATTCGTAATACGGGTCCTCCACGTAGGCGCGCTTGAGAGCCGCAGTCGGGCAAAGCTGGTTTTCCGCGGCGGTGGTTAACTCGTTGGGTTCCGGCGTGAAAAACCCGGTGCAAAGCTGGCAGTAGCCGCAGAGGGCATAGGCGTGGACGCATTTGACGGCCGATTGCTCCAACACGCACTGCGTGGCACAATTGCCGCAGTGCAGGCAGCGCGCGGGATCAATTTGCCACACCCACGCCGCGGCGGTGCTTCGGGTGGCCAGCGCCCCCGCCGCCACGCCCAAGCCGGTCATCGTTAAGAACCGCGCGCCGTTGCGGAGAAATTGCCGCCGCGTCACCGGGGCGTTTTCTGGAGGTTTGGGGTCCATGGGTTTGCAGGCTGCGGCCGTCTCATCCTTTGCGCCGCATGACCCTCACGTCGCTGGTGACGATGTCCAGGATGTAGATGCGCCCGTCGGAATCTACCGCCGCATCAATACCGCCGTGGATGCAATCGTTGAGGTCCGTGCAGGCGTGGGCGTTTTCCGGGAACGATTCCGTCCCCGCCACCACCGACTCGAACTCGCCCGCGGCGCTGTAAATCTTCACGCGCGGAAGGCCCTTCTCGCAGGTGACGACCCGTCCGTCGGGCAAGGCGGCCAGGGCGATGGGGTTGCAGCAGCCGCAGAAACCCTCGATGGCAGCGGTGGGCTTGCCCCAGGCGCCCTCCAGATCGCCCTCAAAGGTGTAGGCTTCCACCTGGTGCCGTCCGGGATTGTTGACACGCAGCAAGCCGTCCCGATGAATGATCACGTCCAGGAACGGACTGGGCACGATGAACCCCGGCACATTGCGGTCGGCATCCTTCCCGCCGATCCGGGCGGCGATTTTTCCGTTCCGGTCATAGCGCAGCACGACGAGTTTGCCGGCATCGGCCGCAAAAACATCCTTCTCGCCCGCCGCCAGGCCGGTGAACCACGTTTTGGGGTCCGGCGACTCCCACTTGGCCACGCGACCGCCCGTGGCGTCGAACACCTCGATGTGGTCGCGCAGTCCGGCGAAAATGGTTCCATCCCGGGCCACGGCGACGCAGGAGGCCGGTCCCGCCAGCGCCAATTCCAATCCGCGCCGGCCTTCGCGGGTCAGGCGATCAATGGAGTTGCCCGCGCACAGATAGAGTTGGTCATCCGGCCCGATGGCCAGCCGCCGGGCCTGCTTGCGCGGCGCCGGCCAGCGCGTGACTTCCTCGTAGGCGATGAGTTTGGGGTCGGTCTTCTGGAAACGGGAAATATCGTAGGCAAACGGGTTGGTCGTTCCCTTGTCCTGCGCGTTGGCCGCAGTGGCGCCGGCGAGTCCGAGAAGGGCGGCGGTCTTGGTGACGACCCCAAGGAATTCCCGCCGGTCAACAAGTTCAAATTCTGGTTTCATAATTGTCTCGCTGAGGAATGGCCGAGAACCTCCTTGGCGGACAAGGCTTGGGGAAGCCCGCAATCTTCATAGGCCGCACAACCCCGGCAAATCCCGGCGCTGATGCAGACCTGGCCGGCGGGCCGCGCGGGATGCCGCGCGACCAGTTTGCCGGTAATGGCGGCCAGGCCGCCAAGAATGGCGTAGCGCAGTCCGTCGCGCAGAAACTGGCGGCGGCTGGCGCCGGGATTTGGGGACCGTTTGCTCATGTCTCGACCGTTTGCAAGAACATGCGCCATGTTGCGGCAATCGGCTAAACTTTTTTTGCGCAAGCCTTAACATTCGTTGGCTTGCTTCATCTGGGTTGGGAGAACCTCAATCCAAGGCCAAAGTGTGTTTCAACGCCGCATCCACGGCTTTCATCTGCGGGAAGTTCCCGAGCACGGAATCAATTTCATCATCCAGCACCGTCGTAAGGTTGTCTGTCATGATGACTGAATCCAATCGCAGGCCGGCAGTTTTGCCATCCGAAGAATTGACGCCAACAAAAATGCGACTTGGATGACCGCGCCGGGCAAGGTTGCTCGAAATCATGGCGACGATGGTTTGTTCCAACCCGCCGTCAAGATTGTTTCGCTGAATCACCAGCGCGGGGCGGCGTTTGGCCGTGCGCAGATCGGAATTCGGGAAAAGCACCAGGACAACCTCACCGCGCCGGGTCTTGGTCATAGATGTCGGCCTCCGGTCGTTCCCAATCTGCGGCGAACGTCTTCAATCGCCCGCGAAGTTTGGCAGCTTGAGCCCTGTCAATTCCGTGCGCCCGCAGGTCAACGCCTTTTGTTTCCATGAAGTTCACCAGCGCGTCTCTTGCGCCGACAATGGAGTCCAGCTCGTCTTGCAGTTTTTCGATTTGTTCTTTGATGGCCACTGCTTGGCGCAACTGGTCAACAGTAAGGTTGTGAAGCTGACTCATATGGCATGAAAAAGATTGACCAGCGACGGCTGGGTGTCAAGGCCAGATTCCAGTGTGATTTGCACGGAGGAACAGGATACAGAGCGCAACACAGGGATTGGGATCAAGATAGGGAGTGGCCACCCAACATCATTTGGGTTGAGAGGGCGGGGAAACATCCAGGCAGACCAGGCGCGTGAGGTCGCGCGCCAGCAGGCGGCCACCGGCCAGGGCCATCGGCCCCCAGGCCTGGCCGCCTTTGAGCACTTGCGCCTGAGCCAGGAGCTTGAAGCGGGTGGAGGAGTCTTCCATCAAACTGAGTTGGCCATCTTCATTCATCACGAAGAAAAGGCCGTCCGCCAGCAGGAAGGGAGACCGCCCAAAAGAATCCACCGCCGGGCTGGCCCAGGCGATTTTGCCGTCAAGACCCAGGCAGACGAATTTTCCATCAGGCCGTGTGCCAAAAATGCAGCCATCGTGGAAAATGGGCGTCTGCTGGGTCGCGCCGAACACTTCGGGACCAAGCTTCCAGAGAATCTCCGGCACAAGTTGGCCGCCCTGGTCCTGGAGTTGGAGGAGCATGCTTCCGGCGTTGTAGCCGCCGGCGAGCAGAATTTTCCCGCCATCCAGGACCAGCGGCGATGGCACGGTGGCGATGCTGATCTTCCAGGCCGCGGTCTCCCACAGCAGCGTCCCGTCTTTGGCGGAGATGCCCGCCACGCCGCCGCTGCCGCAATAGACATAAAACCGCCGGCCAGCGAATTCCATCGGCATGACGGAAGAATGGGTCATTTTCCAGCCGTGCGGATTGGGCGCGCGCCAGAGGATTTTTCCGGTGTCCAGTTCCACGGCCACCAGCAGGGCATCGCGACCGCCGGGGGCCAGAATGGCGGCATTGGATTCTAGGAGCGGGCATTGGCCGGCGTACCACGGCGGGACGGTCGCACCAAATTCGCTGACCAGGTTGATTCCCCAGCGCAAGGCCCCCGTGTCGGCGTCCAGACAGAGGACATGGCACTTGGGGTCCATCGCCACGATGAATCTGTCCGAAACCGCCGGCACGGTGCGGGTCATGCCGTGGTTGCGCTTGACGGGCATGGTGTAGGCGTAACGCCAGATTTCGCCGCCGTCGGCCAGCGAGAGACAGCGCAGCGCGTTCTGTTTTTTGTCGTAGTCGTAATCCATGAGGTAGACGCGCCCCTGGCGAACGACGACTCCTGCGTACCCCTCCCCGCAATCCACCGCCCACAACTGGCGCGGCCCAGCGGGTTCCCAGGCACGGGCCAGCGGCGTGGTTTCCGGGCTGATGCCATCGCGATTTGGCCCGCGGAACTGGGGCCAGGAACCGGGGAGATTCGCGGGCTGGGCAGACCCCTGGATGAGTTTGCCGGCCAAAATTGGATTGACTGCCGCAGCGCCCTCGGCGCCTGGGGGTTGATCGGCGCCGGGAAGGCGCTCGGAAATGAGGTCCCGACCCTGATGCGCCCACCAGAAAACCAGCGCGGCGACGGCGAGAACCGCCGCGAGCAGCGGCAAGGCCAAAGCATATCGGGAACGATCAAATTTCATCGCGGCACCCTGAGAACATTAACGTCCATGCGGTGGGGGAAACAATGGCAAAGCGCGACAGATTGGCAATCAATTGGGCGGGTCCGCGGTCCAGGCGCCGGCCTCCGGTTCAAAGAGAAGGTGGTGGCGGCAGAGGCCGCACGGACGCTGTTCCCGGCAGGGTCCTTGGGGGTCTGGAGCCGTTAACCCGTTAGGACCCTTGCAAACATTGGTCTTTTTTGAGGTTGGACCCGTTAGGATAGCCGTCAGGAGGCGTTAGGGAGCCGTTAGGATGCTGTGAATTTGTTGTAAGATTTGTGCGTGGGTTGGACAGCCTTTGTCCAGGTGGGTTTGGCAGGATCAGGGTAAAAACAGAAAATCAAATATGAAAACGAAGACGAAAACGAAGACGACGTTGACAAGGGAGGGATTGGCCGGGACGCACCACTGGGTTTTGGAGCTGCCGGAGGTGGAGCCGTGGCCAGAGGCGGTCAGCGGCCCGGCGCTTCTGGATGAGTTGGAGCAGGTGCTGGGGCGGTTTGTGGTGCTGCCAAAATGGGCGGCGGAGACACTGGCATTGTGGATTGCACATACCTACGCATTCCCGTTGCGCGATGTGAGCACGTATTTGGGGGTGGAGTCGCCGGAAAAGCGCTGTGGCAAAACGACGCTGCTGACGGTGCTCAGCGAGCTGGTCAACCGCCCGGTGGTCGCCGCCAACATCAGTCCGTCGGCGCTCTTTCGCGTGATAGAGGAAACGCGCCCGACGCTTCTAATTGACGAAGCGGACACGCTCTTGCAGGGCAACGATGAACTGCGCGGGATATTAAACTCCGGTTATACGCGCAAGACGGCGTACGTGGTCCGAGTGGCCAATCAATTGACGCATTACAATTTGCCAGGGCAGGGCGCCGGGAGGCGGCGCTGGCGCCAAAAGGAGGAGGCAGATGTCATTGCCCGGCGAACGGCCAGGACGGATCGGGGGGAGGCCCCGCCAGGCGAGGAGGCGGAGGCGGTCAGCCAGGGGGCGACCCGGCTGGTGCGGTATTCCTGCTGGTGTCCGAAGGTGATGGCGGCAATTGGGCGGCTGCCGGACACGCTGGCCGACCGTTGCATTGTGATCCGAATGCAGCGCAAGACGACGAAAGAGGAATGTGAGCGGTTAAGAAACCTGGAGGCGGCGAAGCTGCGACGGCAGTGCGCGCGGTTTGTCCTGGATCATGCGGAAGGGATTGCCGGGGCGCGACCGGAGGTTCCAGGTAACTTGAACGACCGGGCGGGGGACATCTGGGAACCATTGCTGGCGCTGGCGGATTTGGCCGGGGGCGCCTGGCCGGAAAAGGCGCGGCAAGCGGCCACGGGATTGACGGGCAGCGCGCAGGAGAACAGTCCGATCGGGTCGTTGCTTTTGGATATTCTGGTTTTGCTGGTCAAGGAAGGCTCGGAGCGCATCCACAGCCGGAAGCTGGTGGCGGGGTTGAACGGCTGGCCGGACCGGCCGTGGATGGAACTGAGGAAAGGGAAGGAGATCACCGAATTGTGGCTGGCCCAGCAATTGCGTCCGTATGCCATCCGGCCCAAAACGATATGGATCGAGAAGATTGCCGCGAAAGGGTATGTGAAGGAGGATTTTGGGGAGGCATTTCGGCGGTATATCCCGCGGTCGGAGATGGAAGCACTCATCGCCGCGGCGGAAGAGGCCGCGGCGCAGCCCGATTCGACGATCGCGGCGACACCCACAGAATGCCCAGAGGAGGCGAAGCCAGAGGTTGGGGCCGTCGAAGTTTGAACGGATTTCACTGATTTCACGGATATGAAAGACATTTCAACGCAAAGTCGCAAAGCCGCAGCGCGGTGAAGCCGCAACCAAAAATGATTTAAACCACGGATTACACGGATGGCACGGATGAAAGCTGGGAGACCCCGAAGAAGTTTTAAATCCGTGTGATCCGTGTCATCCGTGGTATAAAATCTTCGCAGAAAGGAGCGATTCTGAGGGGTAGCAGTACAAAGATCGCAAAGAAAAAACAACATAAGTTCTTAGGGACTAAAACGCAAAGACGCAGAGACGCAAAGCCGCAACCAAAGGGATGAGTCTGAATTGAGAATTTGTAGTTAGAACAGCAGAAGGAAGCGCACCACGGGTGCGAATTGAGCATTTGTCATTTGTCAATCGGCATGACGATTCGGAGAACTTTGCAGTGGATGGACAATTCTCGTGGATAGCACTGCAGAGGAGCCGCAAGGGGACGAGTTTAACAGTCAGCACAATAACGGGAAGCGCACCAGAAGTGCGAACGGATTGCACGGATTGCACGGATTTGGAACAGAAGCAAAGGAAGGAAACAGAGAGAGAAGTAGAGTCCATAAAATCTTGTCGGAAATGCGCGGTTTTTTCATATGGTGGTACGGATTTCACGGATGGAGAGTAAAGGCAGAAAGGCCGCCCGCAATTCTGGCATTTCGCTTATAATGTCGAGGAACCCGTTTTTCATTCTTTCAGGACTTCTCTGACACCTGCGTGACACTTGCGACGGTTGCCTTCCGACTCAGTTTGTATGCCGGGATTTATCGAGAACGGTACTATTTGTGGTAATCGCCAAACTGAAATCGTCGCCAGCCGCAATCGCCACCACATTGCTCAATCCGGAAGGCACATCAAGATAATGCTCCGCATCAAACCCCCAAGTTACTACGGTGCCGTCGTTCCTGAGCGCCAAGCTGTGTCTGCGGCCAGCGGCTATCGCGACCACATTGCTCAAACCGTCCGGTACGCCCCCTCCGCCCCTCCATGCGAACACAGTTCCATCACTCCTAAGCGCCAGGTTTTGCGCCCCCCCCCCCGCGGCAATCGCGACCACATTACTTACGCCGACCGCGATTGCCGGGTCTGCTGCACTCAAGCCGCCTTGAGTCACCGAGCCTCCCTTGTGGAGAGCAACAAGGCTTCCATTGGCGATCCTTGGGGCCGCAATCGCGACAACATTGCTTAAACCATCCCATGTTTTTCCATCAAGCATATTGGCTACTGTGCCATCCCTCCTGACAACAACACTATACCACCCAGCGACAGAGACCACGTTGCTCAATCCTAATGCCACATGCATTTGACTGCCATCCGGAGCTGCTCCCCAAGCGATGGCGTTTCCATCGTCTTTAATCGCCTGGCTGTGACCCCAGCCAGCCGCGATTGCCACCACATTGCTTAGTACCTGGCCATTAATACGCACCACACCACTCGCACGGCCATCACGATTCGTTGATACAGAACCGATGGCCTCACCTCCACCGTCAAGTCCCCACCCGACAACAGTGCCGTCGCTCCGAAGGGCCAGAGCGTGCCTATATCCCGCGGCTACGGCTATGGCATTCGTCAGGTCCTGACCTACAATAGTAACAACACCACTTGAAGGTTCCGAGGGGGATCTGTTTGGATCAATGCCGTACCCTCAAAAGACGACTTGGCCTGAAGGCGCCGCATAAGCAGCAGATACAAGGGCAAGCACAATGACAAACAATAAACGTGTTTTATTAATTGATTTGATAAATTAAATTGTCGGGTCGGCCGTCCAGGCGTCGGCCTCCAGCTCGAAGAGAAGGTCGTGGCGGCAGATGCCGCAATGGGTCATGATGACGGGCAACGAAGGCAGGCCCCGGGCGGCGCACCAGAGCGGGAATTGCGGAATGTCGGCGCGGTTCTTGAAATACGCGGTGGCGCGGGTGATGTCCGAAAAGGCAAAGCCGCGGGACGCCAAAATGGTTTCGACGACTTCCATGGTGAGATCCATTTGGCGGCGAAGTTTTCCCGGCCATAAGGTCCGGCCATCGGGGGCGATGCTGGCTGTGCCCGAGATGAGGAGACGACGGCCCTGCGGCGAGGAAATCTCCATGGCCCGGCTGAAGGAACTCCCGTAGGACGCCGCGGGACACTGCAAGGGGGAGTGGATTTCGGAGACGCGCGCGGAGGAGTCGAGGGGTTGCAGCGCCCAGGCGCCGGCCACCAAGGCGGCGCCGGCCGGATTCCGCGCGGAAATGCCGGTGCTGGCCGGCGAGGAGCCGCCGCGGAAATTAACGCGCGCGTAGGCCTGGGTTCTGGCCTCGTTGAAGGCGCCGTACCAGGAAAGAAGTTCATCGAGGTAGAACCAGGTCCGCACGACATCGCCCAGGGCGAAGCCGGCTTGTTCCAGGGCTGATTCAAGATTTGCCAGCGTTTGGCGGAATTGATCGGGGCGGGAGGCGGAAGAGAGATCAGGCCCCAAGCCGCCGAGCAAACAATGCCGCACGGGGCCTTCTTCAAACACAGAACCGACCACCCGGCCGTTGAGCGTAATGGGGTCCACCCGGCCGGCGCGGCAAACGAAGGCGTGGAGGCCGGCGATCGGTTGGTCATCGTAGGCGGCTCCTTCGACCCAGGTGACGGGCCAATCGCTGCGCCCGAAAACCCGGCAGATGGCGATGTCCGCCGCGGCGCGGGCACTGACGGAGCCGAAGACGAGCAGCTTGACCAACGTGGCATCGGTGTTCTTGAGGGCGAAGTCCAGCCGGTTGAAGATATCCAGCAGGTATTCGCCGGGGAGCGGTTTGAGAGTGAAAGAAAAATCAGAGGAAAGCGCGAAATCCGCGAAATCCTCCGATTGTGAAAGCGAGGGCGTCCCGGCCTTGGCGGATGGAATCAAAGACATCACGTTGTAATAGACATCGGATGATCGGAGGAGGTTACGAAGTTTTTCGGGCTTCCTCGAAGATTTCAGTGGATTGGCCTTTTTAGCCAGCTTTGGCCCCACGCACTGCGTCGTGCCATGAGCCGCGCTGAGAACCAGAATATCCGTGACATCCGTGACATCGGTGGTTCACTCAGTTTTTATGAAACATGAGGAATTAACCGGCCAGATCATTGGCGCCGCGATGGCGGTTCTGAATGAACTCAAACCCGGTTTGGATGAAAAACTTTACGAGAATGCCCTGGTGAACGAATTGACGGGGCAAGGGCACACGGTCGAACAGCAACGCAGCTACCCGGTTCATTACCGAGAGCATTTCATTGGCAAGCTGGTGCCAGACCTGAATGGCAGTTAGTTTAGGCCCAATGTCTTCTTGCTGAGCTTCTTGCGCCGCGCCGTTCCTGGCAGGTTTCGCCACATGTGTTCCAGCGTGTGGCGGTGCATTTGTTCCAGGATGTGCCA
>Ga0181539_1001165_pt1 | contig 29966 bp, 25 predicted proteins | sample PEATcosm2014_Bin_46_FD_119767 | JGI IMG/M metagenome (GOLD analysis project Ga0181539, IMG submission 119767) | Peatland microbial communities from MTU Mesocosm Facility, Houghton, MI, USA - PEATcosm2014_Bin23_60_metaG | ecosystem: Environmental > Terrestrial > Soil > Wetlands > Peat | place... | reverse complement strand
TCGCGCAAATCCTGAGAGTAAGCTCCAGCCATCCCCGCTGGCCTCCATCCAGCCAGCAGGTTGAATCAGAGCCGCGTCGATTTGGGAATCCCTCCCGATTCAGCCTAACGTCCGAGCGCTCTAACGTCCGAGCGCTCTAATCCGCCACGAGGGCGGCGCGCGCCTGCGCAACGAGGGCCGTCGCCCGCTCGGGCGCGTAGCGCCGCGCCGTTCCGACGCCCCATGCCGGACCCGGCCAGGCGGGGTCGCCGACGGCGCGGCCGAGCACGTGGACGTGCAATTGGCCGACGATATTGCCGAGCGCGCCGACATTGATCTTCTCGACGCCGGGCAGGCCTCGCACGAAACGCGACGCCGCGGCGATCTCCTCCATCAGCGCCGCCCGCGCTTGCGTCTCGAGATCGACGATCTCGCGCAGATTCTCAGCCCGCGGAACGAGAACGAGCCAGGGGTAGCGGCGGTCGTTCATCAGGAGAACGCGCGACAAAGCGAGGTCGCCGACCTCGAACGTATCGGCGGCGAGGCGCGGGTCGAGCGCGAAACTCATGCGAGCCAGCTCGCGCCGTGTGGGACGGGGGGAAGGCCGAGCCGGCTCGCGACGGTCGCGCCGATGTCGGCGAGGGTGGCGCGCGCGCCGATCGGCCCGGCGGGCGCGCCGCCGCCGAAGGCGAGGATCGGAACGTGCTCGCGCGTATGATCATGGCCGCGCCAGGTCGGATCGTTGCCGTGGTCGGCGGTGAGGACGCAGAAGTCGTCGGAGCGCATCGCGGCCTCGATCGCCGACAGGCGCGCGTCGAACGCTTCGAGGCAGGCGGCGTAGCCCGCGACGTCGCGGCGGTGGCCGTATTCGCTGTCGAAATCGACGAGATTGACGAAGATCAGGCCGCCGTCGGCGGTCTCGCTGAGCGCGGCGAGCGTCAGATCGACGTTCTCGCCGTTGTTCCTGCCCTTGACTTCGCGCCCCGTGCAGCGATGGGCGAAGATGTCGCCGATCTTGCCGATCGAGACGATTTCACGGCCGGCTTCCGCCGCGCGTTCGAGGAGGTTGCCGGGCAGCGGCGGCATCGAGAAATCCTTGCGATGGGCGGTGCGCACGAAATCGCCCGCCGCGCGTCCGACGAAGGGGCGGGCGATGACGCGCCCGATCGCCAGCGGATCGCATAGGCGCCGCGCGATTCGGCAGACCTCGTAGAGCCGCTCCAGCCCGAACGCCTCTTCGTGCGCGGCGATCTGGAACACCGAGTCGCTGGAGGTGTAGCAGATCGGCTTCAGCGTTCTCAGGTGCTCTTCGCCGAATTGCTCGATGATCTTCGTGCCCGAGGCGTGGCGATTGGCGAGGACGCCGGGCAGGCCCGCTTCGGCGATCAGCGCGGCGGTCAGCGATTCGGGGAAGGCGGGAATCGTCACCGGGAAATATCCCCAGGCGAAGTCGACCGGCGTTCCCGCGATCTCCCAATGTCCCGACGGCGTATCCTTGCCCCTGGAGGTTTCGACGCCGTAGCCCCATTGACCCCGCGCCGGCGCGCAGGCGAATCCGGGCGGGCGCACGCCTGTCGAGGCCTGCATGGCGAGGCCGAGGCCGAGCGCGTCGAGAGCGGGCAGGCGCAGCGCCCCGGCCCGCAAACCCTCGCGATCGCCGTTGCCCTCGGCGCAGCGCCGCGCGATATGGCCGAGCGTGTCCGAGCCTTCGTCGCCATAGGCGGCCGCGTCCGCCGCGCCGCCGCAACCGACCGAATCGAGGACGATGACGAGCGCGCGGCCCATGGCTTTTCCTATTGACTGACGACGCCCGTCGCGTCCGCCTCGATGGCGAAGGCGGCGGCGAACAGCGCCTTGGTGTAGTCGCTGCGCGGCGCGGCGAAGATCTCGCGCGCCGAGCCGCTCTCGACGACCTCGCCGTGTCGCATGACGATGATTTCGCTCGCCAGCGCGCGCACCACTTTCAGGTCGTGCGAAATGAAGAGATAGGCGAGCGAGCGCCGCTTTTGCAAATCGCGCAGGAGATCGACGATCTGCGCCTGTACGGACATGTCGAGCGCCGAAGTCGGCTCGTCCAGCACGACGAACTTCGGGTCGAGCGCCATCGCGCGCGCGATGGCGATGCGCTGGCGCTGCCCTCCCGAGAATTCATGGGGGTAACGGTCCATGGTCGCGGGGTCGAGCCCGGTGTCGGCGAGCGCGCGCGCGACCGCCTCGCGGCGCTGAGCGGCGTTGAGCGGGCTCTTTTGCGCGATCAGCCCTTCCTCGACGATCTCGGCGACCGAAAGGCGCGGCGAAAGCGAGCCGTAGGGGTCCTGAAACACGATCTGCATTTCGCGGCGCAAGGGACGCATCTGCCCGACGGAAAGCCCGTGGATGCCGCGCCCGCAATAGAGGATCGTTCCCTTCGAGCGGATGAGGCGCAGGATCGCCAGCCCCAGAGTGGTCTTTCCCGATCCGGACTCGCCGACGACGCCGACGGTCTGGCCCTCGCGCACGGTCAGCGAAACGCCGTCGACCGCCTTCACGTAGCCGACCGTCCGGCGCAGGAAGCCCTTTTTGATGGGGAACCATACGCGCACGTCGGCGGCGGCGACGATCGGCCTCGCCGAGCTGTCGGCGCTCGGGGGCGCGCCCTTGGGTTCGGCCGCGAGCAGCATTTTCGTATATTCGTGCTGCGGATTGGCGAAGACCTCGGCGGTCTTGCCCGCTTCGACGATGCGGCCTTGCTGCATCACCGCGACGTCGCTGGCGATCCTGCGCACGATGCCGAGGTCGTGAGTGATGAACAGCATCGCCATGCCGAGGCGCGCCTGGAGATCCGCAAGCATCTTGAGAATTTGCGCCTGCACCGTGACGTCGAGCGCGGTGGTCGGTTCGTCCGCGATGAACAGGTCCGGGCGGTTGGCGAGCGCCATCGCGATCATCACGCGTTGGCGTTGGCCGCCGGAGAGCTGGTGGGGAAAGGCGCCGAGCCGCGAGGCGGGGTCGACGATGCCGACCTCGTTCAGCAATGCGACGACGCGCTCGCGCGTCGAGGCGGCGCGCCCGCCGTGCAGGGCGATGATCTCGCCGATCTGCTTCTCGATGGTGTGGAGCGGGTTGAGCGAGGTCATCGGCTCCTGGAACACCATGGTCACCCCGGCGCCGCGCATCGCGCGCAGCTCCGCGTCGCTCATCTTGAGCACGTCGCGGCCCTTGAAAAAGATCTCGCCGGTGGGGTGGCTCGCGGCGGGGTAGGGCAGCAGCCGCACGATCGATTGCGCGGTGACCGACTTGCCCGAGCCGGATTCGCCCACCAGCGCCAGCGCCTGGCCGCGCTGCAGTTTGAACGAGACGCGATCGACGACCGTCTCGCGGCGCGCCCCTTGCGCGAAGGCGACCGAGAGGTCGCGCACCTCGAGGAGGGGGGCTTCCGCGCTCACGAGAAGGTCTTTCTGGGGTCGAAGGCGTCGCGCACGGCTTCGCCGATGAAGATCAGCAGCGACAGCATCAGCGCGACGATGGCGAAGGCGGAGAGGCCGAGCCAGGGCGCGGACAGGTTGGACTTGCCTTGCAACAGCAATTCGCCGAGCGAGGGCGAGCCCGGCGGCATGCCGAGGCCGAGGAAATCGAGCGAGGTCAGGGTGCTGATCGAGGAATTGACGATGAACGGCAGGAAGGTCAGCGTCGCCACCATCGCATTGGGCAGCACGTGCTTGACGATGATCTTGGCGTTGGAAAGCCCGAGCGCGCGCGCCGCGGTGACATATTCGAAGTTGCGCGCGCGCAGGAATTCGGCGCGCACGAGATGCACCAGGCTGACCCAGGAAAACAGCAGCAGGATCGTCAGCAGCACCAGGAAGCTCGGCGTCAGGATCGCCGAGAGGATGATCAGGATGTAGAGATGCGGCAGCGACGACCAGATTTCGATGAACCGCTGCATCATCAGATCGAGCCAGCCGCCGAAATAGCCCTGCACCGCGCCGGCGAATATCCCGATCACCGAGGAAACGCCGGCGAGGATCAAGCCGAACAGCACAGAGATGCGGAAGCCGTAAATGAGCCGCGCGACGACGTCGTGGCCGTCGGCGTCGGTGCCCAGCCACATCGGTTCGAGATCGCGGCAGGAACCGCCGCCGGGAGGAATCTTGGCGGGATTCGCGCGGGCCTGGGCGGCGAGCGCGGCGCGACATTGCTCCTCGCTCAGCGTCCAGGTCGGCGGCGAGGGGAAGGGCGTCGGCGGATCGAGCTTGGTCGTGCTGTTGGCGAAACGGATCGGGGGCCAGATCGTCCAGCCGTGCGCCGCGATCTCGTCGGCGACCGTGGGATCGCGATAGTCGGTATGCGCCTCGAAACCGCCGAACTTCTCTTCCGCATAGTCGACGAAGACGGGAAACAGGATTTCGCCCTTGTAGGAAGCGATCAGCGGCCGATCGTTGGCGACGAATTCGGCGCCGAGCGAGACCGTGAACAGCGCGAGAAAGATCCAGAACGACCAATAGCCGCGCCGGTTGCGGCGAAAATTGGCGAGCCGACGGCGGTTCATCGGGCTGAGCTTCAGCCAGGGCGGACGCGCGGATTCGAGGCCGGGAGCGCTCACGCCTCAGACCTCGCGCGTTTCGAAATCGATGCGCGGATCGATCCAGGTGTAGGTGAGGTCGGAAATGAGGTTCACCACCAGGCCGAGCAGCGCGAAAACGTAGAGCGTTCCGAGCACGACGGGATAATCGCGCTGAATGAGCGAATCGTAAGAGAGATAGCCGAGGCCGTCGAGCGAGAACACCTGCTCGATGAGCAGCGATCCCGTGAAGAAGGCGTTGATGAAGGCGCCGGGAAAGCCGGCGATGACGATCAGCATGGCGTTGCGGAAGACATGGCCATAGAGCACGCGCCGCTCGCTCAAGCCCTTCATGCGCGCGGTCTGCACGTAGGATTTCTTGATCTCGTCGAGGAACGAGTTCTTGGTCAGCAGCGTCGAAGTGGCGAACGAGCCGAGCACCAGCGAGGCCACCGGCAGCGTGACGTGCCAGAGATAGTCGAGGATCTTTCGCGGCCAGGAAAGATCGGCGAAATTGTCCGAGGTGAGGCCGCGCAGCGGGAAAATCTGCCAGAACGAGCCGCCGCAGAACAGCACGACCAGCAGGATGGCGAAGAGGAAACTGGGAATCGCGTAGCCGAAGATGACCAGCGCCGACGTCCAGGTGTCGAAGCGCGAGCCGTCCTTCACCGCCTTCCTGATGCCGAGCGGAATCGAGATCGCGTAGGAGATCAGGGTCATCCAAAGGCCGAGCGACATCGAGACGGGCAGCTTCTCCTTGATCAGGTCGATGACCGGCGCGTCGCGGTAATAGCTCTTGCCGAGATTGAAGGTCGCGTAATCGCGCGCCAGCATCCAGAAGCGCTCGGGCGCCGGCTTGTCGAAGCCGTATTGCTTCTCCAGCTCCTTGATGAACTTCGGATCGAGCCCCTGCGCGCCGCGATAGCGCGAGGAGATGTCGCCGCCCGCGTGGGCCATCGCGCCGGCGCCGATCTGGCCGCCGCCGCCGCCGATGCGCGCGGTCGAGCCCTCGTCAGCGCCCTGCAACTGCGCGATCGCGCGCTCGACCGGCCCGCCCGGCACGAATTGCACGATGGCGAAGGAGATCAGCATGATGCCGAAGATCGTCGGGATCATCAGGAGAATGCGGCGGGCGATATAGGCGAGCATGGATCAGGCCGGCGCTGCGCTGTAGACGCGATCGATGATCGCGTCCGGCGCGGAGCGCCGTGTCTTCTTCGCTGTCGCCCATGTCCTGCCCGGCCGGGAGAAAGCGGAAACAACGCGGTCGGCGACCGCGTCTACAGCATCCCCCGGCGCCGCCCGCTCACAGCCCAATTTTCTTCGCCTTTTCTTCGTCCCACCACCAGGTGTCGGGCGCGCCGGTTCCCAATTTCGGTTGGCGCTCGGGCCGCGAGAACGCGTCCCAATAGGCGAGCCACGCGGAATCGTTGTACCACATCGGCGCCCAATAATGTCCGGCGCGCAACACGCGGTCGAGCGCGCGACACGTCGCATTCAAGTCGGCGCGCGTCGCCGCGTGGACGATTTTTTCGACCAGCGCGTCGACCGCGGGGTCGGCGACGCCGGCAAGGTTTCGCGAGCCGACCAACGTCGCCGACGCCGAGCTGAGGTTCACGCGCAGCTCGGCGCCGGGCGTGACCGAACCGCCGAAGGCGGAGGCGACGACGTCGAAGTCGAAGCTCTCGGTGCGGCTCTTGTATTGCGCGGGGTCGACGATGCGCGAATGAGCGTCGATGCCGAGCTTTCGCAGGTTCTGTTGGTACGGCGCGACATGCGGCTGAAAAACGTCGGACGAATCGAGAAATTCGATCGTGAAGGGCGCGCCGCCGGGTAGACGCAGAACGCCGCCCTCGCGCGTGCAGCCCGCCGCGAGCAGCATCTCGTTGGCGCGCTTGAGCAGCGCGCGGTCGCTGCCCGAGCCGTCGCTGACCGGCGGCGTATAGGGCTCTGCGAACACGGATTGGGGAATCTCGCCGCGAAGCGGTTCGAGCACGGCCAGTTCGTCGGCGCCCGGCGGGCCGACGGCTTCCATGGCGGAGTTCTGGAAATAGGACACCACGCGCTTGTAGGACGAGAACATCACGTTCTTGTTCGTCCATTCGAAATCGAAGGCGAGACCCAGCGCCTCGCGGATGCGCGGATCCTTGAACGGCTCGCGCCGGGTGTTGAAGTACCAGCCTTGCGAGCCCGTCGGCGCGCCGTTGTGCACCGCCTCTTTCTTGACGCGTCCCTCCTTCACGGCGGCGAAGTCGTAGCCGTTCGCCCAGATGCGCGAGGTGTATTCCTGGTGGAAGTTGATCGCGCCGGCCTTGAAGGCTTCGAAGGCGACCTGCCTCTCGCGATAATATTCGAAGCGCAGGCGCTGGAAGTTGTTCACGCCGACATTGACCGGCAGATCCTTGCCCCAATAGCCGGGATCGAGCGCGAACTCGATGAAGCGGCCCTGTTCGAACGTCTTGACCCGATAGGGGCCGGAGCCGAGCGGCGCTTCGAGGGTCGCGGCGTCGAAGTCGCGTCCCTTCCACCAGGCCGCCGAGAAAATCGGCATGCCGCCGACGACGAGATGCGCGTCGCGGGTGCGCTCCTTGATGAAGCGCACATAGACGACATCCTCCGCTTCGGCGCTGACGCTCTCGACCTCGCTCAGCAGCTGCGAATAGGTCGGATGCGCCTTTTCCTTGAGGACGTTCAGCGAAAACGCGACGTCGGCGGCGGTCAGCTTCGAGCCGTCGGAAAAGCGCGCTTCGGAGCGCAGCAGAAAGCGGTAATCGAGGCGATCGGGCGAATAGCGCACGGCCCGCGCGACGAGGCCGTAGGCCGAGTCGGGCTCGTCGGCGTTGCCGCTCATCAGGGTGTCGAAGGTCGCCGACATGCCCGCCGCGCCGTCGCCCTTCTTGGAAAAAATGTTCAGCGTGTCGAACGTGTCGAAGTTCTGATTGCCGCCCGTCGTCGTGATCTGCAGCGACAGCAGCCCGCCCTTCGGCGCGTCGGGGTTGACGTAGCCGAAATGCTTGAAATCCTGGGGAAGCGCGAGATCGCCGAACGACGACAGGCCGTGGGTCTCGATCGCGTCCTGCGCAAAGGCGCGCCGCGCGCGGACGGCCCAAGGCGCGACGAGCCCCGCCGCCGTCAGTTTGAGCGCGCCGCGCCTTGTCATCGTGAAGCCCATGAGGCTTGCTTTCCCGTTAGACTGTCGTTTGGCTGATTCGCCGGCGATTTAAGCCGGCTTTGCACCGCTTGGCCAGCGCCCGTCGAGGCGCAGGCGGCTCGAGGGATGACGCATGAAAGACGCCTTTTTCAAGACTGCCGCGCGCTCGCTCGCTTTCGGTTTCTCCGGCGCGCCGCTCGACCGCATTTCCGACCAGCGCGAGGACTTAGGGGCGATCGCGGCCCTGCGCCAACGGCCCGACGCGCGCGCGGCGCTGATCGCGCGCGACATGCCGCTGCTGCCCAGGGGCGCGCCGCCGCGCGATCCGCTGTTCCCGCTTCAAGCCCTCGCGGCGCTCGGCGGCGCGCGCTTCGAGGCGCTGCTCGGCGTCGACGCGCGCGGCGCGCCGGTCTTCGCCGCGGCGCTCGCCGACAACGCGGTCGAGGAAATCGCCGATCTAAGCGACGGCTTCCTCGATCGGCGCACGCTGGTCGTGCCCGGCCGGGACGATCTGGAGCTGGTCGATCTGCGCACCATCGCCGTGCAGGGCCTGGTTTCGGCGCAAGCGCTCGCCATCCTCGGTCAGGCCAAGGCGATCCTGCATTGGCACGCGCGCCACGGCCATTGCGCCAATTGCGGCGCGCCGACGCGGATCGCCGCGGCGGGATGGCGGCGCGACTGCGACGCCTGCAAGGCGCAGCATTTTCCCCGCACCGATCCCGTCGTCATCATGCTCGCGGTCGACGGCGAGCAATGCCTGCTCGGCCGTCAGGCGCGCTTTCCCAAGGGCATGTATTCGTGTCTGGCCGGATTTCTCGAACCCGGCGAGACGATCGAAGAAGCGGTGCGGCGCGAAATCCACGAGGAGGCCGGAATCGAATGCGGCGAAGTCGCCTATGTCGCCTCGCAGCCCTGGCCGTTCCCGTCCTCGCTGATGATGGGGTGTCTGGCGAGAGCGACCTCGCGCGCGATAACGATCGACGCCGTGGAGCTGGAGGACGCGCGCTGGTTCGACCGCGCCGAGGTCATCGCGATGTTCGAGAAGCGCCACCCCGAGCGTCTATGGGCGCCCAACCCGATGGCGATCGCGCATCACATTCTCAAGGGTTGGGCGGAGGGCGGCGGCGGCGTTTAGTGGACCTATCCTACGCCTTAAGACACGCGCCGGAGACGGCGGGAAACGACCCATTGCAGCCGCTCGGCGGGCTAACGTGGGCGATGCTTGACCACAAAACTCACCAGTCATCAGCCAAGATCGCCAAGTCTCATTGCACTTGCCAAAAAGCAATGGACCGGGGAATTTCATGCTAGCCTTCATCTGCGAAATGATCTCTTAAGAGAAAAACAGCTGCCTCGATGTTATTGGCGGAATCCGGCCCATGAACGATTTCGAGCTCCCGGTCACCCGCTACGCCCAGAGCGGAGACGTGAACGTCGCCTATCAGACGATGGGCGAGGGACCGATTGACCTGATCCTCGTGCCCGGCATCGTCTCCCACGTCGAGTTTGCGCACGAGTTCCCTGGATACACCCACTGGCTGCGTCGCCTGGCAAAATTCGCGCGCGTCGTCACATTCGATAAGCGGGGGCAGGGTCTTTCGGATCGCGTTCCCGGCGCCGTCCCGCTCGAGGAGCGCATGGACGATCTGAACGCGATCATGCGCGACATTGGATCGTCGCGGGTCGCTCTGTTCGGCTTCTCCGAGGGTTCCGCGATGAGCGCCCTGTTCGCCGCGACCTACCCCGATCGCGTGTCCCATCTCCTGCTATTCGGCGGCTTCGCAAGACGGACTCTGCCCGCGAATTTTGTCGAAAACAGAGTTCGCAATTGGGGCAATGGGGACATGATCCGCGTCTTGAGCCCGAGCATCGCCGACGACCCCGAAATGGTCAGGCTCTGTGGTAAGTTCGAGCGTCTGTCCGCGAGTCCTGGATCGGCCCGGGGTTTCATGCAATTGATCGGGGCCCTTGATGTCGGGCCGATATTGCCGACCATCCGCACCCCGACCCTGGTGCTGCACCGCAAAACCGACGTCATGGTTCCGATCGATCTCGGGCGCGAATATGCGGAAGGCATTCCTGGCGCACGATTCATCGAATACCCCACCGGGGATCATGCGCCCTGGTTGGGCGATTTTGACGCTTTGTCCGGCGATATCGAGGAGTTCGTGACCGGGCGGCGAGAAACCGAGGATGCCGACATCGAGCGAGTTCTCGCGACCGTCCTGTTCACCGATATCGTGGATTCCACGCGCAAGGCCGCTGAGGCGGGCGATCGGCAATGGCGCCGCTGGCTCGATGAACATGACCGCATCGCGCGGCAACTCGTCGAGAAACATCGCGGCCATTGGATCAAGAGCACCGGCGATGGACTGTTGGCGACCTTCGACGGCCCCGGCCGCGCGGTGCGTTGCGCGCTGGCGCTGGGTCCGGCGGTGCGCCCCACGGGGCTTTCGCTGCGCGCGGGCCTGCACACCGGCGAGATCGAAATGCGCGGCGATGACGTCGGCGGGCTCGCGGTCCACGCGGCCTCGCGCGTAATGGCGCAGTCCGAGCCCGGCGAAGTCTGGGTCTCGCGCGTCGTGACCGAACTGACCGCCGGCGCCGGACTCAAGTTCGCCGAGCGTGGCGCTCGCGACCTCAAGGGCCTACCCGGGGCATGGGAATTGTTCGCGGCAAGCGCATGATCGCCTAGTGACATACGAGCGCCGTCATCTTCGAACGGCAGCTATCCTCCCCACAGCCGCCCCGCGAGGCGGGGAACCAAGCGTTTGATCTTATCCCTCACGCCATCGCCGCCTTCTGCAGCGCGACGAGCTGGCTGATCCCGCCGCGCGCCAGCGCCAGCAGTTTCATCAGCTCGGCCTCGCTGAACGGCGCGCCCTCGGCCGAGCCCTGCACTTCGACGAAGCCGCCCGAGCCGGTCATGACGAAATTGGCGTCGGTTTCGGCGGTCGAATCCTCGGCATAGTCGAGATCGAGGACCGCCTCGCCCTTGACGACGCCGCAGGACACCGCGGCGACATGGTCCTTCATTGGATTGTCGCGCAGGATCGAGCGCTGCGTCATCCATTTCAGGCAATCGGCGAGCGCGATCCAGGCGCCGGTGATCGCGGCGGTGCGCGTGCCGCCGTCCGCCTGCAGGACGTCGCAGTCGAGGGTGATCTGTCGCTCGCCCAGGCGCGGCAGATCGACCACCGCGCGCAGCGAGCGCCCGATCAGGCGCTGGATTTCATGGGTGCGGCCGGAGACTTTGCCGGTCGAGGATTCGCGCCGCGTGCGCGTCGAGGTCGCGCGCGGCAGCATCGCGTATTCCGCGGTGACCCAGCCCTTGCCCTGGCCGCGCAGCCACGGCGGCGGCTTGTCCTCGAGCGAGGCCGCGCACAGAACGTGGGTCTCGCCGAAGCGCACGAGGCAGGAGCCTTCCGCGTAGCGCGCGACGCCGCGCTCGAACGTCACTTTACGCATTTCGTCGTTGGCGCGGTTGGAGGGTCGCATCGAATCGTTCCTTGCAATGGCGGGGTGCTGTAACCGTCGCGCGGCGCCGAGGCAATCCGGGCGCCGCCCGCAGTCCGGAGCGGCCGCCGCCCGCGACTTTGGAAGCTTGACAAATCTTTAGCACAAAACGCACAAAGCGAGGCTTGGGTCGGAAAGAGGCTTGGGTCGGAAAGAGGAAAGCGCGTCGCGCGATGACCGAGACTTATGACGTGGTGATCGCAGGCGGCGCGGCGATGGGGTCCTCGACAGCCTATCATCTGGCCGCGCAGAGCGGCTTCGGCGGCCGCGTTCTCGTCGTCGAAAAGGACATGAGCTACGCCAAGGCCGCGAGCGCGCTGTCGCTGAGTTCGGTGCGCCAGCAATTCTCCTGTCCCGTGAACATTCGCGTCGGGCTCTATGGGGTCGACTTCCTCAAGCGGGCGCCGGAGCTGCTCGCCGTCGACGGCGAGGCGCCCGACCTGCCGCTGCGCGAAAACGGCTACCTCTATCTCGCCGGCGAGACCGGCGCGCCGATCTTGCGCCTCAATCACGCGGCGCAGGCGCGCGAGGGCGCCGACATCGCGCTTTTGGAGCCGCCCGCGCTGGCGGCGCGCTTTCCCTTTTTGAATCTCGACGGGATCGCGCTCGCCGCGTGGGGGCGCCGCGGCGAAGGCTGGTTCGACGGCTATGCGCTGACGCAGGCGTTCCGCCGCAAGGCCAGGAGCCTCGGCGTCGTCTATCGCCAGGACGAGGTCGTCGCCATCGAGCGGCAAGGCGCGCGCGTGACCGGCGTGACGCTGGCGAGCGGCGCGCGGATCGCCTGCGGCGCCTTCGTCGACGCGGCGGGCGCCTCGGGCGCCTTGAAGTTGGCGCGCGGCCTCGGCGTGGAAATTCCCGTGCGCTCGCGCAAGCGCTGCGTCTTCGTGTTCGAGGCCAAGGCGCGCTTCGCCGACTGTCCGCTCGTCGTCGATACGTCCGGCGTCTATTTTCGCCCGGAGGGGCGAACCTATCTCTGCGGCTTTGCGCCGCCGGAGGCGGACGATCCGGACTGCGACGATTTCGACGTCGTTTGGAGCCAATTCGACGACTTCATCTGGCCCGCGCTGGCGCACCGGGTTCCCGATTTCGAGGCGCTGCGCGTCGCGCGCGCCTGGGCCGGCCATTACGATCTCAACGTCTTCGACCACAACGCCATCGTCGGCCGCCTGGCCGAATACGAAAACGCCTATCTCGCGGCGGGGTTTTCGGGCCATGGCATGCAGCAGTCGCCCGCCGTGGGGCGGGGCCTCGCCGAGCTGATCGCGCTGGGACGCTATGTCTCGCTCGATCTCAGCGATTTTTCTTTCGCGCGCATCGCCGAAGGGCGGCCGCTGATCGAGCGCAACGTGATCTGAAAGGGGATTCGTCGGCCCGGCGCCGCGGCGAACGGCGAATAAAGGCCGCTGTTTTTGCGCTAGGCCAATATCGCCGAAGGCGCCCGCGCATAGAAAAGCTCGAGCGGAAACGAGCGCGCGGCTTATTCGCGCGCGGGGCTGCGGGAGACGGAAGCGATGCCTGACATCAACACGGAAAAGGTCTGTTATGTCATTGTGAAAGCCCGCGAGTTGGAGAGCGAGGACGAAGGCCTCGAAACGGACGCCTCCAACGCGAGCGACGACAAATTCGTCAGCGTGATGACCGACGAAGCCAATGAGTCCGTTCGCGCCGAGTTGGCGGCGTTCATCGACGCCATGGACGAGGACGAGCAATGCGAATTGGTCGCCCTCGCCTGGGTCGGACGCGGCGAATACACGGCCGAGGAATGGCTGACCGCCGTCGCGGAGGCGCGCGCGGCGCGCGAGCGGCCGACGTCGCAATATCTGCTCGAAATTCCGTTGCTCGCCTCGCATCTCGAATCCGGCCTCGGCGAATTCGGCGAAAGCTGCGAAGGGTTCGCCGCGGATCGTCAGTGAGCGGGCGCCGGTCGGTCCAACGGGGGACATGCGGGATAAGACCGGAGGTCGTGGACGGCCGGACGCGGCGTATCGGCGCGCGGCGCAGGGACTGAACCGCCGCGCTGCGCGTTCCGCCGTTTGCTGAGCGACCGGGACGCTTCGCGGACGAATGGGTCCGCCCAAACCCGCGGCGCCCGCCGCCGGGCGCGGGGCGGCCCTGCCGATAATCCTCTGGCGCGCCGCCAAAAATCCTGTATAAGCCGCCGACTTGGGGTTTTCGCCCCATTTCCATGCGACCGACCTGGACGACATCCCGGTTCGGCCGACGCAATAAGGCGAGGCGCGCTCGCCGCAACGAAAGGAATGTTCGATGTCGATCACCGCCGAGCGCAAGGCCGCGCTCATTCGAGACTATTCGTTGAAGGCCGGCGACACGGGTTCGCCGGAAGTGCAGGTCGCGATCCTCACCGAGCGAATCGCCAACCTGACCGGCCATTTCAAGACTCACGTCAAGGACAACCACTCGCGCCGCGGCCTTCTCAAGATGGTCTCGCAGCGCCGCACGCTTCTCGACTATGTCAAGAAGAACGACGAAGCGCGTTACAAGTCGCTGATCGAGCGTCTCGGCATTCGCCGCTGAACGCTAAAAATAAGACCGGGCGGCGGCATGGGGTCGCTGCCCGCATGAAGGATTGCGAAAGCCGCGCGTCATAGCCCGTCGAAAGACGGGCGTTCTCGCGAACGCTCTATGGCCCGTCGAAAGACGGGCGTTCTCGCGAACGCTCTATGGCCCGTCGAAAGACGGGCGTTCTCGCGAACGCGCTATGAACCGTCGAAAGACGGGCGTTCTTTAAGAACGCCCTACGGCAGGATCGCCAGGGGCTGGGTCCGCAACGGGCCAGCCCCTCGCCGTCTTGCCGATGGCGGACACGATGAGCGGGCCGCAAGGCCGAAAGCTTTCGCATCCTTTTGACAAGAAAAGGATGATAAAACGATGTTCGACATTCAACGCGAGGAATTGACCCTAGGCGGTCGCAAGCTCGTTCTCGAAACCGGCCGCATCGCGCGGCAAGCCGACGGCGCGGTGCTCGCGACCTGGGGCGAGACCACCGTTCTGGCGACCGTTGTCGCCATGAAGGCGCCCAAGCCGGGCGTCGATTTTTTCCCGCTCACGGTTCACTATCAGGAAAAGACCTTCGCGGCGGGGCGCATCCCCGGCGGCTATCTCAAGCGCGAAGGGCGCATGTCCGATAAGGAGACGCTGACCTCGCGCCTGATCGACCGCCCGATCCGGCCGCTGTTCCCCGACGATTTCCGCTGCGACACGCAGATCATCGCCACCGTGCTCAGCCACGACATGGAGACCGAACCGGACATTCTCGCCCTGATCGCCGCCTCGGCGGCGCTCACCCTGTCGGGCGTGCCGTTCATGGGTCCGGTCGCCGCGGCGCGCGTCGGTTTCATCAAGGACGAGATCAAAGTCTTTCCGACCATCGAGGAAATGAAGGAATCGGCGCTCGACCTCGTCGTCGCCGGCACCGCCGACGCGGTGTTGATGGTCGAATCGGAGGCCAAGGAGCTTTCCGAGGAAACGATGCTCAAGGCGGTGATGGCGGGCCACGCCGCGTTCCAGCCGGTGATCCAGGCGATCATCCGCCTCGCCGAAAAGGCCGCCAAGGAGCCGCGCGAACTCGTCGCCAACGACAAGACCGCGGTCGAGAAGGCCGTGCTCGAAATCGGCGAAGCGGACCTGCGCGCCGCCTATGCGATCACGCAAAAGCAGGTGCGCTACGCCGCCGTCGACGCGGTCAAGGCGAAAGTGACCGCGGCGCTGCTGCCGGAGGGCGGCCACCACGAATTCACCGCCGAGGCGGTCGCGGAGGCTTTCCATAGCGCCCAGAGCAAGGTCGTGCGCTGGAACATCCTCGATCACAAGCGCCGCATCGACGGGCGCGATCTGACGACGGTGCGCCCGATCCTCGCCCAGGTCGGCATTCTGCCGCGCACCCACGGCTCGGCCCTGTTCACGCGCGGCGAGACGCAGGCCCTCGTGGTCGCGACGCTCGGCACCGGCGAGGACGAGCAATACGTCGACTCGCTCGAGGGGACCTATAAGGAGCGCTTCCTGCTCCATTACAACTTCCCTCCCTATTCCGTCGGCGAAACCGGCCGCATGGGCGCCCCCGGCCGGCGCGAAATCGGACATGGCAAGCTCGCCTGGCGGGCCGTTCACCCGATGCTGCCGACGGCCGCCGAGTTCCCCTATACGATCCGCGTCGTCTCCGAGATCACCGAATCGAACGGCTCGTCGTCGATGGCGACGGTCTGCGGCTCGTCGCTGGCGCTGATGGACGCCGGCGTGCCGCTGAAGCGCCCGACCGCGGGCATCGCGATGGGCCTCATTCTCGAGGACAAGCGCTTCGCCGTGCTCTCGGACATCCTGGGCGACGAGGATCACCTCGGCGACATGGACTTCAAGGTCGCGGGCACGACCGAGGGCGTGACGTCCTTGCAGATGGACATCAAGATCGCCGGGATCACCGAGGAGATCATGAAGGTCGCCCTGGCCCAAGCCAAGGACGGTCGCCTGCATATCCTCGGCGAAATGGGCAAGGCGCTCACCGGCGCCCGCGCCGAACTCGGCGAATTCGCGCCGCGCATCGAGACGTTGAAGATCCCCACCGACAAGATCCGCGAAGTGATCGGCACCGGCGGAAAGGTCATCCGCGAGATCGTCGAAAAGACCGGCGCCAAGATCAACATCGAGGACGACGGCACGGTGAAGGTCGCCTCCAGCGACGGCGCCAAGATCAAGGCCGCCATCAACTGGATCAAGTCGATCGCCTCCGATCCGGAAGTCGGCCAGATCTACGACGGCACGGTCGTCAAGACGATGGAATTTGGCGCTTTCGTCAATTTCTTCGGTTCGAGAGACGGTCTGGTGCACATCTCGCAGCTCGCCAGGGGCCGGGTCGCCAAGACCACCGACGTCGTCAAGGAAGGCGACAAGGTGAAGGTCAAGCTGATGGGCTTCGACGATCGCGGCAAGGTCAAGCTGTCGATGCGCGTCGTCGATCAGCAGACCGGCGCCGATCTCGAAAAGGCGGAAGCCGTCGAGGCCGCGGCGCAGGGTTAAAATCTCTTAACCAAGATGGGTTAAAGTTTGTTAACCCGCGAAATAGTCCGAGCGGCGCCTCGCCGGCGCCGCTCTTTTCTTCTCTTGTCGCGCCCGTCCCGTAACCACCTTTCGTAAACCCAAGTCAACGATCGCTTCGAGGAAGCGCTGGCGTTAAGGCGCGCGAAAGATTGGCCCGGCAAGTTCGAAGTCTAGGAATAACCAGACGAGCGATGAATCCCATGCAAGTCAGTTTCAACAGCGCGTTGGAAGACGGACGCGCCCATTATTCCATCGGCCGCGTCAAGGCCGTGGGGCGTTGGCGCGCGGCGCACGAGGCGGGCGCCGAGGCCGATCGGCAGGCCGTCCTTCGCGCACTCGTGCGCGAGGCCGAGGAATACGGCGCCGACGCGCTGATCGAAGTGAATTTCGAAGTCGACGAAGTCACCGGCGCCGATATCGACGGCGTGCCCCTGCGCCGCCTCGTCGCCGCCGGCTCCGCCGTCCGTTTCGCCGTCGCGGCCTGAGCGGTCACGCCGCGACTCTAAAGCTAGGCGCCTAAACTCGTCATGGCCGGGCTTGTCCCGGCCATCCCAAGGCGATTGCATAGCAATCGTCCGCACGCGGTAGGGCTTGGAACCGAGCTTCCCACTTTCGCGGCGGCGTCTCCGCGTGGATGCCCGGCACAAGGCCGGGCATGACGGCGGTCGCGAGCTGCGGCCGGCCGAACCTGCGCTACCCCGCGATCTTCGAAAAATCCGCGACCGTGTGAACCGCGTCGCGCAGCTCGCCGAGCAGGCGCAGGCGGTTGAGCCGCAGCGCCGGGTCGTCGATATTGACGGTGACGCCGACGAAGAAGGCGTCGACCGGCGCGCGCAATGCGGCGAGCGCGCGCATCGCGCCCTCGAAATCCTCGCGCGCGACGCGTTCGCGCGCCTCGGCGCCGGCCGCCGCGAGCGCGTCGGCGAGCGCGATCTCCTCGGTGAGCACGAGGGCGAGCGGGTCATGGGCGCCCGCGAAGGCGTTCCTGCCGTCCTTCTTCTCCTCGGCGGCCACGATATTAGCGGCGCGGCGATAGCCCACCAGCAGGTTCTTGCCGTCGTCGGTGTCGAGAAAACTCCCCAGCGCCTCGACGCGGCGCACGATCATCAGGAGATCGTCCTGGCCGGGCAGCGCGAAAACCGCGTCGATCAGATCGTGCCGCGCGCCCTTTTCGCGCAGGTAGACTTTCAGGCGGTCGGCGAAGAAGGCGAGGAGGTCGTGTAAGGCCAGAACGTCCCCTTCAATTTCTTCTTCGTCGACGCCCCGTCTCAGCTTCGCCACGAGTTTTCGATTCATCGCCTTCAAACGAGATCGGGGATAACCGGCCGCGGCCAGCGAATCCAGCGCCGCGGCTTGTTTGATCAGCGGTTCGGCGCTGCGCTCCAGCGAGAAGGAAAACGCGGCCGGGATGCAAACGTCGATCAGGGCAATGCGAATCCCGTTCTCCAGCACGATCCGGATCACCCCCAGCGCCGCCCGGCGCAGCGCATAGGGGTCCTTGCTGCCCGTCGGCTTCTCGTCGATCGCCCAGAAGCCGACCAACGTGTCGAGCTTGTCGGCGAGCGCGACGGCGATCGAGACCGGCACATTGGGGATGCGGTCGTTCGGGCCCTGCGGCTTGTAGTGGTCCGCGATCGCGTCGGCGACGCTCGGCTCCTCGCCTTGCGCGGCCGCGTAATAGCGGCCCATCAGGCCCTGTAATTCGGGGAACTCGCCGACCATCTCGCTGACGAGATCGGCCTTGGCGAGAAACGCGGCGCGTTCGGCGAGATCGGGATCGGCGCCGACCTGCGGCGCCAGGTCGCGCGCCAGCGCCGCGATGCGCGCGACGCGCTCGCCCTGAGTTCCCAGCTTCTCGTGAAACACGACGCCGAGGCTTTTGAGCTTTTCCAGCCGCTGGTCGAGCGGCTTTTCCGCCTTGTCCTTGTAATCGGGCAGGGGGGCGAGATCGGTCAGCCAGAAATGGCGCGCGTCGGAAAGCCGCGCGCGCACGACGCGTCCGTTGCCCGCCGCGATCGCCTTGCCGCCGTCGCTGGCGACGAGGTTCGCCACCAGGATGAACTTGTTGGCGAGCCGAGCGGCGGCGGCTCCCTCGCCGTCATGGCCGGGCTTGTCCCGGCCATCCACGCCGTTCCGTCGCACCGCGCTTTCGAGGTCCGCGGCGAGCGGCGCCGCGTGGATGGCCGGGACAAGCCCGGCCATGGCGGATCGGGCATCGCGCAGGACGAAGCATTTCTGGTTGGCGCGGATCGTCGCGCGGATCACCTCGGGCGGGATTTCGAGGAACGCTTCCTCGAATTCGCCCATCAGCACGACCGGCCATTCCACCAGGCCGGCGACTTCGTCCAACAGCCCCTCGTCCTCGACGAGTTCCAGGCCATGGGCGAGCGCGAGGCTGCGCGCGTCGGCCGATATCATATGTTTGCGCCGCTCAGCGTCGAGCACGACCTTGGCCTTGGCGAGCGCGGCGGCGTAATCCTCGAAGCGTCGGACCTTGATCGCTTGCGGCGCCATGAAGCGATGGCCGTAGGTCGCATCGCCCGCCACGAGGGCGTCGACGGCGAAGGCGATCGTCTCGGGCGCCTCGTGCGGGCCGCCGAACGTGCACAGGATCGAGCGCAACGGACGCACCCAGCGCAAGGCGTCGGGCCGCACTGAGGCCGCGCCCCAGCGCATCGACTTGGGCCAGGGAAAAGCGCGGATCGTCGCCGGCAGAATCTCTTGGAGCAATTCGCGCGTCGGGCGGCCGGGCTTTTCGATCACCGCGAGATAGAATTCGCCCTTCTTGGCGTCCGTCTCGATTTTGGCGTCCTCGATGCGGGCGAGTCCCGCGCTTTTGAGGAAGCCCTGGATCGCGCCGTCCGGCGCGCCGACGCGCGGCCCCTTGCGCTCCTCGCGCCGATGCGGCTGCGCCTCGGGCAGGCCGACGACATGCAGCGCGAGCCGGCGCGGCGTCGCGAAGGCCTGCGCGCCCTCGTAGGTCACGTCGGCCGCGACGAGCGCGCCCGTCACCAGCCGCTTCAGGTCGTCCGCCGCCTGGCGCTGCATGCGCGCCGGGATTTCTTCGCTGAAGAGTTCGAGGAGGAGATCGGGCATTCTTGGGTCTCGAAATTCCGGAACTAACAAAACATGGCGCGCCCCTTCTCCCGCTTGCGGGAGAAGGTGTCGTCGCGAAGCGATGACGGATGAGGGGAAGCCGCGGCCCGAGCCCTCATCCGGCGCTTCGCGCCACCTTCTCCCGCTAGGCGGGAGAAGGGCTTCCGCCGCCCGCCGTCTTCAGCCACGCGGCGCCGCAGGCCTTGGCGAGTTCGCGCACGCGCAGGATGTAGCTCTGGCGTTCGGTTACGGAAATGACGCCGCGCGCGTCCAGGAGATTGAACGCGTGGCTCGCCTTGATGCACTGGTCGTAGGCGGGCAGCGCCATCAGGCGCCGCTCGTCCGCCTCGCCCTTGTCCAGCAGCGCGCGGCATTCGCCCTCGGCGTCCTTGAAGTGACGGAACAGCAGCTCGGTGTCGGCGAATTCGAAATTGAAGCGCGAATATTCCTGCTCGGCTTGGAGGAACACGTCGCCGTAGGAGATCTTTTCCGCGCCGGAGCGGCCGTTGAAATTGATTTGGTAGATGCTGTCGACGCCCTGCACGTACATCGCCAAGCGTTCGAGGCCGTAGGTCAGCTCCCCCGAGACCGGCGCGCATTCGAAGCCGGCGACCTGCTGAAAATAGGTGAATTGCGAGACCTCCATGCCGTCGCACCAGCATTCCCAGCCCAGGCCCCAGGCGCCCAGCGTCGGGCTCTCCCAATCGTCCTCGACGAAGCGCACGTCGTGCAGCGCGGCGTCGACGCCGATCGCGGCGAGCGATTCGAGATAGAGCTCCTGCAGGTTCTCCGGCGAAGGCTTCACGATCACCTGGAACTGGTAATAGTGCTGCAAGCGATTGGGGTTCTCGCCGTAGCGCCCATCCTTGGGACGGCGCGAGGGCTGCACATAGGCCGCCTTCCAGGGTTTCGGGCCGAGCGAGCGCAAGGTCGTGGCGGGATGAAAAGTGCCGGCGCCGACTTCCATGTCGTAAGGCTGCAAGATCACGCAGCCCTGCTTGGCCCAATAACTCTGAAGGATCAGAATCAGGGCCTGGAACGATTTCGCGGGATCGAGCGAGGCGTCGGCGCTGGCGGAAGACATCGGCACAGGGAACTCGGGTTCTCAAGTTTTCGCGGCGGACCCTAGAGACGCGGTCCGTCCGGGTCAACGCGGATCGCGTGGCCGATTCACTTGGGCCAATCGATGGCCGCCTCGCCGCGGTGAATGGCCTCGGCCAGCGCCGTGAAGGCGCCGGACGCTTCGTGCAGCACGAGGGGCGGGGCGATGCGCAGCGGCGCTTTCGATCCCTTGACGCCCGCGACCAGCAGCCGATGGGCGTTTTGCTCGGCTCGCGGATGGACCGGCAGCAGCGCGAGCCCGCCGAGCCGGCGCCCGATCGCGGCGAGGATCGCGGCGAGCGCGTCGGGGCGATGGATCATGACGAAGCGCCCTCCCGGCGCCAGCAGGGCGAGGCTGGCGACAATCCAAGCTTCGAGCGGCGATGCGGCGCCGCGGCGCGCCGGCGCCACATGCGCGCGCGCGCGGCCCGAATCGGGCGAGGCGCGAACCTTCAGGGCGTCGAAGAACGGCGGATTGGTGACGACGAGATCGGCCTCGCCGTCGGCAAGACCCGCTTCGCGCCGGCGAGGCGCTTCGAGCGCGTCGACCGCGACGACGCGCGCGCGGGCCGCCAGGCCGTTGAGCGCGGCGTTCTCGCGCGCGAGCGCCGCGAGCTCGGGATCGATCTCGACGAGGTCGCCATGCGCCTCGCGCCAGCGCTGGACGAGAGCGAGGCCGACCGCGCCGACCCCGGCGCCGACGTCGACAATTCGCCGCGCCGGAGCGCCCGCCGCCGCCGCGAGCAGCACCGCGTCGGCGCCGACGCGATGGCCGCCGATGGGCTGGCGCAGACGCAATCGCCCGCCGAGGATCGCGTCGAGGCTGGTTCGCGCCTCGCCCGCGGCCTCACCCATCGCGCAATTCGCCGGACAGTCCGGCTTCGCGCATGAGCCGCCGCGCCCGCTCCCGCTCGCGCGAATCGACCATGATCCGTCGCGGCAGGAAGCCGACCGAGCCTTCCACCGCGCTCATATGCTGGTCGGCGACGAAGAACGCCACGCCGGCCTGCGACAACAGCGTCTCGATGAGCGAAATCAACACGAGATCATTGGTGCGCACGAGTTCGACCACGTCACGACCTCATCCCGCCGCGCCTAACGCTCCGGCGCCCGGCGCTCTTGCCCGCTCGCCTGGGCGTCTTTATGGTCGCCGGACTGCGCTCTGGCAAGGGAAGCGTCCGTGGGAATTGTCGTTCCGCTCGAGGAAAAGTCGCCGGAAAGGCTCATCGAGCCCTTGGTCGCGCTGGTGGCCGGCGACATGCTGCTCGTCAACCAGACGATCCTGTCGCGCACGGGATCGGAAGTCGCGATGATTCCCGAAGTCGCCAATCACCTGATTTCCTCGGGCGGCAAACGCCTGAGGCCGATCCTCACGCTCGCCGCGGCGGGCCTGTGCGGCTATCGCGGCGAGGGCCACGTCAAGCTCGCCGCCGCGGTCGAGTTCATGCATACGGCGACGCTGCTGCACGACGATGTCGTCGACGAAAGCGATCTTCGCCGCGGCAAGGCCGCCGCGCGCGTGCTGTGGGGCAACGAGGCGAGCGTGCTGGTCGGCGACTTCCTGCTCGGCCAAGCCTTCAAGATGATGGTCGAGGTCGGCTCGCTGCCTTGCCTCGACGTGCTGTCCACCGCCGCGGCGGTGATCGCCGAGGGCGAGGTGATGCAACTTTCGGCGGCCAAGGACACCGCGACCACCGAGGACGCCTATCTCGCGGTGATCCGCGCCAAGACGGCGGCTTTGTTCGCCGCGGCTTGCGAGGTCGGGCCGATCCTCGCGCAGCGCGACAAGTCGGAGATCGCGGCGTGCCGGGGCTATGGCGCCAATCTCGGCGTCGCCTTCCAGCTGATCGACGACGCGCTCGACTATGGCGGCTCGGCGGCCAAGCTCGGCAAGAACGTCGGCGACGATTTCCGCGAAGGCAAGATCACGCTGCCGGTGGTGCTGTCGTTTCGCCGCGGCTCGGCCAAGGATCGCGAATTCTGGCGGCGGACGCTGGAAAAAGGCGAAATCGTCGACGGCGATCTCGAAATCGCGCTCGCGACGATGAAGAAGCACCGCGCGCTCGAGGACACGATCGAGCGCGCGCGCCATTACGGCGCCATGGCCCGCGACGCGCTGGAGCTGTTTCCGTCCTCGCCATGGAAGCATGCGCTGCTCGACGCGGTGGAGTTCGCGGTGCAGCGCGCGCATTGAACGATCGAGGCGCCATCGGCCGTCGAGCCGAAGACCGAAGCCCGCGAGAACCCGGAGTCCCGCTGAGCGGACAGTCCCTCGTTTCGAGCGGCGCGTCGCGTTAAGCGAATCGAGCGCCGAGACCTTCCATCAACGCGCGGAAATTGGGAAAACTGGTCGCGATCATCGTGGAATCGTCGACGGCCATCGGCCTGCGCGACGCCAATCCCATGACGAGGAAGCTCATGGCGATGCGATGGTCGAGATGGGTCGCGACGAGGCCGCCGCCCGGCGGCCGGCCGCCGTAAACGACGAGATCGTCGCCGACGACTTCATGTTCGACGCCCGCCGCCGAGAGGCCGGCGGCGACCGCGGCGAGCCGGTCGCTCTCCTTGACGCGCAACTCGTGCAATCCGTTCATGCGCGTCGCGCCGCGGGCGAAGGCCGCCGCGACGGCGAGGATCGGGTATTCGTCGATCATCGAGGGCGCGCGAGACTTGGGAACGTCGACGCCCTTGAGATCGCTTGCGCGCACGCGCAGGTCCGCCACCTCCTCGCCGCCTTCGCGCCGCCGGTCGAGAACGTCGATTTGGCCGCCCATTTCGATCAGCGTCCTGAAAAGGCCGGTGCGCAACGGATTCATCATCACGCCCTCGACGATGACGTCCGATCCCGGCGCGATCAATGCGGCGACGATGGGGAAGGCCGCCGAGGAAGGGTCGGCGGGCACGACGACCGCGCGCGGCGTGAGTTCGGGGCGCCCGACGAGGGTGATCCGCCGCCCTTCGCCTTCGTCGACGACGCGCACGTCGGCGCCGAAATGGGCGAGCATCTTTTCGGTGTGGTCGCGCGAGGCCTCGGACTCGATGACCGTCGTCTGGCCGCGCGCGTTGAGGCCCGCCAGCAGAACCGCCGACTTGATCTGGGCCGAAGCCACCGGCGTGCGATAGACGATCGGCGCGGGGTCGCTGGCGCCGAGAAGCGTGATCGGGCATCGGCCGCCCTCGGCCTCAGCGAGAACCTGCGCGCCCATGAGTTGCAAGGGATCGAGAATGCGACGCATCGGCCGTTTGCGCAGCGACGCGTCGCCGTCGAAGGTCGCGACGACGCCATGGCCGCCGACGACGCCCATCATCAGGCGCGAGCCGGTTCCGGCGTTGCCGAAATCGAGGTCGCGGCAGGGCGCGACGAGCGAGCCGAGCCCCGGGCCCGCGACGGTCCAACGGCCTTCGCCCTGGCGTTCGATGCGGGCGCCCAGGGCCTTGCAGGCCTCGCCGGTGCGCAGCACGTCGTCGCCTTCCAGCAGCCCTTCGATCGGGGTCAGGCCGCGGCTGAGCAGGCCGAAAATAAAGGCGCGGTGCGAGATCGACTTGTCGCCAGGGGGGCGCGCGCGCCCTTTGAGCGGGCCGCTTCGATGCGAGCGCAGCGGCTGCGCGGTTTGCTGGGAGGTCGACGACATCGCTGCTCACGGATTTCGCGTCGACGCCTCGCGGCGCGACGTCGAGGATCGCGCTCCTAACACCCCGGCCGGGCGCTGTCGACCTTGCTTGGCGAAACGCATTGACATGGGCGACGGCGCCGACTAACCGAGGCCACCGAACGCAGCCGCCCAACGACCAGGGAAATGTGAGACGTGGCCAAACCCGAGCTCGGAGCCAAGCGCCAATGCCAGAACTGCGGCGCCAAGTTCTTCGATCTGAACAAAGATCCAATCGTCTGCCCGAAATGCGGCGCGATATTCCAGGGCGCCGCGGCCCGTGCGGAGCGCGCGCCGGCCAAGGAGGAAGACGAGGAAGAGGAAACGCCGCAGCCGGCGGGCGTTGAACTCGTCTCGCTCGACGAGGTCGAAGCCGCCGAGGAAAAGGCCGTCGAGCCCGCCCTCGAAGACATCGACGTCGAGGACGAGGCCGCGCCGGACGACCCGTTCCTCGAGGAGGAAGAGGAAGACGAGGACGACGTCACCGCCCTGATCGACGGCGATATCGTTCCCGACGAGGAGCCGTAAGCGCCATCGGGCCGGCGGCGAGCCGCCGAATCCGGCGTAGGCGAGCGCGCGGCGAAGAAATTTCGATCGATCAGGCCTTGTGGGGCGCGCGCTTTTGCGGTTATACAGCCGCCCCGCAGGAACGACGCCGGCTCATCCCAATGGGACGCGCGTGAGACAGCAGGAGAGTTTGGGGCCATAGCTCAGTTGGGAGAGCGCTTCAATGGCATTGAAGAGGTCGTCGGTTCGATTCCGTCTGGCTCCACCAAATCCCTCGTAAACCCTTGGGAAACCAAGGAACGAAAGAAATCAACGCCTTAGCGTTCCCGAGTGTCACACATCCGTGATACACAATGGGAATGGAAAAGGTGTCCACCACCCTTCATATGTTCCAGCGAAAAAACGGCGTCTGGTATTACAAGCGCCGTGTTCCCGAGGACCTCGTCGGGGCGCTCAAGACTAAGACCATCCAGTTCTCGCTCGGCGACACCAACGTGAAGATCGCCCGCAAAAGGCGCGAGGTCGCCGACGTCGAATGGACTTCCAGGTTTGACGAAGCCCGAGCAAATCTGAAATCGGGCGGCAAGATTGCGCCCGAGGCAGACCCAAACGCCCAGCGCCCGCTCACGCGCCCGCTTGCCATGCGGCTGGTTCAAGAGGATGTCGAGCGCCGGGATCGGTTGCGCGAAGAAGCGTGGCGATCGGACCCGCCGCTGCGCGGTTATGAATTTGCCGAGGCGAGAAAAGAAATTGAGGGAGACCTCTATATCGGGCTTGGCCGGGCGCGAAACTACGATTGCGATGAGTTCATCGCATCCAACGCCGATCGCCTCCTGAAGCAGGGCGGCGCGGTAATCGACGAAAAACGACGTCCCGAATTTCAAGAGTTGGTCCGACGCGGGGCCGTCGAATTGTCGAGACGCGCTTTGGCGCACCTTGAGGGTGATCGCAGCCAGTCCCACTTCGACGATCTTTTCGATCCGAAGCAACCGCCTCCCGTCACAGTGGCCGAACTGGTCGCGCAACTCGTCGCACTGAAGGAACAGGAAGGCGCTGCCCAGAGGCAAAGTCGGAAGAACCTCGACAAGCAACGGGCGAACGCGGCGTTGATCGAGGAAATTCTCGGCGACAACACCCTGGTTCGCGACGTCAAATATGACGCCTGCCGCAACGCGGTCGCTCTGCTCGCGCGCGTTCCGCCGAACCGCACGAAGAAATACAAGGGCATGCCGCTTAAGGAAGCGATTGAACGCGCCGAGAACGAAGGTCAGGCAGCGCTCTCCTTCGTCTCGCAGAACCAGTATCTCGGCACGCCGAAAGAGCTTATCGAGCTTGCCGTGAACAAGGAGCTGCTCGCCAAAAACTACGCGAGCGATCTGAGGCCGCTCAAGCGGGACGATGTGGCGGCGGAAAACAAGCGCGAGCCGTTCGACCTTGACCAGCTGCGCCAATTTTTCCATTGCCCGTACTATGAAGCTTGCGGTCGTTACGACGTCCCTTATCGCCACGCCGACAAAGGTTGGCGATTTTGGCTGCCCCTCCTACAGCTCTTCATGGGCACGCGTCCGCGAGAAATCTGCCAGATGCACGTCAGCGATCTCCAGCGGACGAAGAACGGTACGTGGTTTGTCGACATCGTCGCGACGGATGACGAAGACGAAGTGACGACGGGTGAGTTCAAGAAGACGACCAAGACCAAGACGAGCAGACGCAAAGTCCCGCTTCACCCGGAGCTGATCAAAATCGGGTTTGTTCGGTTCGTGGATGAGCAAGGTCAGGGGTCAAACGACCTCCGCCTTTTCCGCGACATCAAGCGAAACATATACGGCGATCCGGCGAGTTATCCGCTGCGCCGATTTCGCGAGAAGTACCTGAAAGAGGCGGTTTCCCTGCGACCTAGACAGAGCCCCTATAGCTTCAGGCATAGTTGGCGCGACGCGACGCGACGCATTCGGGCGTCCCCCGATTTCTTAAAAGCGATCGGAGCATGGGCGGGACCAACGACTACCGCCGACAACTACGGCTCGAAATCCAACCCCGATCTCTACGCCGAGGAGATGGGCAAAATCGCCTATGATGGTCTCGACCTCTCGCATCTTTATTCGGAAAATCGAGATTGTGTGCTGGAGGACGATGGCCGCGAACGCCCCGTCCGCTTGCCATAAGCGGTCGTACGCCTCGCTCGTTTCGGTCCGCGTGGCCGGACTTTGGAGTTTGCGGGATCGGGCCGTCGCCTTTGACGACCGTTAATATCTCGATGCGACAATGCGGCCCGAACAGAACGGGCCGGGTCAGCGATGGTCTTGAAATGGAACATTGCCGAGGGCGCTCTTTCTAACAAGACCCAAACCCTCCCGGAAATCACCCCCGTACAGGCGACCCCCAGCCCGCCAACAGCCCACCATGCTCATCCGACACCTATCCCCTTCATCGACAAGATCAGCGTCATATTCGAGCTTCCCACGGAGCAGGACGCATACGAAACCCATCTAGCAATTTGGGGAGATGGCGGTGCCTTCAAGGACAAGGACGCTTTCGTCGACGTGAAGGGTGGCAAGTGGGGACCGTTTCGTGCCGCCAAGAAGATAGCGTTGCCGAGCATCCCTGATCTCAAGAAATGTCCACTGTTCCAGTATGGCTACGAGGATCACAAGGCGGGCAAAATGCGACTGGAGTTCGTGCCGGTCGATCTGGGATCGAAGGGCTTGGTGGAACTGCACGGCGTGTTGCTCACCATCATCGATGGCCGTTGGAGCCACATCGTTAAGCACGGCCGCATCACGCGATTGGACATCGCGGTCGACTTTCCCGACGTAATGATCGACGATTTTCAGTTCCTGGCGCTTCAAGGCGCGACAACCAAGGAGTGGCGTGTCGACGGCAAGCTGACGGGCTACACGCATGGGAAGCCGAAGGGCAACCACACGGCAATCTATGACCGAAAGGTCAAGCGGATCGCGCAGAAAAAGCCTTGGCAGGGAAAGGAAGGCATGCGCGTCGAACGGCGGATCAAAGCGCCGCCGATCGAGAAGCTGACAGAGCTCGCGAACCTGCCGAACCCGTTCAGCGCGATGTGCCTGACGAGCATGCCGGAAGCACCGCCTGCGAAGTCGAAGACGATGCTGTACGTCTGGGACCTGTTTAAGCAGGCGGTCCAGGTTCAGGGCTTGACCGCGGCTCTCGCATTGCTGCCCGAGGAGAGGCGCACCCTCTACCGAAAGCATCTTGACGACCACAAGCAGCCATGGTGGAACCCCGACGCGATCTGGCAGGGCTGGCCGATCATGCTCGACGAGCTGAAGATCGGGTCGCCCACCGCGTGGCTTTAGCTCTCGCAGGCCGTGTGCAATTACTTGCACGCATGCGACCGTGATGCGAAATGCTTCTCTGCCGCACCCAGGTAGCGATCGGTAGTGATCCCGTCACCGCCTGACATCGCACAGCTGGAGCCGGCCGCAATTTCCTGCAAACATGGAACCGCCGGCTGCCGCTCACGCGGCCCTTTAGCAAAGCCTCAACTGCCCGAGAGTAGCCTTTTCCAACGTGCGGGAGAGGCGACGATGACAGCCAAGAAGAAGTCGGCAGCTTTGAAGGACGTCGAACGGCTGATAGCAACGCCGAACGAAAACCCCATTGACCTCGCGAAGGCCCTTGTGGCCCTCGAATTGGAAGCCCCCGGAAGCGTTGGTGGCCTCAGTCACAGCAAGAAGACCAGCCGGCGAAAGCTCTATTATCACCTCGCTATCGGTCAGGCCCTCGGCCACCTCGACCTACCGTCGAAAGAGTTGGCTGCGATTGGCTGGACGAAGCTGGCGATCATTGTGCAGCATTTCAAGGATATTCAGGAGGGCGACGAGCACGACGCGCTTGTCATGCAGGCTCTCGCTCACGCTTCGAAGTGCACGGCGAAAGAGCTGCCTTCAATCCTCAAAGGCGAGCCGCTCCCCAAGGCCAAGCCGCACAGCATTCATCTTCGCCTGAAGCCCGGCCAGTACAAAATCTTCGAAAGTGCACTATTGAAGCACGGAGCTAAGAAGGCGGAGAAGGGCAAAGGGCTCATCAATAAGGAAGCGGCCCTGACACGCGCGCTCGCCGGGCATCAGTGACTTCACTTGCGACAAAGATATGGCGTCGCAAGAGCGAAAATCATGATCCTAACGACATCGGTGGCCCGCGGAAGTTCAGGCTCTTCGTCGGCGCAGCAACGGCTCGAATGCCGGCAAGGTCACAGAAATCCGATGCAATCGAGGAGTGCGAGTGACAGCGCCGGTGTACGGCCGGAAACCAACCTGGCGACAGCCAAGATGTCGCTGAGCCAAACCATGCGCCAAAAAACGACAAGTTGGCAAAATGTTGCTTTCGCACGGAAACGCTACACTCTTTCGGCTCCAGCGCCGATTTTCAAAACCGCTAGCGACAATCATTTGCTTTGCGACAAGACCGAGCAAGCGACACGCAAAATGTCCGTGAGCAAAAAACCGCCAAAACGGACAAATTGCCAAGCGCCGTCGGGTCGCTCGCTTCGGTTGCTTGCGTCGGAAACCTGCGCGGCTCGGTCGGCTCACCGCTGTTGCCCACCGCTCGGCACCACTGTACAGGCAGGGCCAATGATCCCTACTGTCTCTTTCGGTCTCTCAACGCGGGGACAATCCTCATGAAGTCCTCGCACAGTTCCCCCACGCCCTCCAACCGATCCTTTGCCTCGGCCGCCATTCGGTGGAGGGTGACAGTTTTCTTGAAGACAGGCCCGTCCTCGTCGCCCTGAAGCAACAGCAGGTCTCCGTCGCCCCGCAGCTTTAATCGAAAGTGATCTAACGTTGTAACCTTGCCCTCTACAATGTCGAAGGCGCGGCCGGACGCGCCGAACAAACTGTTAGTCCCCTCGAATGAGACGTACGGCCAAGGAAAGTAGGCGCAGAGCTTCGGGCTATGTACGGTTCCAATTAGGCGACCACCTGTGGAGTCGAGACTCATCCAAACAACATCTTCGGGCGCGGCGGCGGCCGTGCCATCGTCTATCACCTCGCCCTCGCCGTTCCACCAGGTCCCCTTAAAGTGCGCGTCATCTCGAAGCCAGGACGTTAGCTTGGTCGCATTTCCGACGACCGTGTCGCCGTTCTGCAAAAAGCCAAACAGCGCAACGCAGATAGCGCCGACAAGGGGCGCAGTTCTCCATATCTTTGCCCATGTGGACGAAGGGCGCACCTCTTGCGGCGGTGACAGGTGCTGTCGCGGACGTTTCGACATCGAAGTTAGCGTCCACGGAAGTGGTGGAGATTTTCGCTGAGGTCCGGCGGGCGGAGCTCCGCATATAGCGGAGCCCGCCGGACCGGCGCTTAAGGGTGGTCATCGCGTCTCTTCGATAGGATCGGGT
>Ga0181539_1001156_pt1 | contig 30110 bp, 28 predicted proteins | sample PEATcosm2014_Bin_46_FD_119767 | JGI IMG/M metagenome (GOLD analysis project Ga0181539, IMG submission 119767) | Peatland microbial communities from MTU Mesocosm Facility, Houghton, MI, USA - PEATcosm2014_Bin23_60_metaG | ecosystem: Environmental > Terrestrial > Soil > Wetlands > Peat | place... | reverse complement strand
CCCGAGTCCGATGTTTTCCATCATCAGACTGAACCCCGGACCGGAGGTCGCTGTCATGCTTTTTGTTCCGGCGCAGGAAGCGCCAAGAACTGCGGCCATTGCGGCTATCTCATCTTCCATCTGAATAAAGACCCCGCCAAGTTCCGGAAGCCTTTTTGCCATGTGCTCGGCTATTTCGGTGGCCGGTGTGATAGGATAGCCGGCAAAAAAGCGGCAGCCGGCGGCAAGCGCACCCTCCGCGCATGCCGAGTCACCATCCATGAAATGCTCTCCGGTGAGAACTGCAGGTTTCATAAAAAGAAAAAACCCATAAAAGTTATTGGATTGAAAGTTCGGAAATCCTTTGCGCCGGTGCTTCCAGCGAGTAGATCGCAAAATCGGGACAGATAGCCTCGCAATAGTGACAATTGACACACAAATCCGGCTGCTTTATCGCCGGAGGGTGGTATCCTTTCGAGTTGAAGCGCTCGGAGACCTCCAGAACAGCTCTTGGGCAATATTCGATACAGTAGCCGCACCCTTTGCACCGGTCTTCTATGATATAGACGATCCCTTTGGAAACGACGATCTGTTCTGTATCCAGGGGAACGCGCCAGAATTGCATCTCTTGACCTCTTCGAACGCAATAAACAGGGGAGCGAATGTGTTTTTGAAATATCAGGCAATTTTGTGAGTAAGTCAAGATAAATGAGATGGCAAAATGATGGAATCGTTGGGTTAGGGTATCTTCTCCCGAGGGGGGGAAGGACAGTTCAGATGAAGATGCAGCTTTTGATCGACTCTAAGGGGAAAGATTTGGCCTTTTGGTATCAGAAGAAAAATATCGGATATGTCGGTAAAGTCTAAGATCCACCCTCCCCCCTTACAAAATGGGGGGGTGATTCCATAAATCTCTAAATTCAATTTCACCAGTTTACCAGGATTTTCTTTCCGCCGCTCTCGGCCAATACCCGATAATTAAAATCAGGATGCAATGAAAGGAAAGACTTAAGCGGTTGTTGTTCGCTGAACAGGAAAATCCTTTTTCCGGACGTCCACTCGTTGATCAGTTCATCCTGCGTGAGATAAAGTTTTGGGGCTGTTTTATCCTGCAGGCCGTACCAGAGAACGCCGTACCCTGCGTTCATGACGTAAACCTGGAGACCTGTGTAGTAATTGAGGGTTGAACCTTTCTCGTAAAAACCGTTTATGACGATCTTATCTCCGGGCCTATAGTGGTATTGGACGACTTTGGCGAGGCTTTTGGAGCTGAGCACCGGTTCAAAGGCAATCATCCCGGCATTGTAGAAATGGCACAGTCCTACCATCATGGTGGTCAGGACAAGGAAACAGACCATCCAGCGCTTGCGGAGAGCGAGGAAAAATGCGGCTGATGGGCCGAGGATAAGTAAGCCGGCGGTCGGATACACAAGTGGAGCCAGGTGGCTGAAGGTTGCCGCGGTGAGGTCGTGCAGGTGTGCGAAAGTGAGCAGGTAGGGCTCCGGCTGAGCACGAAGAGTTCCGGCGAGGGTAGACGACGCTTGGGAGTGGTTGCCCCACCATGTGAGTGCGATCATGCCCGCGCCTGTTAAGAGCGTCAGGACGGCCAAGACCCCGAGGCCTATGGGCCCCCACTTCGGGAAGGTTTCCCGCGTGTCGAGGTCCGCCATGGCCTTTCCGAGCAGGAGCGCGAATGCGGCCAAGGTGGGAAGGGTGTAGTATTCCTGGGTCGTGCTGAACAAAAAAAATGTCAGAATAACGCCAATCCAGATAAATAGAAAAAGGCAAGTCCTTTCGGTTTTCTCCTGCGGGCGGATGGATCTGGGAAAATATCGGACAAGCCCCCATATGAATGCGCTCCATGGGAACAGCCATACAAGGTGAAGGCCCAAGAACAGCAAGCGAGGAACGGTATCATAATCTTTAGGATACCGCATGCCGAGATAGCGCAAAAGGTGCTCGCGGATAATATAGAACCACAGGAAATCTGAATTGGCAAAGGCCGCAGCAACATGCCAGGGCGCTGATACGATCAGAAAAATTATGATTCCGTACCCGATCTGAAGCCGCCTGATGACCTTCCAGTTTCCAGTCACCATAATATGCACAAAAATGATTGCGCCCGGAAAGATGACGCCGATCAGTCCCTTTGTCAGCACAGCCAGTGCGGCCGAGATGTAAAATGCGGCACACCGCAGGTCGACCGGTCCGGCCTTTTTGGCGTCTCCTTCTTCGGTTGTTAAGCGCAGGTACATATAGAGACAAAGAGCGATAAAGAAGGATAAAATCACATCGGGCAAAAATATCCGGGTGAAAGCGAAAAAGCCGAGGCAGGTTGCGATCACAATCCCTGAGTAGAAGCCTGCTTTTTCATCCCAGAACCGCGCCCCGAAACTGAAGACCAGCAATATCAACAAAAGGGAGAACAGCGCAAGGGGCAGCCGTACAGCCCAGTCGTGAAGCCCGAAAGCGGAAACCGACAGGGCCGCCAGCCAGTACATAAAAGGGGCCTTCTCCAGGTATCTGACGCCGTTATCTATTCTCATGGTAACCCAGTCTCCCGACTGGACCATTTCGCGGACCACTTCAGCATGGAAGGAATCATTGTCGTCGAACAGTGCCGGACGGGTAATCGTGGTGATGAAAATTGCAGACCACAGCACGATGAGAACGGTCGAGTAGAGCAGTGTCCTGGGGCTCATAAGCACGCTAGACCCTGCCCCTGGAGTGTTCCGTGTGAATCAGATAGAGATTCCTGAAGTATACGAGGAGACCGCCCCCCTGCCCGAGAATGAACACGGGGTCCTTTTTCAGTATGGCATAGATGAGAAGCAGCCCGCCGCCGCCGATGCTGAAATACCAAAAGGCGAGGGGAACTACGCTTTTGCGTTGTCTCTCGCTCGCAATCCACTGGACCAGAAATCTGCCGAAAAACAATCCCTGGCCGCAGAACCCCAGAACGAGCAGATAATTGTCGAGAAGATACCGGATCATGTTGTTCATTGCATTGCCCATGCTCGCGTGCTTCCATTTTTTTAGGCGGTAAGGCGTTAAAAAGAAATAACCCCGGGGGGTTCTTAAACTTTTCGGGTGTCCCTGTCACTTTGGGGCAGGAGTGGCCCGGAACGTGGCATTATGCCAGAAAGATGGATTTTGGGAAGAAGAATTTCCATTATTGGTTGGTTCAAAGCTGTAGTTTACAATAATTTACATTGTCGAGTAATTACCGGAAATCGGTTTTGAAACTAATGAAGTAGGCCCTTTTGACAAGGATGTATGATAAATTCCCAATTTCCGATTAAAATTGCTTCTAACATTGATGGCGCAAGATAGGAACATGTGAGTGATAATTCTGGGAATTGAGACTTCTTGCGATGAAACCGCTGCAGCAGTTGTCAGGGACGGAAAAGAAATATTGTCCAGCGTGATTGCCAGCCAGGTTTCTATTCACGGCCCTTATGGCGGGGTAGTTCCCGAGTTGGCGTCGAGGAAACACCTGGAGTATATCATCCCTGTAATTGAGAGCGCGCTGGAAAAAGCAGGCGTTTCCTGCGAAGAACTTGACGTGCTTGGGGTTACGCAAGGCCCGGGGCTTGTCGGGGCGCTGCTGGTCGGTTTGAGCGCCGCAAAAGCTATGGCCTATGCTCTCGACAAGCCGCTCATTGCGGTCAATCATCTCGAGGGGCATATCCAGTCCGCCTTCATTTCCGGCGGCATACCGGAGAACCCCTTTATTTGCCTGGTCGTTTCCGGTGGCCATACCGCTCTATACAGGGTTGATCAGGACGGTGGCAGTCGGCTGCTGGGAGCAACGAGGGACGACGCGGCGGGAGAGGCATTCGATAAAATAGCAAAGCTGCTCGATATTGGGTATCCAGGTGGTATTGTGATCGATAAACTCGCTTCCGGCGCAAATCCGGAGGCGATTAAATTCCCGCGCTCCCGGTTTGAAAAAGAATCTCTTGAGTTCAGCTTCAGCGGTTTAAAAACCGCCGCCGCCAATTTTATCCGCATGCACGGTCCCCCTGCCTCAGATTCTGCCCGCAGCGGGGCCGGGTCTTACACATTAGGGGATTTCGCGGCGAGCTTCCAGGAGGCTATTGTTGACGTGCTGGTCGAAAAGAGTATCAAGGCGGCGCAACAGTGTGGCCTGTCTGATATCGCTGCTGTAGGGGGAGTTGCCGCAAACAACAGGTTGAGGAAAAGGCTGGCGCAGGAGGCCGCCTCCCGAAACTTTCGGCTTTATCTGCCCCCGGTAAGGTTTTGTACCGACAACGCTGTGATGATCGCATCCGCCGCGTACCGCATCTGGATACGTTCCGGTCCCCAGCATGGAACGCTTGAGCTGGACGCATATTCCCGCTAAGTGGGGGGGAGTCTTGTTCTCTATGCCTGATTTGCTATCGCCCAGCGAGTATTTTCATCAGAAGAAATCCCGGCCTCGAAAACACTTGGGGCAGCATTTCCTTGCGCAGCCTGCAACCGCCCTCAGGATCGTTCAAAGCGCGGAACTGAGAGATGCCGATGCTATTGTCGAGATAGGTCCTGGGCTTGGAGCGCTCACCCGTTTCATCTTGCCTGAAGTTAGCAGGCTTCATTTGATCGAGGTGGATGGAGAAATGGTTGAGTATCTGCGTGAAAGAGTACAGGCGGAAAAGGCGGTAATTTACCAACAGGACGCGCTCTCATTTGACTTTGTAGATCTTTGCAACAGAGAGAGAAAGCGCCTGATTGTGCTGGGCAATCTTCCCTATAATATCAGCTCTCCTTTGATGTTTCACCTGCTCGAGAGTTTTCCGGCAATCGAGCGGGCTGTCTTTATGGTTCAGAAGGAGGTCGGAATGCGATTTGCCGCCGCTCCAGGCACCAAAGACTACGGGGTGCTCACGGTCCTGCTCGGGATTTACGCAAGAGTGCGGATACTGTTCACCGTCGGGCCCGGCCAGTTCTATCCGCCTCCCAAAATAGATTCGGTCGTGCTTCGCATCGATTTCGCCAATAGTCGCCCCGTGGGTTCTGATTTCGATTTTCAAAGAAAACTGGTCAGCAAAGCTTTTCAGCAGCGGAGAAAGACCTTGGTGAACAGTCTCACAGGCGCCCTGGGTCTTTCCTCCGGCGCCATAAAAGACGCCTGTGAACAGGCCGCGATTGACCCCAAAAGGCGTCCGGAAACTCTTTCGGCACATGAGTTCCTTTCCCTCGCCGGGTTGGTTCGTCGACAAACTCCCACCGGCAACCGGTTGTAAAATTCGGTTACTGTGCTAAAATGATTCTTTTAATGCCGTACCTGAACCGAGCGACTGTTTGGTTTTGTTGGCCGGAGTAGACCTTGCTGGCGGTAAAGGTCATAGAAGTCTCATAAGACCTATACGGACTGATCATCGAATTTGAGTGATGGTTTCTTGACTGTGATGGAAAAGGATTTTTTCACAGGGAAAGTGGCGCTTGTAACCGGAAGCTCGAGGGGAATCGGCCGCGCTATTGCTATGGCGTTTGCACGAGCCGGATCCAACCTGGTTATAAATCATTCCAAAGCCGGAGGTAGTTCGCGGAAAAAAGCCGAGGAGGTTTGCCGCGAAATCGAGAGGTTGGGGCGTAAAGCTTTTGTCGTACAGGCTGATATTGGGCTGAAATCATCTGTTAGGGAGATGATTGCGCTGATTTCCGGCTGGTACGGCCGGCTTGATTTTCTAGTGCTCAACGCGGCCAGAGCTCCTTTCAAGCCGATAGAAAGGCTGCTCGAGAGGGAAATTCGACAACTTGTCGAAACCAACTTCATTGGGAATATCTTCTGCATTCAGGAGGCTTTGCCTCTCCTGGGGGCATCTGGGGGTAAAATCGTTTTCATATCGAGTCTAGGGGGCCGTTTTTACAACCCTGCATACCCACTTGGAAGTATGAAAGCGGCAATGGAAGTGGTAGTGAGAGACTGTGCCGAGAGTTTTGCTCCCAGGAAAATTTCCGTCAACGGAATCTGCGGTGGTGTGGTCAAGACTGACTCGTTCAAGGTGCTGCGGCAGCACATGGAAGAGCTTGAGTACATACCTGAGGAACTTTGTGTAAGTCCGGACGCCATTGCCGACGTAGCTGTTTTTCTTTGCGGCCCCGCCGCTCGGGGGATTTGCGGCCAGACCATTGTGGTTGACAATGGCCTGAGCAATAGACTATACCGCCCCGCATGGGCAGGAGAGCAGAAATCAAGATAAGGGGTTGACTCATAATGAAACAAGATCTCATTCTGGAACAGAGGGTCCTTGAGGAGGTAAGAAAAGCGATCTCGGAGGGAATCGATATCAATCCGGCGAGTGTTAAACCGGAGAGTTCCCTGATGAAAGACCTTGGCGCTGAATCGCTCGATTTTCTGGATATAAATTACCGCCTGGAGCAGACTTTCGGGATCAAAATGGCTCGGCGATCCGTTCTTGATCATATGGAGGAACTGTTCGGTGAAGAAACCGCGATCGATTCGGACGGCAAGCTGACCGACAAAGCTGCCGAAGTATTGGCCATCCGGTACGACGGGTCCGGCTATAAGCTTAATGCCGGCATGGACATGGACGATCTGCCTGCAATGGTTACGGTCAGCTCTATTGTCGAAGGGGTAATGAATCTTCTGGATACGCTGCCTGAAAAATGTATTAACTGTGGGGCCCAAAGCTGGAACCTGCACGAGGAAACACGCATACATTGCGGATCGTGTGGTGAGGTGGCCACATTCACCAGTGGTGATGACCTCATAGAAATCTGGCTGAAGCAGGTTCAGGAGAATAAAAAAATCTTTTAACGACAGGATAAGCTTCAGGACCGTATTTGAATATGCCGAGAACAAGGAAGCGGGTGGTCGTTACGGGTTATGGAATGATCACCCCGATCGGGAAAGACAGTCGGGAAACCTTCGAAAATGCTCGAAACGGGGTCTCTGGTATAGATTTCCTGGGTTCTTTCGAAACGGAGGGGTTGCCCTGCCGAATCGGAGGACAGGTGGACGATGCTTGGCTGAATACTCTTCCGGCCAAAGGGATTCAGGGAATAGAAAAATGCAGCTCACGCGGCCTCAAGCTCATGATATCGGCGGTTTCTGAAGCCGTCGGAGCGGCCCGCCTGGATTTAGTCGAAGACAGGAATAGAATCGGCGTAAGCCTTGGGTATCACGGGGAAAACCCTTCGGTCGAAGACATGCTCCTATTATATCGCTATAGCGGTAAAGACGTCTGGGATGTCGACGGCCTCACAAAAAACGGCGTTTATTCCTTCTTTAATTTCTTCCGCAGAAAACCCGATGTGGCCACCTCGATCCTGTCGATTCTGTTCGATTGCAGGGGCAGCAATCTTACCATTGTTTCCGCTTGCGCGGCCGGGACGCAGGCGATCGGCGAGGCGCTCGGGATCATCAGAGAGGGCAAAGCGGACGTGATGATTGCGGGAGGGTGCGAATCCAATCTCAACTTTTCGGGTTTTGTCGGGTTTGTGCTGATCCGCGCGCTTTCGGAGAGGTACTCCTCCCCCCAGAAAGCTTCCAGGCCCTTCGACCGAAAAAGAAATGGCTTCGTCATGTCCGAGGGTGCCGGGGCGCTGGTTCTCGAAAGCCTCGATCATGCTCTTGAGCGAAAGGCTCCCATTTTCGCTGAAGTGCTTGGATATGGTTCGTCAGCCGATGCGTTTAGGATAACGGACATTCATCCTAAAGGCGACGGCGCCGCTTTTGCTATGCAGGGGGCCATCACAGATGCCGGTCTTAGTTCCGCCGATATCGAGTACATTAATGCTCATGGAACTTCGACTCTCCAAAATGACCAGATAGAGACCCTTGCGATCAAAAGGATTCTGGGAGAATGGGCGAAGAAGATTCCAGTCAGTTCCAACAAGTCGATGATAGGCCACACCATTGCAGCCGCTGGGGCAATAGAAGCAGGCCTTACCATAATAGGCATGAACCGTTCCGTGCTCCTGCCGACGATCAATTACGAATTCGCCGACCCGAAATGCGACCTGGACTATGTTCCCAATCGGGCTCGCGAACTGGAACACCGGGTCGCGCTATCCAATTCCTTCGGCTTCGGCGGGCAAAACGCCTGTCTATGCCTTGGTAAATTCCGCCAATGAAGGCCATCCCCGATAGCAGTTTATCTCCTTTGACCGATCAAATCGTTATAACGGGGCTGGGAGCGGTCTGCTCGCTCGGCAATTCGATTATGGAAATCGGTAGGGGGTTGACGTCCGGAAAATCCGGCATCGGAGAATTTAAGGATTTCGATGTCGGCGAGTCGGGCTTTTTAGCAGCTCAGGTGAAAAATCCCCCCGCAATTAAGACCGATATTCATCCTCAGCTTGCCAAGTCCATGGGGAAGCATCTTTCGCTTCTGCTAGCCTCCACGGAGGAAGCTTTTGGCGGGGCGGGAATCGGTTCGGGCATGTTCGATCCTCAAGATATCGGCTTTTTTGCCGGTATGGGAATGGTTGATTATCACGTCGAAGACCTGCTTCCGGCCGTGCTCAAGTCGTTGAATCAAAGCGGCGATCTGGATTACGATAGATTCTTTCCCGCCGGCTGGCAGGAAATTTATCCTTTGTGGCCTCTAGGCATGCTTAATAATGTGGTTTTTTGCCAGGTCGCCATACACTTCGGACTGCGCGGCGAGAATTGCGTTTTTTCGCCGCACGGGGACGCTGGTATTCAAGCTGTCGCCCAAGCAGTCGAAATTCTGGGGGAAGGAAAAGCAAAAGTGGCGCTCGCAGGAGGTGTGAGTGAGGAGATATCGCCGCTCAGCCTCGCTCGGGCCAAATTGAAGGGATTAATTCGGCCACCTGAGTACAAATCGGGAGCGGGAAGCCCAAAGGGGGCCACAGCCGAGATTGTCCTTGGAGAATGCGGGGCGATGCTGGTCCTGGAGCCGCTGTCAGGCGCCGTTGCTAGAGGGGCAAACATCCTGGCCAGGGTCGTTGGTTTCGGGTTTGCATGCGAAAAGGACCGAGGAGGTGATTTCGCTTCCAGGCAGGCCATATTCTCCTCGATCAAGGGAGCGCTTTCTCAGGCCGAACTTGGCTCCGGCCAGATCGATTTGATTATGTTCGGAAGTTTGAGTCAAAACGAGTTGGAAGCTGTTCGAGAGATTTTCGGCATGGATTCGGAAGCGCCCGTTATGGTCGCTACGGCCAAAACATGGGGCGAAACGCTTGCAGCCGGACCCATCCTGAATACGGCAATTGGTCTGAGTATTCCTAATTTGGCAGTGTTGCCACGGGATATTTGCGCATACCTGCCAATGGGAGGCGGTCCGCCCAGGGGGCCATCAAACACGGGTCGGGTCCTCATAAATGGGATCAGTTATGAAGGCCGGTGTGCGTCCATGATCGTCGAGAAAATCGCCGGTGAAAATATATGAGACTTCTGCTCTATGACCGGATAACTATCCTGGCGCCCGGGGAATCGATAACGGGGATAAAGAGCTTCTGTCTTTCTGAAGAGTATTTCCGCAGGCATTTCAGCAAGGAAGCACTCATCCCCGGGGTGATGTTCATTGAGGCCATGGCTCAGCTCCTTGGCTGGCTCATTATACATACCCATGATTTTCGGCTCTCGGCCGTAATGTCTCTGATCGAGGATGTAAAGGTGGCCCCTGATCTGAGGCCCGGTTTTTCCGCTGAGATTTCCGGACGCCTGGTGTCAACATCGATGAGCGATTCGCTGGGTTCGGCGCGTATGAGCGTTGAGGGCCGCGAAATAGCATCGATCGGCAGAATCATCTACGTCCATTCTTCCATGGCTGACCAGGATGCGCTGCGTAGAATGTTTCGCTACTACGGGGGCTGGGAGGGCACTGAAAAAGGCTGATATGGGCAACCGAAAGGTAGTAATAACAGGTCTTGGACTTGCCACGGCTTTGGGGCTGGAAGTCGAGGAGAACTGGCGCAAAGCGCTGTCCGGGGTCTCCGGGGTGAGTAGAGTAAAGCTGCCTTGTGCCGGTAAATCGCCCGTTCAGGCAGCTGGACAGGTCTCAGCCGAAGATTGGGGCCGAATTTGCCGCGAGTTCCCCTCCGAGGCCGAAACAGAAGGGGAGCGCCGGACTCTTTTTGCTCTTTGGGCCGCAAAAAAGGCATTGAGCGACGCGGGGTTAGCGCAAGAGGGGGGATACCGATCGAGGTTTGGCGTGGCGCTTGGCTCTGGACTTGGAATAAATCGGCTGGAAGACATTTACAATTGGCTCAGCCCCGAGAGAGAATTCGATTCAGCGCGGTTTACGGCTGAATTGGGCCGGGTTAATCGGGAATCGATAATCCGCAATAATTCAAGCGAGCCGGCTGCGGTTATATCCGGCAGATTCGGCCTGAGTGGAATGAATACGACGGTTACTACCGCCTGCGCATCGGCGACTCAGGCCCTGGGCACCGCTTACGGGGCCATCAAAAGAGGACATGCAGACCTCATGTTGGCTGGAGGCGCCGACTCAATGATAAACCCGGTGGGGCTGGTATTTTTCGTGCTGCTTGGTTCGGCCGCCTTATCGAAAATCGAGCCTGAGTGCCTTTGCCGTCCTTTCGACCGAAAAAGGTCCGGACTGGTCATGGGCGAAGGGGCGGGTATTGCCGCCCTGGAAGATGAGTCTCACGCGCTTGCTCGAGGCGCAAGGATTTATGCTGAAGTTGCCGGATACGCCTCGACTATGGATGCGTGGCGGCTGACTGCTCCTCATCCTGAAGGGCAGGGGGCGGAGGGTTCGATGTCTCGGGCATTGGCGGATGCGGGGATCGGGCCTGGTGAAATCGATTATATAAACGCTCATGGCACATCAACGAAGCTGAACGATCTGGCCGAGACAATTGCCATAAAGAACGTTTTTGGAGAATGTGCAAACCAACTTGCGATAAGTTCGAGCAAGTCACTGATCGGTCATCTGCTGGCTGGCTCGGGTGGACCGGAGTTTGTGTTTACCGTACTCTCGGTTGCCTGCGATGAAATCCATCCGACAATAAATCTATCCAATCCGGACCCGAAATGCGATCTGGATTACGTTCCGAATGTGATGCGACAAAAAGTCGTTCGTGCAGCCCTGTCGAACTCATTCGGCTTTGGCGGGCAGAATGCCACGATTGTGGTAAGGAAGTATTCAGGTGCGAAGTGAAATGAAGCTGGACCTAAGCGGAAAGACCGCCCTTGTTACCGGGGGCGCGCGTGGTATCGGCGCGTCCATAAGCCGGACGCTCGGGACTGCCGGCGTGAAGGTTGTAATAAACTACAATAAATCCGGCGATAGGGCCGAAAAGCTCCGGGATGAGCTATGCTCAGAGGGATTTGAGTCGGAGATTTTCCAGGCGGACGTGAGCGAACCGGCTCAGGTGGACAGGCTTTTTCAATTTATCAGAAGCTATTCCGGGCAGCTCGATATCCTGGTAAACAATGCCGGCGTGATTCGTGACACGCTCCTGCTCACCATGAGTGTTGCGGACTGGGATAGGGTCCATGACGTAAACCTCAGGGGAGTGTTCCTGACGGCCCGCATGGCCGCTGAAATGATGGTGCCCAGACACTGCGGGAAGATGATAAACATCGCCTCGGTGTCAGGAATTCGCGGCGGCCGGGGCCAGACCAACTACGCATCGGCCAAAGGCGGGTTGATCTCATTTACCCGCGCTTGTGCGATCGAACTTGCGCCCAAGGGAATTCAGGTAAATGCGGTCTTGCCCGGTTTTATCGAAACGGAAATGAGCGTCCGTGCCAGGCGGCGGGCCGCAGAAGCGGTTCTGGACCGCATCCCTGCTCAGAGATTCGGCAAGCCGCAGGAAGTGGCTAACCTGGTCCTCTTCCTTGCCTCAGAACTTTCGGATTACATTACGGGGCAGGCAATTCCGGTGGATGGAGGTTTGAGCGTCTCATGATACACATCTTGCAGGGGGTCGACATCGTGCCTGTTTCGAAAATGAAGAGCATCATGCTCGCGCGCCCGGAATTCGCTTCGGAAATCTTCACAAAAAGGGAGCGGGAATATTGTTTTTCCAGGCCAAACCCCTACGTTCATCTGGCTGGGCGGTTCGCGGCCAAGGAAGCTTGTCTGAAGGCGCTCGGAACGGGATTGTCAGGTAGCGGAATAGACGGCGCGCTACGCGAAATAGAAGTCGCGCCGGAGAAGTCCGGCAGACCTTCTCTCCGGCTCAGTGGCTGGACAGAAAAAATCGGACGCCGGAAAAGAGTTTACCAGTACACGGTATCCATTTCTCATTCAGGGGATTTTGCCATCGCGTCCGTAATTCTTGCCGCCGACAAACCGGACTAAGAATCAGGGAGGAAGCCGTTCCATGCGATACCTTCTAGTTGATCGAATCATGGCCCTTGAGCCTGGGAATAAAATAACCGGCGTGAAAAATGTCGCCATGAGCGAGGACTTTTTGGAATTCCATTTTCCAAAAAACCCGATCATGCCGGGCATAATGCTCCTTGAAGCTCTCGTTCAGCTAAGCGGCTGGCTCGATGCGGCATCTTCCGATTTCCGGAAATGGTTTCTGGTTTCGAGGGTGTTGAAGTGTAGTTTCTACGGCTTTGTTCTTCCCGGTGACCAGGTGGAACTGACTGTGAGCGTGAGTCCCGCACCTTCGCATGACCTCAAAATCTACAGCGGGGCTGCCAGGGTCAATGAAAAACGCAAGGTCAAGGCGGAGTTTCAGGGGAACCTGATCAACCTGGAAACCATCGAGGAAGTGGAAGAACAGAAAAGGTTTTTTCAAATACTTACCCGCAGAGATTGAGGAATTTAGGAATTCAGTCAGGGGTTAATTCTTCAATCCTTTAATTAGTATCTAAGGGTTTCTCGATGTCTTTGCAAAGGCGGGTTGTCGTAACGGGAACGGGCCTGGTCACGCCTCTGGGAAGCGGGGTCGAGGCTAACTGGAGGGGTCTGCTGGCCGGCAGGACTGGAATCGAACGCCATGAGCGCGCAGGCCTGCCTGAATATCTCCAGTTCTTCGGACAAGTCAAGGGGCTGGAGCGCCCGAATGGTATTCCAGCCAACATGGCCGGTCAAGTGCGGTTCCTGAACCGAGGTTCGGTACTCGGGTTTGAAGCCGCAAAGGAGGCCGTGGAGAGATCGAGTATCGATCTTTCGACGGTTCCAAGGGAGCGCAGGTCTCTGGTGATAGCTTCGGGGGACCTTACAAAGGTCGGATACGAGTTCATGCACCCCGCCCTCAAGGATGCTACAAAGCACGTCGAAAAAGGAGCGGATTTGTCTATCCTCAACAAATCCGCCATGAACAAGGTAAATCCATTTTTCCTGCTCGAATCCATTAGCAATAATCTTTTCAGCTTTCTCTCGGCTGTCTTAGAGTTTATGGGTCCAAACACGAGCCTTGCAAGCCTTTCGCCCTGTGGCGCCCACGCCCTGGAACTCGCCTGCCGCAAAATCAGTGCGGCAGAGGCGGATGTTGCACTTGCCGTAGGTTGTGGATGCTGGATCACTGAAGTCCCCATGTACGAAATGGACGGACTCGGGATCCTGTCCAAGTGCAGGCATGGTGCGGCTTCATTCAGGCCCCTTGACCGGGCGCGGGATGGATTCATTGCCGCAGAAGGGGGCGCCGCCATATTGATCGAGGACAACGAACGGGCAAAGGCCAGGGGCGCCCGGATTCTGGCCGAAATAAAAGGGTTTGGCAACTGCATCGAGGTCCCGCAGGCAAAAGGCTTGAGCGTTCCGGAGCAAATTTCGAAAAATTCCATCAACGCCGCTCTGGAGGACGGGGCCGTCGACTGGCGGGATCTGGCTTTTATATGCCCTCACGGAAGTGGGACGCGCAAAGGGGACCGCTCCGAGCTTAACTCGATCGCTCAAATCATGGGCGCTCCAAAAGATGATGTTCCCGTTTGCGCCCTCAAGGCTTATACCGGGCACATGGGTGCGGCAAGCGACATCTGTGAAGTTATCCTTGGTATTGCAGCAATTAATGAAGGCCTTGTTCCGGGGACGCTCAACTTCTCGAAAACCGAAGCAGCTTTCGAGGGCATGGGTATTTCAGCCTCGACCAGGGAGGCCAGGGGAAGAAGCTTTCTATCTGTTAGTTATGGAATAATCGGCCAGTGCTCGAGCGTTCTGGTCGAGGGCCGGGCGCGCTGAAGATGGGGAAAAAAGGGAAAGGCAAGACTTTCCAGATTGTCGAATACCTGGCTTTTTATACTACTGTTGCCATCGCAAGGTCACTCTCTCTAGGGGTGCTCCGGGTAATTTGCGGATTTCTCGGATACTTGCTCTACGCTGCTATACCTCGAAGACGTAAAATAGCCCTGCAAAATATCAAGATCGCCTTCGGCGACAAGATGAGTGAAAAAGAGATAAGAGAGCTTGCCCGCTTGAGTTGCAAAGCTTTCTTGTTGACTGCCGTTGAAATGATCAAATCGCCTTTTCGCTTGGAGGGCGCCAGGATCATCCGCGACCGCCACTACAAGACCGAACATCTCGAACATCTTTTTCAGAAGGCAAAGATGATTCATGACGAGGCGGGAGGATGTATCTTCGTTACCCCGCACCTTGGCAACTGGGAACTGATGCCCTATGTCAGCGCTCTGATCGGCATCCCACTTGCCATAGTCATTCGCCCGCTCGACAATCCTTATCTCGAACGCGCTATTTTCTCCAGCCGCATCACAAGCGGGCATTTCATGATTCCTAAGAAAAACGCAATGTTCTTACTGGAACGCATGCTGCGGAAGGGAAAATCGGTTGGGATGCTTCCGGATCAAAAGACCAGCAGGGGGCTAAGGGTAAAATTTTTCGGAGAAAACGCCACAGTTACTCCGATCCCGGCGATGCTCGCTATCAGGTATGGGCGCCCGGTTGTCGTTGTCGCAGCGTGCCGCACTAACGATCCTTACTTTTTTGAAGGATTCGTTTCGGACCCGATTTGGCCGGACCCGCATAGTGCGGATGAGCGCTCCGAAATGGTGCGAATCACCGGAGAAATAAATCTGAAAATGGAGGAAATAATCCGGAGGTATCCCGAACAGTATTTATGGATGCACAATAAGTGGAAAGCATCTGACAGAAAGCCAATTTTTGTAAATAAAAACAGCGATCCGGGGCCCTGACAGGGTTATGAAAAAGGGTTCTGTGCTAAAGCTCCGAAATTCAAATCGGGCGGCGTTATTCCAATCAAACCTCGTCTCCAGCTCTTTTTTGAATTGCCATCCTCTGAATAAGAGCATCGAAAGAATTATTTCTTAAGAATGCGCCGAAACCATTACGATAGGTTTCGACCGTACCTACTCCATCGATTATCACATCTCTGATCATCCACTTCCGGTCTTTGCGCTCCAGTATATAGTCGACCGGGATGTGCTCATTGGTTCGCATTATTATAGTGCTCACTTTTATGTATTTACCTTCGGGAGTCTCACCGGGGTATTGAATTGTCTCCCTTTTGAGGAAGTCCAAAACGCGCCTGGAATAGGAATCCGTGAAAATAGCTGTGAAAAGCGCCTGATACTGCTGGCGCTGCGTTGCTGAAAGCTTCTCCCAATAGCCTTGCAACGATTCCCTGGCCATTTCCCCGGACAGGAAATTTTCAGAAATCAGTTTCCGAATCTGTGCAGCCCGTTCTTTGCGGTGTTCAGACCCCTGGAGTGCGGGCTTAGTCTGGATGTCCATGGCCTCGTCGAGCACTGAGCGCACTTGGTCGGTAGCGCCCGATTGCGCTCTCAGAGGCGCGGCGGTCCCGATGACGATCAAAAAGAATGCGAAAAGAAAATTCCATACCCTAACACTCAACATTCACAGCCTCCTTGTCAGCAACCGGGGCCGGCTCCTTCATGAAAGACAGAATTGCGGGCAGGATGAACAGTGCAGCAACAAGAACGCAGAGGCTTCCTGCCCAGGCCACAAAACCCAGGCTGAAAATCCCCCTGTGGTTTGATATCATCAACGTGCCAAAGCCAATAGTGGTGGTTAAGGCTGCCAGGATGACCCCTTTGCCCGTACTGAAAGCAAGACGTCCATACCCTGTCCGGCCCTCTCTCCATCTATTAAGAATGATCACCCCGTATTCTACGCCGGCCCCTACCACGAGCGGCATGAATATGCTGTTTGCAAGATTGAAATCGAAGCCTGCTGCTCCCATTATGCCCACTGTCCAGATCGTCCCTACCACGAGTGGGATAAGAGATATAAGCATAAGCCGCAAACTTCGGAATGTAAATTGAAGAAGCAGCGCGATGGCGACCAGTGCGTAAATGGAAGCGTTAATTGAGGCTTTCTTGAAAGACGACGCAAAAACATACAAATTAATGGGGTCGCCCAAGACGTCAGGGTTCACCGATTGGAGGTCGTTGACAAAGCGCGTCAGTGCTCCTTCCTCCCAAATCGACTCCTTGGGATAAATCCTGATAAGGTATTTGCCTTCCTCAAAAAACTGGTCTCTCAGTTGCAATGGGATGTCCAGAATGCTCATTGGAGAAGCGGAAGAGCTCTCTTTTATCAGGGTCCACTGCTCGATAATGTCTTTTTTAAAACGCCGGCGGTATTCGAAAAGCCTCTCGGACTCAGTGGGTGAATTGTCAAGCGATTGGACGATCCTGTCTATCGATTCCTTGACTTTAACCATTTGTCCTACCAGCGGCTTGGAGGCTCCCCACTTCTCAGCCTGTTCATCCTGCATCTTGAACCTGATCCTCTGAAGGACCTCAATCAATTCGGCCTTGTAGGATGAACCGACACTTGGCTCTACTGTCCCATCGAGGTTGCTGTGGCCACGTTCCGTTGCCCAGTGTGCAACAGATGGTTTCAGTTCGGGAACCAGAAGCGCAATAGACCTCAAAACCGGTATTTTTTCTTCCTGGTTCTCAGGAAGCAGTGAGAAAATATTATCCACCTGCGAAACGGTCCGCAGTGCTTTGAATTTTGCCGACTCGGTTTTCGCTTCTTCAGACGAGTGGGTGAGGACTCCCGCCGAAATTATCGAGCGGTCGGAATTCTCGACCAGGACTTTTTCCCAATAGACCGATTCCGAGTCTTTAGGCTGGAGGCGCAGAGGATTCAGATCGAACCTCACGCGGGAAGCGCTGACGGAACCCGCTATACTGAGGATCAGAGCTGCGGCGAGAATAGTTCGTACGCCTCTGGGGCCGAGCCGCAGAAGATACCTGTTATTTCCCTGAGTGGCGGATCGTCTGCAAAGAGGCTTTTCGACAGCCAGATAGTGACTCAGTGCAGGCAGTACCGTGAAGTCGGCCAACACGATAAAAAGAATTCCCATCCCGGTTATCATGCCTAGTTCCATCAGTCCCCGAAAACCGGTAAGAATAAAGGGAAGGAAAGAAAATGCGGTGCTCAGACCCGCCAGCATTATCCCGGGGCCTGACTTGTCCATGACCCTTTTGATGACAGCGGAGCGACTCCCGTCATAGAGATCTCTTTCCTCCTCAAATCGGGCAAACCAGTGGATCGCGTAATCAACTCCAAGACCGCAGAGCATCGGCGCAAAGACGATCGAAAGGATATTCAAATGACCTATGAAAACCGCCGTCCAGCCAAATGTCCAGCAAAGACCCACGGCAAGAGACAGGGTTATTATCAACGGATGGCGAAACCCTCGAAGAAACAAGACCATTACCAGTATGACTCCCAGCATAGATAACCAGGTCGCATTGGTCATATCCGCCATTGCCGTTAGCATTTCATCGTTGCTAAGCGCTTCCTGCCCTGTGACCCCGGCTTCACAGTCACTGAAGCCGGATGTCTTGAGGTCATGTATATAACTTCGCAGTAGGCTAAGCGATCCCAGAGTCTTGCTCACCTCTCCGAGAACTTGGCTGGGCATCACCTCGGCTATGAGCAACTTCTTTTTGCCTTCCCAAAGGTAGCCCTCTTTTTCGAGATCCCACGCCCCGCTTTTAAAAAATGAGGACCAGGGGGAAACATACTTTTGTGTGCCGGAAAGATATCCTGAACAACCATCCAGAACCTTTATCAGAAATTCGAGGTCCAACGGCTTGGTCTCTTTGCCGGGGTCTTCCGGGGTCACCTTCTCGTCGAGAAAGCCGGTAAAAAACTCGCCGACCATCCTGGAGGCCATATCCTGGTTTACCAGTTTGAAAAAATTAAGCAGGTCAGGGTTAACGGCCATCTTGTGGACGAGAACAGAGTTCCGTTCGAGTGTGTTCCTGATACTGACGAGTTCGGGTTTATCGAGGTAATACAGCAGCCACTTCTTGAACTCATCCGGATTTATTCTGTAAAATACGTCTTCAAAATGTTCGGGGTCTGCATGGATTTTTGAAACTATGGCGTTCATGAACTCGATGGCCCTGTTCTGTGTAGGGCCTCGGACGACAAGCGCGAAGGTGGTTTTACCGTGGAAATTGAATTCGCCCAATATGCGCGTTTTGGCTATAAGGGGATGTCTGGGGGAGATGAGCTCAAGCTGCTCGGTTCGCACTTCAAGCCGAACAGCCGCAAGCCAGAGCGAGACGATCACGCTCAACAATGAGACCGCTAGAATAAAACGTGGCCTGGGAAGGACCCAAGCCACGAGGTCTTTCGAGAATCTCGCAAGCAGATTCATTCTTGTCCTGGCCGGAAACCTGTAACAATTTTCATATAAACATCAGATATGCGCTTCCCCGGGAGGTTTTTCAAGGCATATCGGTTCTTTTGCCTGTCGCGTAATCTAAACGCGCAAGCGACACGTGGTAATTGTACAACGACCGGAGATATTCACCCTGGTTTTTTCCATAACGGTCTATGGCATCGAACATATCTCGGGCTGTGCCGATCCCCAGATCGAAATTGGAAAAAGCCGTAACAATCCACCGGCGTGAACCAACGGCCGCCTGCTCATAAGCCGTGAAGGATTTGTTGGCTTCAACAGCGTCCTGATAATATTTTAACACCTCGACGGGGATATTTTTTTCGGCGAATTCCTGAGTATTGCGCATCTTTTGATACTCAGCCCTCGCTTTGTCCAGCTTCCCCTGTCCGATACCGAAATCCCAGTGCCATTGAGCCCCGGCAAAAAATCCGGCGTAAACATGATTGAATTGATCGGTTATGTATGAATTATCGAATTTTTGACGGTCGGGCGCGCCGGCAAACGATCCTACGGCGGCGGCAAAAAAGGAGGGATACAGGTCGGCTTTGGCGGCGTCGGTCAGTTTTCCCTTAGCTTCGACCCCTTTTTTCACTTCCAGGAGCTCGGGTCTATTTGCTAAGGCACGCTGGGCATATTCCTCTTCAGGTTCAAGGTTCACCGGATTTTTGGGCAGTTCAGTCTCTTTGATCATGAATTCTTCGTTGTCGGGCAATCCGATTGCTGTTTTTAGAGCGGCGTAGGCGGTGCGAGATCCTGAGTCGGCCTTGGCGGCAAAGGCCTTAACCTCGCCTGTAAAAGCGTCCATCCGGTAAAGATCGCTGGGGTCAACATTTTTTGCTTTCAGTTCGATTAACCGTTTGATGCGCTTGCTGGCGTCATTTATGTACGTGTCGGCATCCCTGGCGGCGTTCTTGCCCTGCAGCGCTATAAGATATGCGTAGTAAAGCTCCTTGACGTTAAGAACGGTCTTGTTTTGCTGTTGTTCCCTGGCCGCTGTCCGAGCTTCGACCCCTAATGCGGCGGCATCTTTGCGGTTGGATATCTTCCCGAAGGTATAGAGGGGTTGTGTGATAGCAAAATCGAGCCTTCCGAAAATACCGATATTCCATGGTTCATCACGCGAAAGGATCGTGCCCGCGGCAGGACCTGTCACTATGACCGTGGGGGTTTTAGCGTCTTCGGCCGGACCGGTTATTGCTGTAAGATCAAACTGTGGGAGCAGGCCGCCCTTCGCCTCTTTATATTGGCTCTTGGCCGCCAGTATGTCCTGTTCGGCCATTTTTAACTCAGGGCTGGTCTCCAGTGCCATTTGGACAAGTTGATCCAGACTGAAGACCCTCGGTTCGGCCGCTTGAGAAGCTCCAAATTTCAACGTGATGATAAAAACACAAAGGAGCACCAGTATGGAACGGCTTTGAAGAACGGCTTTCTCACTCATCGCGCCACCTTCGTGAACTGGAATTAATTTCAGATTATCGGCAAGCTTTTATACAGTAATTGTCGTCTGATTTAAAGGATTAATCCTTCACTGCTTTTCAAAAAACTTAACTCTCCAGACCCAGGCATGTAGGCTTGAGCGTCATTTCGGCGGTATTGCACCGTGGAGTCTCCGTATTTTTCTTAAATTGACCGGTTTCAAACCTTTAAAGTGCCGGATTGGAAACCATGCTTTGAAAAAATTGACATTGGCCTCCATCTCTGGTAGCCAATTTTGTTCCCGGTCAGGTACATAACGAATGCGGGGGGCTGGCCACTGAGGTAGATTATGAGGCGACTGTTAATTATTAATGCTGATGATTTCGGATTGACCAGAGGGATTAACCTTGCCGTATCCGAATGCGCCGATGCCGGACTGCTTCGAAGCGCCAGCTTAATGGCCAACGGAGACGCTTTCGATGACGCGGTGGCAATTGTCAAAGAGCGGGAGGAGTTCGGGACGGGAATTCATTTTGTACTCACTGGTTTAAAACCGCTGTTGCCTATTGAGAAACTTTCCGGCCTTATCGGTCCTGAGGGGTTCCTGCCCTCAGGACCTGGCGAACTGTTGAAAAAAATCGCCGGGCAAAAAACGCTGAGGGATGCGATCAGAAGAGAGCTTTTTGCTCAGGCTGAGAGAGTTTTTGATTCCGGAATCACCCCTACGCATTTCGACAGCCATAAGCATGTTCATATAATTCCAACGGTGCTCGATATTATTATCGAAATAGCGGAACGTTTTTCGGTAAAATGGATGCGCGCACCTTTCGAAGCCAAGGGCGCGTGGAGGTTTTTGTCTGATCTGCAAATGGGCCAGCGGGCCAAATTCGTGAAACAGTTTGCTGTGGCTCACACAAGTATTCTTGCTCGACCGATTTTCAGGTCGCGGATTCGCAAGGCTGGAATTCAAACGCCTGCCGGGTTATATGGAATTTCTCCCACCGGGTTCATCAACGAAAAAATTATTCGGCGCATCTGCCGGACGCTAAAGCCGGGCCTAAGCGAGTTAATGACTCATCCGGGCATAGTGGACGCGGATCTTGTCCGCCGCAAGTCACGGCTGCTCAGTTCCCGGGCAAGGGAAAAAGAACTCCTCGTTTCCGAAAAGGTGAAAAAGCTATTTGAAGAGTACGAGATAACGGTCCTCCATTTTGGAGAGATGAATCAGTGAGCGATTATGGTGGGGAAAGGAATGCAATTCCTCGCATGATAGACTTATATAATACCCCTCACGAAAAAAATGGATAAGAGCTGGACCTTGCGTGCAGCCATGCAGAGCGCACAGACATTAAACGTGGTGCGTTTGAAGGCAAGCCAAATGTTAAACGCATCATAAAGTGAAGTGAAAATGGTGTCTAGGTTTCGCTTCGCGGGGCTTCGCCCCCACTTCACTCTGTGAAGTGGGCTTGCCCGGCCTCCCTTAGCGACATGTGAGCGCGTAGCGCGGAGGCCGACCGCTCATTCTGGACAGCCCACCCACCCACCCGCGAGACGGGGCGGGAGCGGGAGGCCTCAATGGTCAAACGGCTTGAGATGAATGTGCTTTATCTCTTCATTTAGAAAAAACCTGCTTTCCTTTACTTTCTTCTCAAGCATACCCGTTGTGAAAATAACTTTGTTCGCTGCTGCGAAACTGCTGAGGCTTTTGACCGCCCCCAGCGTAACCAGAGTGTCCAGGCATACGGCGTAAACTATTTCGTTATTATCCTTCACGGCTATAACGTCAACCGGCCGGTCAGCGATGCGTGGAGGCATGTAGTCGGCGACAGTACTGAAGCCGAGTTCCTGCAGCATCCTGTATAGATGGCACTGAAGCGTTCTGTGAACGGCCCGTTCGCTTCGAAAGGGTTTGGGAATCCTGAGCCACGCTTTTTCGAGTTTGCTTTTCCATAAATCCAGATTACGGTCCAGATCTTCGTTCATTTCACCCTCCGCTCAGATTATCACCAGTTCTTCGGTGGCTGTATTCAGAGATTCAATGCCATCACTTGTGACAAGGTAGGTATTTTCGAGTCCTGCAATTCCTTCGTCCGGAATTATTACCTTGGGTTCGAACGCCAAAACCATTCCCTGCTGAAGCTCCAATTTTTGTCCCTGGGCGATAAATGGAAATTCGTCGACCTCAACGCCTATTCCGTGTGCGACAAAGGTAACCCTTGGATCTGAGCAGCCCATGAACCACGTGGCCCATCCAGCTTCTCGAGCCCAGCGCCATACGGCCTCATAGAGTTCGCCCGTGATGGCGCCCGGACGTGCCAGGTCCCTGAAACGGGCGTGCACCGACTGAACGAATTCGTAAGCGCTGGCGAGCCTGGGGGGAGGCGGGCCGATGCAGAAATTCCTGGTTTGGTCGTTTGCATAACCGTTCCACATAATCATTGTATCGACGCTCACAATTTCACCGGCGATTATTTTTCTGTCTCCGGCGCCTTGTCCGAATGCCGGCGAAATGCCCGGACCTCCCGTAGGCCCATCAGTATAGGAAGGGACTGCGGCATTGGGTCCCGAGAGAATATGTCCGAAAACCATCTCCATGTTAAAGGCCCTTAAGCGAGTCATTCCTGAATTGCCGGCCTTGCGTGAGACAGCCTCCAACTCGGCGCACAGTTCGAGTTCGGTCATTCCCGGCGTGAGAAGATGCGGGACCGATTCAGATACCAGTTTCGATATGGCGGCCGCATCCCGCATTATCCGGATTTCCCATGATGATTTTATCGTGCGTACCTTACGTATGGGGCCGCTTATGTCAACGATCTGCTGTTTGGGAAAGATCTTTTCGTCGTAGATGAAAAATGCGTTGGCCGGGAGTACGTCCAGCTCGAAACCGATTGTTTTGGGTTCGCTGGTCCCGCATGCTTCAAAGGTGGCTTCGCGCACTTCAACCAGGTTCTTCATCTGGATTATGGGACGCAGAGGCGATTCCGCCTCAGCACGCGCAAGGCTTCGCCGTACAAGGAAGACCGGGTTCCCTGAGGAGGGCACAATGAGATGAGAATCCTGAACCGTGCCTGTGAAGTAGAATAGATCGGCATTTTGCCGTATTACTGCGGCATCGACTCTATTTGCCCTGAGTAGAGCTTGCAGCGCGACAATCCTGTTTGCAATCTCGCTTGCGGGTACGATCTGCAATTGTTTTCCTCCAATCTGTTCAGACAAACAATCCGCGCCCAGGTCAGTGAATGCCTGCTCCAGATGAAGCCCCCCCGGAGCGCCCCTTTCTCAGTAATAAAGTAAGCGGAATGAGAATGGCCGTCGCGATGGAAAGTGCATAAAAAGTGTCGTTGAACGAAAGCATGCTCGCCTGACGCAAAATCTCCTGGTAGAGGAATGCAAGTCCTCCCGTTGATGGGGCGGCGGCCGAATGATTCATCTGAAGAAAAGCCTGCGTCCTGTGATAGGCCTCCCGGAAGGCGGGATTGTAAGCAGTAATTCTTTCAGAAAGAAAGGTCTGGTGGACTTGGGTGCGTTGCGAGAGGAGCGTGGCGCTGAAGGCGACTCCGAAACTGCCCCCAAGGTTTCTCACGAGGTTGAAGACTCCGGATGCGTTGCCCATCTGCTCCACCGGGACGTTAAAGAAAGCTGCCGTGGAAAGGGGAACAAAAAACAGCCCAAGGCCAAAACCCTGGACTAGCCGAGGCAAGGCTATCGAGTAAAAGTCCGCCTGGAGGTTGAAATTCGACATCATCCATAATGAATAAGATGCGGTGCCGAGACCTACGAACAGGAGGAGCCATGGTTTGATTCCCTTTCTCATCAAAATGCCCGCAAGAGGCATTACAAGAAAGCTCGATATACCTCCCGGACCCAGGATCAGTCCGGCCCAAAGCGCCGTATATCCCATTAGCTGCTGAGTGTAGAGGGGCAGCAGAACGAAGCTCCCGAACAGAGTGAAAAAGCCCAGAAACATAATTATAGTGCCGGCGCTGAAACTCCTGTCCCTGAAAACCCTGAGATCGACAACGGGATGTTCGGTGTGCAGCTCCACAATAATGAAAAAAGTCAAAGCCAGCACAGCCGTAATTGAGAGGATAACAATGAAATTAGACTGAAACCAGTCCTCACGCTCCCCTTTATCCAGGACGATTTGAAGCGCGCCAAGGCCAAGGGTGAGCAAGAAAAGGCCCCATCTATCGATGCGGAACACTTCCCGCTTTATATAGGCCGGATCGTGGATGAAAAAAGTCGTCATGAAGACGGCGAGTGCTCCGGCCGGCAGGTTGATGTAGAAAACCCATCGCCAGGACCATTGATCCGTAATCCACCCGCCTATGACCGGTCCAACTATGGGGGCCATTACCACGCCCATTCCGAAAACGGCCATTGCCATACCGTGTTCGCGCCGCGGGAAGGTTTCGAGCAAAATTGCCTGAGAAAGCGGCTGGAGTCCGCCTCCGCCGAGACCTTGCAGGACCCGCGCCATTATGAGCATGCTAAGCGATGGCGCAGCGCCGCAAAGAATCGAGCTGGCCGTGAAAAGCAAAAGGGAAAATATCAGATAGCGCTTCCTGCCGAAAACGCTGGCCAGCCAACCGGTAATAGGAATTATGATGGCGTTGGAGACAAGATAGGACGTAAGTACCCATGTGACCTCGTCCACCCCCGCGTTCATGCTCCCCTGAATATGTGGGAGGGAGACGTTGACTACACTGGTATCCATAACCTCGATGAAGGTCGGGAGCATCACCGAGAGGGCTACAACCCATTTATTGACCCTGGGGCGGTACTCGATCTCAGAGGTCATGGCTTTTCTGAGGATGGCCGCAGAGCGATATTCGGGGTGTTTTGCAGCAGATGCGAACCACTTCTGTCCGCCACATTTATGGTCACTTCCAGAGACGCTCCGACCCTCAGTGGATGGTCAGGGGGGGGTGGTTTGTCAAGTTCGATCCTTACCGGAACCCGCTGAACGACTTTGATCCAGTTGCCGGTGGCATTCTCGGGCGGAATGAGGGAAAAAGCTGCGCCGGTCCCTGCCCTAATTCCGGTCACTTTCCCTGTGTACGGGTATCCGGGATAGATGTCGGCCGATACCGAGGCGGGCTGCCCGATACGCACGTTCGTGAGCTGAGTTTCCTTGAAATTTGCTTCAACGTAGATCTTGCTCAGAGGGACAACGGCCATCAGGGCCTGTCCGGGCTCAATCCGGTCGCCCACCTGAATATTTTTTTGGGCGATGTAGCCTTCAATTGACGCCGTAATCACGCAGTAAGAGAGATTGAGCCGAGCCGCCTCAAGATCGGCCACTGATTTGTTACGTTTAGCTTTGAGAGCCTCAACTTTGTGGAGCTGGACATCTACGTTGGCCCGTTCGCTTCTTGCGGTCTGAAGCTGAGCCCTGGCTCTAGCCACCTGTTGAGAAGAGGCCGCAAGGGCCGACTCTAAGGCGGCTATCTGGGAATCTACCGCTCGCAGTTGGGCCTTTGCCTTGTCATAGGCCGTTTGTGCCTGCTCTCGCTGGCGTTGGGTCCCAGCGCCGGAAGCTGAAAGACTGTCGAAGCGTTTGTAGTCGCGCTCAGATTGGACCAAATCGGCTGTAGTGGCGGCGCGGCTGTTCCTTAATTGTTCAATATTGTGCCTGGTTTGAGTCTCTGTGTCCTGGGCAGCCTTGAGTACAGCCTCCGCGGCCTCTACCTGAGAGGATGTCTGGATATTGACCGGAGGCACCATTATTTCTGCGGCTTTGAGTTCGGCCTCATCTCCGTCGAGCGCCGCCTTTGCTTTATCTACGGCAACTTTGTAATCGGCTGAGTCCAGTTCGATGAGGGGCTGTGCGGTCTGGACCGCAAAATCGTTATCCACGAACACTTTGAGGATAGTTCCGGGAATTCGGGCGCTAACCATCGCGCTGTCCGCCCTGGCATAAGCATCATCGGTAGATACATAATTTCTCTCGAAAACCCACCAGTAGATGCTCGCCACAACTACCACAACCAGGACGATGAATCCTCCGATCTTGATTCGCCGCGCACCGCCGTTACTCTTCGGGCGCTCGGATTCGATTGGTTTTTCGTTTGCCATATTCGATGCCATGAAAGCCCGTCGCAGGGCGGAGTCTGTTGTGGGTTTATCCCCTCCCGCGTGTGAAGTGGGGTCCTTTCCGATCGAAACTAATCTATGGGCCCGCCAATTGCCCGCTCCAGTTCAGCCTTGGCAATTTCGTACCCGTAGAGGGCCTGATAAAAATCCGCACGCGTCTGGGCCAGAAATACCTGTGCGTTCAAAACCTCCAGGAATATCGCGACTTGCTCCTTGTACTGGAGAGTGGTGATACGGTCGTTTTCTTCGGCCTGTTGCACAGCGACCCTGGTAGTGTCGATGTTTGCTTTCGCCACCTTTAACTGTTCGAAAGCGTCTTCCACCTGGAGCCGGATCTTTTGAAGAAGGTCGTCGCGTCTGTGCTCGATCCCTCTCAGGCGATACTCCCATTCGAGTTCGGAAGCTCTTGTCTTGCCCCCCTCAAAAAGATTCCAGTCCACTCTTAGGCCCACGGATGCGTTTTCACTGTTTGCGAATGGATTTTTATCGGCCGTGAAATCTTCGCCTTCCCGGTAATATTGAGCAAAAGCGGAGATACGTGGGTAATAGCGGCTCCGGGCCGCTGCTTTTGAGTATTCGGCCTGCTGAATCGAGGCTTTGATGGCCAGGTATTCGGGTCTTTTCTCCTCGGCAGCCGAATAAAGTTGATGCAGATCGGGGACCTGGTAAGTTCTTTCGTCTATTCCGGCCAGTTCGACTTTTTCCTGCAAGTCGAGGTCCATGAGTTGATTCAGGTTCGAGCGAAGAACAATTAATTGTTTTACGGTGCTTCTCTCCCGCTGCACCGCTTCAGACAGGGCGACATCGGCTTTGAGGATATCGTTCCGAGCGGTGACTCCCTGCTGGTAATTGGCCTCCGCGTTCTTTTTCTGCACTTCCAGGCTTGCCACATTATCACGCGCCACTTCAACGAGTCTTTGCCCAAGGAGGGTCTGGAGGTACGCGATCTGAACGTCGCGCATGAGGTTGAGGCGGGCTTCCTCGAGCTGGTATTGAGATATCTTGAGGCCAAGCTTGCTTGCCTTGTACTGGGACTCCAGTCCGAACCCGGTAAACAGAGGTTGGACCAGATCGACCTGCCACCTGTTGATGGTTTGTATCGAAAACGGGAGCTTGTAAAAGTTCAGCTCGGGTAACGAGACGGTGGGCTGGTTGGAGAGCCGTGTAAATGCATAAGACCCGTCGAGCTTAGGAAAGAAGTCGGCTCTAGCCTGTGAGACCTTTTCCCCGGCCACCGAGACGTCCTCGAAAGCGGCCCTGTAAGCCCTGTTGTGCGCCAGCGCATATTCTACGGCGGCTTCTTTGCTCAGAGACTGGGGCAGGTCGATGCGTGCAACTTCTGCCCACGCTGTTAAGGGGACAAATAAGCCAAGAAGTACGAAAAGGATGTTTAGGCGTTTCATTGTTGCACCTGGCGCCGCCGTTTCAGCAGCTTCACCATTTCCGGGAAGCTAAGCTCCGAAAGAGAGTCGATCACCTTGTCCGCCTCAGTAAGTTCAGGTACCGAAAACGAGTTTGTAACGGCAATGACCAGAAGCCCCGCCGATTTGGCCGATCGGATCCCGGCGCGGGTATCTTCGATTGCAATGCAATTCATCGGGTCAAGGCGCCTGGATCCCTGGAGCTGCCTCAGCCGCTCTATTGCAAGAAGATAGGTCTCCGGGTCGGGCTTGCTCTTCTTTACTTCGTCTGCTGCCACAATTGCGAGAAACGCTCTTTTGAGACCTAATGATGCAATGAATGCTTCCACTTCATGCCGGAGCGCCCCTGAGGCTACAGCCATCGGGATTCCTCTGTCCAGCAGTTCCTTTACCAGTTCAACTACTCCGGGAAAACTGGGGACCCCCTGTTCGATGATCTCCCGGAGGGCCATTGACTTGGCTTCTATCAGCCTTTCGAGAGTCGCTTCCTCAAGCTCGATCCCCGCCTCTCTAAAGGCGTGGACGAAAGTGTCCCGGTCGTCAAAACCGATAAAATGCCCAATGTAGCGGGCATAATCATGTCCCAGGCGCAACGGGACAAGTACCTTCTGGAAGGCCCTGTAATGCAGCGGCTCGGTATCCACGAGAATGCCGTCGCAGTCGAATATTACCGCCTGAGGGTCCGGGGCAGAGTTGGATTCCATACAAGCCAACTAAAACTCCCTGGGAAATTTCATGATTGAGTCGCCTGTTTAGCACTTTTTCATGCTTCTGAAAATTTTTTTCATTTCAAACGATAACGGGTCCTTGCGACGCGATTGTCCTAAACCCGCTTCTCCTTCGCAAGAGGTGCTCCTGGCGCGAGCGCCAGAATGCCGCCGAGGGAGAACCGGGTGATATGATCGGCAATTCGTTCGATGCGGGTTGGATCAAAGCTCGGCGGACGGAGAGCCTCAATGATATGCCTCGCGGTATGATGGTGCAAACATTGTCCAACTATGCTGAGCGCGGTCAGGAACGTCGTCTCGCTCTCATCTCCGTCCGGTGACTTTTCTTCGTGCATCAGTTCCCGCACAATGCCGGCCAGATATGTGTAAAGAGGGCGGATCGAGTTTTCCAGCACCTGGTCGAAAGCACCGCTCGGCTCGGCGATTTCCTGCGCCATGAGCTTTCCATGCCAGGCAGGGAGACCTTCAGCCATAAAACGTAAAAGAAACGAGTGAATATATGCTCGAAGTTTTTCCTCCGCTGTAGCTTCCTGCGTGAGCCCTAAATCGGGCGGATATTTGCTCGCCGCCAGTTGGAGTGAATAACCGAAGACAGCCTCATAGAGCCCCTTCTTGTCCCTGAAGTGATAGTTGACGGAGCCGACGTGAGTACGGGCACGCTTGCAGATCTGTCTAACCGTAGAGGCTCGAAAACCATGCTGGGCAAACACATCTCCTGCCGCCTCGATCAGCCTTGTTTTCGTATCCTCGCTGTGTGTTGAGCTTTCCGGCATGTCGAAACCCCGCAAAAAGATGCTGGCACTCATTTGAAACAAACGTTCCAAACGAGTGTTTCAGACGCGTTTACCTGTTTCGCCAGGATTTGTCAATAGTGTTTTTTACAAGCCGACCCGGAAGAATAGCGCTGCAAAAAACTTTCCCGGAAGCCGTCCTTTGAAGTTAAAATAGAATTTGAAGCTCGTTGCCCGCAGGCAGGTTTGAGCCCTGGCAAATCCAACACTTTTCATTATATGGCCGAAGCCGGTTTGCACCTTTAGGAGTCGTTTTGTTGCTGTCCGTAAATGATGTCTCGAAATATCTGGGAAAGAGGGAGCTTTTTCATGGGGTGTCCCTGCACGTGCATCCCGGCCGGAGGATCGGACTCATAGGTCCCAACGGATCCGGCAAATCCACTCTGTTCCAGATATTGCTTGGCGTTATTGAACCCGATTCCGGCAGTGTCGCCAAAACCAGGGGCCTTCGAATCGGACATCTTCCTCAGGAAATGGTTCCGGCGCGCAACAAATCCGTTCTGGCCCGCGCTACGGACGTCCATGAGGATGCACAACTGCTGCGGGCCGAACTGGAGTCGGTCCAACTGGAGCTGGATCGCGAAAAGGACCCTCAGCTTCTGACCGCCCTTGCAACGAAACACGCCAGGGCGCTCGAACGGGTCGAGTACCTGGTTGGATACGACTTTGAAGCAAGAGCGGAAAAAATCCTTGAAGGCCTGGGGTTTCAGAGCAGCCAGTTTGGCATTCCGGTATCGGAGCTTAGCGGTGGTTGGGTGATGCGCCTTGAGCTGGCAAGGCTCCTTTTGTGGGAACCCGATTTGCTCCTGCTCGACGAGCCGACAAACCACCTCGATCTGGAATGCCTTCTGTGGCTGGAAGATTATCTTCTGAATTGCTCATCGGCTTTTATCGTGGTCTCGCACGACCGTGCTTTTCTCAATAGAACGATTCAGCGCATAATTGAAATCGACCAGGGGGCGCTCCACGAATACGCCGGGAATTATGACTTTTACCTCGAAGAGAAGGCTAAGCGCATGGAAGTGCGCCTTGCGACTTACAAAAACCAGCAGGACCGGATCAGGCAGCTCGAAAGATTCATAGACAGGAACCGCTACGATAAAAAGACGGCT